>ENA-OQAA01000056-OQAA01000056.1-human-gut-metagenome-genome-assembly--contig:-NODE-56-length-75246-cov-6.596214_pt1 | contig 75246 bp, 65 predicted proteins | sample MGYA00242489_ERZ504515 | MGnify/ENA primary metagenome ERZ504515 (study PRJEB26092, sample SAMD00036237) | human gut metagenome | host: Homo sapiens | study: EMG produced TPA metagenomics assembly of... | reverse complement strand
ACGAATTTTTCGTCTTTGATAGAAGTGAGGTTGATACGTACATTCAGCAAGGCTCCCAGAATGGCAGTCCGGGCACACATCATGACACGCAGGCATCGGTTACAGCGTTGCTGTTCCCTTTTCTGGCTACCACATCAATCATGGGCAGAATGGAGTGGACGGTACGTGCCACCTCCATAGGCACTTGGGCGGCATATTTGCTTTCCTTCTGTATGGTTTCACTGCGGATAGCCTTTTCTTCATCCGTTTCTTTTGGAAGTTTGAATGCGGAGAAAACACGGTCGTATGCTTCTGAATCACGGTCTACATCGGTTATCAGCTGGCGGGTGAGTTCTTCGAAACGAACAGAAAGATCTTCCATAATTTCGTTCACTTCTACATATTTCTTGCGGCCTATGGTAAGATTGGCTACCATAGCTGCCAGTGAGGTGGCAAGGGCTCCATTGAGTGCTGAAACACTGCCGCCACCGGGGACAGGATCATTACTGAGTACTTTATTGATAAATTCTTTGATGGTAAGTTCTGTTAACATGGCTATTAGTATTTAATTGGTTAATTTGAATTTAGAATACGTCCTCCTTTGATGGTCAGCTTGACTGCGTTCATACCTGTATAATAAGGTAATATATGGGGGGTGTCGGTTCCCAGTAAAACAAAGTCTCCCTGTTTTCCGGCTTCTATGCTTCCGATGCGGTCGCGCGTCCGAGAGCTGCCGCACCGTTCAGTGTGATGGCTGTGATAGCCTCTGCAACGGTCAGTTTCATATAGATGCAGGCTAGAGCAAAAGTCAGCGGGATGGAACCGGAGAAACAACTGCCTGGATTTAGATCGGTGGCAAGGGCTACGGCACAGCCGCTGTCTATCATTTTCCTGCCACGGGCGTAGGGCTCTTTTAGTGTAAAGGCAGTTAGTGGCAATAGAGTGGCTACTACATTATTTTGTGCCAAAGCTTTTATGCCTTCATCGGATGCTTGCAACAGATGGTCGGCGCTGAGGGCCTTCAATTCTCCTGCCAGTTCTGCTCCTCCAAAGCTGACAATTTCATCAGCGTGCAACTTGGCACCGAAGCCTAGAGCTTGCGCAGCTTTCAATAACTTTCGAGACTGATCTACAGTGAATACCCCTTTTTCACAGAAAATATCGCAATTTTCGGCCAATTGTTTCTGATGAATCATGGGCAACATTTCGTTAATCAGAAAATCAATATATGCGTCACTTCGCCCTTTGTATTCTTCGGGTAAGGCGTGAGCACCTAAAAAAGTGGTGGCAATATCTACTTTCCGGTCGGGACATTCATTGATAACTTGCATGACACTGAGTTGTTTCAGTTCTGTATCACGATCCAGACCATATCCGCTTTTTCCTTCCACAGTGGTGACCCCCATCCGGCTCATGGTATCCAGAAACCATTCGGCTTTATGTTTCAGTTCTTCAAAGGAGGCTTCCCGGGTGGCACGTACAGTATTGATAATGCCTCCGCCACGTTCCATGATGCTCATATAACTGTCGCCGTTGAGCCGCCAGATGAATTCGTCGGGGCGAAATCCTCCGAAAACCAAATGGGTATGAGAGTCAACGAATCCTGGCAACAATACATTCCCTCTGGCGTCAAGTACTTTATAGCCGGGCTTTTCATGGCTTATACGGTTTTCGCCAACATAGGTAATAATACCGTCGGTTATTCTTACCGTTCCGCAAGGAATGTTGAGAAGTTCGTTCATGGCTTCTCCTTTCCGGGCGGTTCTGCCTTGCGGAGTAACGATGTGGGCATTGATGATAATCAAGTTGTTGCTCATAACTTTGTTCTTGTTTATTCCATGATACGTGCTTCCAGCACTTGTTGCATGGAGAAGTTTTCCAATCCCAGATAGTAAGAGGCAGTGTCTATCAAGGCTCCATAGGAACAAGTCCTACGATTTCGCTGCCGATGATGCTTACTCCGTAGCGTTTGGCTTCAAAACGTACCATTTCGAATGCCCGGTAGATAGCGGTTTTACTATAGTCGGTGAGATTCATGGATACCTGAGTGATACCCCGATCCTTCAGTTCCACGCCCATGGCCTTGCAATAGCGCAGTCCGCCACCGATAAAACGGATTTTCTTGGCAATGTCATGCGCTATTTCTAGGCTGGGAGTATTGAGATTTATATTGTAGGCAACTAAGGGCATACGGGCTCCGATGGCTACAGTTCCAGCAGTGGGGTGACGTTCCGCAGGACCAAAATCGGGATGCCATTCGGGTTGGTGAATCTTTTCCTTCATTCCTTCGAATTCTCCTTTACGGATGACAGCAAGATTTTCACGATGTGGTGCACTAGCTGATTTTTCATATAAGAATACAGGGAGATTATATTGAGAGGCCACCCGTTGTCCCACTTCTTTGGACACCGCTATAGCATCTTCCATGGTACATTCTTTGATGGGAATGAATGGAACTACATCTACAGCTCCCATACGGGGGTGCTGTCCTTGGTGATGGTTCAGGTCAATTAGTTCTACTGCTATACCGATAGCTTCTATCACAGCTTCTTTCAAGGCGTCCGGTTCTCCAACGACGGTAACTACCAGCCGGTTGTGGTCTTCATCGTTACTATAATCCAATAATTTTACGCCTGCCTTGGCACGAAACGGAGATACAATCTCGTCTATTTTTTGTAAGTCACGTCCTTCGCTGAAGTTGGGGACGCATTCCATAATTTTTGTCCAGTTCATAATATCACTTATTTAATTCCTTTATCTTTTAATATTTTATTGATTAATGAGTCTTCTGCTAGATGCGGCAGGGTGATATGATAACCATCGGCATGGCTTTCGTTGAACTCCGCCGAAGTTTCCATGGCATGAGGGTTGCGTGCCCACGAACGGCGTGCCACTCCTCCCATTACATCCCATAACATGGATGAGCGGAGAATACGGTCTACCCGTTCACTGCCGTCGCATACCATTCCGAATCCGCCATTGATGGCTTTACCTATACCTACACCACCTCCATTGTGCAAAGCGACAAGGCTCATGCCCCGGGCACAATTTCCGGCAAAGCATTGCACAGCCATATCTGCCATTACATTGCTGCCGTCCTTGATATTGGAAGTTTCCCGGAAAGGAGAGTCGGTACCGCTTACATCGTGGTGGTCACGTCCCAACATGATAGGACCTACCTCGCCCCGGCGTACCATTTCATTGAAACGCAGTGCGATATTCATACGTCCCAGTGCGTCTTGATACAGAATTCGTGCTTGGGTCCCTACCACCAGGTTATTTTTTTCGGCGTCGCGAATCCATATCCAGTTGTCCATATCCTGTCCGCGGCGATCTTTAGGGATACACTCCATAGCAGCATGGTCGGTCTTTATCAAATCTTCCTTTTTTCCGCTCAGGCATACCCAGCGGAAGGGGCCGTAACCATAATCGAAAAGTTGGGGTCCCATGATATCCTCTACATAGGACGGCCAGATGAATCCATCCTTCTCGTCTGTTCCATTGCGTGAGATTTCTTTCACTCCAGCGTCATAAATCGCTTTCATGAAAGAATTGCCATAATCGAAGAAATAAGTGCCCCGTGCCACCAGTTCCTTGATAACATGGAAATGGCGGCGCAAAGTTTCGTCCACCATTTTATCAAAAGTTTCTCTGTCTTCTTTCAGCATACGGGTACGTTCTTCGAATGAGATACCTGCAGGACAATAACCGCCTTCGTAAACGGCATGGCAGGAAGTCTGGTCACTGAGAAGTTCGATGTGGATGTTGTGATGTAGCGCATACTCCAACAGATTGACTACATTGCCATGGTAGGCTATGGAGCAGGGGATTCGTCGGGCCATGGCATCGGTAGCCAGCCGGTAGGCTTCAGACAAATCGGATGTGATATGCTGTACCCACCCTTGGCGGTGGCGGGTTTCTATGCGTGAATAATCTACTTCGGCTATGATGGCCACTGCTCCGGCTATCTCTGCCGCTTTGGGTTGTGCGCCACTCATTCCGCCTAATCCGGAGGATACGAAAAGATGGCCGTTCAGGTTACCGTTCTGAGGTACTCCTAATTTCATGCGGCCGGCATTTAATAAGGTGTTGAATGTGCCGTGTACAATGCCTTGGGGACCGATGTACATCCAGCCTCCGGCCGTCATCTGTCCATAATTGGCTACTCCCATCTGCGCGGCGATTTCCCAGTCTTTCTGGTTGTCGAACATGCCTACCATCATGGAGTTGGTGATGATGACGCGGGGGGCTTCGGGATGTGATTGGAATAAGCCCAAAGGATGGCCGCTTTCTACCACCAGAGTCTGTTCATTGGTCATTATCTCCAGATACTGCTTGATAAGCCGGTATTGCATCCAGTTCTGACAAACTTGTCCGGTTTCGCCGTATGTCACCAGTTCGTAAGGATAAAGGGCGATATCAAATGAAAGGTTGTTGTCTATCATGACTTGGAATGCTTTCCCTTCGATGCAATTCCCTTTGTATTCGTCAATGGGCTTTGCTTTCAAATCACCTTCGGGCCGGAAACGGTAACCGTATATTTTGCCCTGGTAAGTAATTCGTCCGTCAATTCGGGAGCGAGTTGCTCATGCAGTTCCACAGGAATGTACCGCAATGCATTCCTCAACGCCGTTTCCGTTTGGGCGGGTGTCAAGCGGTAGCCCCGGTCGGGAGCGCGGCGGATGCCTTCCGTGAATGTAGGATAGGCAGGTAAGTCATTGGATAAAGTGATAGTCATAGTATGTAAGTGTTTTGTCACAAAGATAGCAAAACTACTGGAATACTATAAGTTTGAGGATATGTTTAGTGACATAAAGTTATATAAACTCAGTATAATATATTGTTGGTTTTTAGAAATACAGCGATGGCATGTGCTATGGGAGGCTCTCCGGATTTGTTTTAAGTAAAATAATTATTATTCAATACTAATAGAATAGTGATAATTGTCGCTTACAGGTATAGTATCTTCATAGTATACAGGTTTAGTCTTTATACATTTGGAGAACACGCTGTGCCATTTCTTTCATTTCTTGACGTAAGGTAACCGGAGCCATTACCTCAACGCTATCGCCAAAGGAACGTAGAAGTGAACGTAATTCATAGTTGTCTTGTACTTTCAGTCGAACCTCCCATTTGCCGTCGGCTTGTTTGCTGTTTAGCACAGATTGAGACTCATGCAACGGCTTTGTTGTAATGTAATTCCACGCCTGGTCGGTAACGTGCAAAATGACATTTTCCACAGGGCGCCTTCAACTACGGAAACGCCGACCACGTCACTAAAGAACTCTTCAAAATCAAAGTCATTGTCCAGAGGCTCAAAGGTTCGGGTCGTTTCCTTTATTCCTTCAATCCGGTCTATCGCATAGTTGGACATTTTATCGAAGTCTTTGCGTTTCGCCACCAAGAACCAGCGATTATTGTACTGTTTCAAGTGATAGGGGCTCACCACAACTGTTCTGACATCTTTACCGAATGGATGGTAATTTATTTCTATTACTTTCTTTGCTACAATAGCTTCGAATATGGGCTTGTACCATTTGTCTATACCTGTAAGGTATTGGTTGTGCTGGAAACTGACTGCCTTTTGAGTCTCACTGCCTAGTTTTGAAGTGGTATAAAGTTTCTTTTCCAGGTCATCCAGCCAGTCGAACTGAGGAACACCTTCAACGTTTCATGATGGCGGCGGCTTCGAGTATACAATCCATTTCTTCTTGGGAAGGACCGGATTCGGCCATAGTCTTTGAACCGACTGCATAACGGTAATACTTTTTATGGCCGTCTTGGATTCTGTCGATAATGACTCCGTACATCAATTCCATATCGTTCATATCGTCAAAGATTTGACGACGCTGTACTCCTTCGGCACCTTTTGAACCGCTATCACCATTCTGTCGTTCAAGTGCCATACGGCAGGCCTCGATGAGGTCGTTCATGTAGTATTTTCTGGTTCTGCTGCTAAAGCATTTGTCTAAAGCTCTGTATCGAGCCATCGCGTTTTTATTTGTTGCCATCGCCTTCTGTTTTATGACTGTTTTTTATTTTGGTACAAAGTAAAATAGCAACTGTGCATTCTTGCCGCACAGCTACTATAAATTTCACTTTTCCATGCGGAATAACACCCAGTCTGTCATGGCATAAAGTTTTCAATGTCTTCTGTCCGGATTAGTCTTTCGGGTTTATTCGTTATGTCTGGTTTCTTCTATGATTTCGCCGAATTTCTCTGCGGTTTCCTTGATGTCGGTGAACTCAGATCGTTTCATGCCACTTAAGCCGGTACTTGTCCATTCGCTGAGGTCATCAGCAAAAACACCTTTGTTCATACGGTCCAGATAGTTTGCGGATAAACCGTCAGGCATATTTTTCAGATCCATCATGCCGATACGTTGTACAAAGTATGCATAATCGCCGTCGATGATGATGTTCTTGTGCGCTGCCATCTTATAGATTGACATCCAATGACGCTTTTTGGTGAATAGCGGAGTGTAACTTTGCGCTTTCAGAATGCTGCGTTTCAAAAGGTCCATCTTCTCTTCTTCGTTCATCTTGTTAATAGGACACTCTGCCACCTTTTGGACAGGCTCATCCTCTTCGGAATTATCCCTGCTGTAAGTATCCATTTCGTAAGAGGCTGCAGGAGCTGAAGGATACATAACAGGAACGGTGACTCCCGAATTGTCAAGTTCACAACCTGCCATTTCCAAGTCTGTAATGCTGACCATTACGGCATAGATATACATGCTGACCACCATGTGGATGGCTGGAGCAACCTCTGCATCGGGGAGTTCCGGAGCATGGTGAACGTTCTCGTTTCTCCACTTTGAAATACACTTGTAGTAGGTTTCAAAAGTGTTCAATTTCGGATTTTTGCCATGATTATAGTAGAGGTTATCTATTTCATGGAAAGTCTTTACAATGGCCACCCAACCGTCTGCACCTTTTGTAGACATAAATTGTTCTCCCTCTTTTAGGTAATAGAGTTTGCGGAGGAATGCCTCATACTTGGGCAACAATGCCGCGAATATCACTTTCAAGTCTACCGGCTCGTTCTCACCACGATAGAACTTGTTCAATTGATTTGGAATCATGGTGTTCAGACCATCCAAGTTTTTCACAGTATGGGTCTTCAAGATGGCGAAAAGACAATCGAGCACTTCTTCAAGTTCACGATAGCCGTGTCCGCAGAGTTCACTGAAAGTATCTTCTAGTTTCTCAAACATCACATCTTTAAGCAACTCCTCATTATATTCAAGCACGTTACTTGTATGGAAACTTTGCCCCAGGAAGGTTACCAGCATGTTTAAGAATTCCTCATTGAATGCTTGGTTGCTGTTGAGCAGTTTCTTCAAGTTGATATACTTGCCTAACTGTGTTGCGACTTTTTTGTTGAACTCCTTTTCTACCATCTTCAACAGGCTGGAACGAGAGTTTTCTGCGCTGAATGCCTGCTTTATGTTGGGGTCATTTCTCAACTGGCGCAGCAACTCAAGGATGATCTGGTCATTTTCGTTAAGAAAACCTTCATAAGGCTCGTTCATCATGTGGATGAGATGATCGAGATGATCAAACTCCTTCTCCCCGCCGCTAATGCCAGCAGTACTTGGAGGCGTCAGTTCACCATCTTCTCCTTCTAATGTGATACAGCCCTGTTCTGCAGCTGGATACGATACTTGTCGAGGTCAATCTTTTCCAAGATGTCCAGTGGCAAAGTCTCCTTAGTATAAGGCAGGTATTTGTAGTAGAGCTTGCAGAACATGTAGAAACGTTCTAAGTCAGGATCAAGGAATTTCATTAACTGAGCAAGCAATCCGTACTGGCGGATGTAACGGTTCACTTCCTTGCGGATGAGTTCCTGTTCCTCTTCAGGTAACGGTTTTACATATTCGTTTACCAGTTGTCCTAAGATAGATGGAATGCCGGCTATCTGTTGTTCATCTCCGCAGAGCAATAAGGTTACCACCTTATCTATATCGTTCTGTGTAAAGAGTTTCCTGCGCTCGATGTCATTCTTATATTCATAGATGTTCGACGGGTTATAGTTTCCTTGCAACCAGGTCGTATCATAGTAGGGCTCGAATGCAGCCTTTATGTCTTCGTGTTTGTTTACGAAGTCGATAATCAGGGTATCTTGCTTGTCGGGATGGCAGCGGTTCAAACGACTCAGCGTTTGGATGCACTGCACACCGCCTAGCTTTCTGTCTACAAACATAGTATGGAGTAAAGGCTGGTCGAATCCGGTCTGGAACTTGTCGGCTACGACTAAGAACCTTTGATTAGGCTGTTTGAATTCAACGGCAATGCCGTTGTCTTTGATTCCGAAGCCGTTTATTTTCTCCTCTGTATATTTGTTGCCATTGATTTCTACTTCACCACTGAATGCCACAAGTGCTTTTATCTCGCCATTGTATTTCTCTTTCAACCGGCGTGTGATGGCTTGGTGGAACAATATGGCGTTGGCGCGGCTGGAAGTCACTACAATGGCTTTGGCCTGCCCTTTCATCTTTTGGGCAGAGTGCTGCATGAAGTAGTCTACCATCATATTGGCTTTGTAGTTGATGACGTATGGGTGCTGGTTCACATATTGCATCATCAAACGGAGTGCGTTCTGCTTTTCGTATTCAGGTGTGTCTTCAGGAAGGTCTATCTTGCTTACCAGCTCAAACATGGTCTGGAAGGTGGTATAGTTTTTCAGCACGTCAAGGATAAAGCCTTCCTCGATGGCTTGTTTCATGGAATAGGTGTCGAATGCCTTTCCGTTACGGCCATAGAGTGCAAAAGTCTGTGACTTTGGTGTGGCTGTGAAAGCAAAGTAACTGATATGGCCGCTATTGATGCTGCGGGCAGCTTGCAGTTCGGCCAACATTTGGTCTTGCATATTGTTCTCGGCTTCACGGCTCTCAATTCCAAACTCTTCTACTGTTTCGCGAAGTTCATTCTTGTCGGTGAGAACTTGACGCACATTGTGCGATGCTTGCTTGCCAAAGGCTGTATGCGCTTCGTCTATGATGACAGCGAAGTGTGAACCGGCAGCCTCCTTCAACTTAGGTAATGCAAAGCTGAACTTTTGTTCCGTGGAGATGATGATGCGGTGACCGCCTTCTGCTAATGCCTTTGCCAGATTACGTGAACCTTTGCGGATGTCTTTCACAGTACCGGCTACTTCTTCCATTCCCTTTATTTCATCGGCAATGTTCCGGTCGAGCACAATACGGTCGGTAATCATGATAACCGAATCGAATACCGGGGTGTTGTCTGCATTCTGAAGGTTTGCCAGTTGGAAGGCCAGCCATGACATGCTCTTTGTTTTGCCTGAACCTGCTGAGTGCTGCACGAGATAGGTTTGCCCTACACCTTTCTCGCGCACGTCGCTAATGATGTTGCGTACGCAACGCAACTGGTGATAACGGGGGAATATATAGAACGGTTCACCCTTCTTAGGTGTAATGCGTTTAATGAAATGCTGAATGAGATTTAGTAAAGAATCAGCTTGCAGCACCTCTTTCCACATATAGCAGGTCGGATAATCTCCTTCTACTTGTGGATTCACCGTTTCCTTGTTGAATGGGAGGAAGCGTGTATTATCGCCGGCCAACTGGGTGGTCATCATCACCCGGTTGTTATCCATGGCGAAATGGACCAGGCAGGTGCGAAGCATACGGTTCTGCGGGTGGCGGTTGGTCTGATATTGGTGCATGGCGTTTACCACAGTCTGACCGGTAGCTTCGTTCTTCAGTTCCAGAGTAATGATAGGCAGACCGTTTAACAGAATGCAGAGGTCGAGTTCGTTATCCTTATCGAAGCCCTGCGTGCTGTACTTCATCTGGCGAACCACGCTGAAGATATTTTTCTTGTAGAGGTGGTCAGCATCATCATCATCAAGGGTCATCTTCGGTTTGAAAGCTGCCAACCGGATGCGTCGGCCTTGCAGCATGAAGCCATTCTTCAACAGTGACAGCAAACTTTCACCACGATTAATTTTCGTGTTGATAGTTTCAATCACAATGTTGAGCGCATCTTGTTCGTCTGCGAAACTTTGAGTGATAAGTTTCTGCCACATAGGTTGCTCGCGCAAAAATTGTAAAAGCATATCTGAGTCCACCAACTTTTGAATATTGAAATCCTTTGGTGTGCGTTGATTGTACATCTTGCTTCCTGCAAGGTATTCTGCTATGTGTTTCTCAAAGAGAGTTTCGTTTAGTAGTTCAAACATATCGGTTCATATTTTTCGTTTTATGATTGCAAAGCTCGTATATAACCGTGCAGTGTTTCTGCACAATTTACTCTTCTATTGCATTTTCTATGTCTTCAATACTTGGCAGTTTCTCTGCCAGTGTCTTTTTCAGTACTTCATCAAGTTCATAGGTTGCTATTCCCAATGGTCGGTCGATGCCTTCAAAAGCCCATTTAACCACCGTCTCGTTTTTCGACTTGCATACCAGCAGTCCTATACTGGGGTTGTCATTATCATCTTTCAAAAGATGGTCTGCCGCCGACACATAGAAGTTGAGTTTACCGGCAAATTCAGGCTCAAATTCCACGACTTTTAGTTCAAGCACGACATAGCATTTCAGCTTTGTATGATAGAATACCATATCCGGAAAGTAGCTGGTTCCACCAGGCATGCGAAGTTCCATCTGACTTCCAACGTATGCAAAACCTGTACCTAATTCCAGCAGAAAACGACGGATATTGTGTTCTAAGGCTTCTTCAAGCATGTGTTCATTGTATGGTTTTCGCAATGTGAGGAAATCGAAGTTATAAGGGTCTTTCAATATTTCTTGTGCCAGTTCATCTTGTGGTTGTGGCAACTTATCGTTGAAATTGGTCTGCGCTTTTCCTCGTTTTTCATAAAGACTTGCTTTCTGCATATTCATCAGCGTGGCGCGACTCCAGTTGCCGGCAATCACTTCGTTTATATAGAATAATGCTTCGTTCACAGTCTTACTCTTTGCCATGATTTCAATGTGATGTCCCCAGGGCACAAGAGCGAATTTTTGTGGCATGGATAATTCGCCAACAAGTTGTTGGCAAATTGACTCATCATCGCTTGTATAGAATCTGAACCACTGTGCCGCATACCGCAAGTTGGTGTATGATAATCCTTTCATACCAGGAAACTCATCTCGCAAATCAAAGCTGAGCTGTTGCAAAACACCACTTCCCCATGCTTGTTCCGCTTTCGTCTTTACAATGTCACGACCTAAGCTCCAATAGAACTCCAGCAGCGTGCTGTTTACTTTGATGGCGGCTTTTATCTGACTGTTTCGCAAACGAGATTTGATATCGGCAAACCATTGCTTATATTCTGCGGTTATAGCAAATTTATCTCGCTTTACGAAATGAGGTTCTTCTTCTTTATTATTGCTTGCTTTCATGGTCTTATGCTTTATGTGTCAGCTTACTTTTATCTTGCCTGTCACTACATTGGTAATAAGGCTTTGTTTCAGTTCTTGAAGATAAGCAATTTTTTTCTTTTGGGTAGCGATAATGTGGTCAATAGTGTCGCACTCCTTTTTTAATGAAAGAATTATTGCATTCTGCTCCTCAAGAGTGGCACTGGTACTCTCAGCTTTTTGATAATGTCTTGACTGATATTGGGCTGACCACCTCCGAACGAAGCTAAAAGTAGTTCTTTTTTAGCTGCCATAAATGAATAAAATGTAAATAACGGATTCATTTTTTGTGTTGGGCTAATTACACAACATGCTTGGTTTGTAGTTGATTCTAAATCAAGAAGACCGACCTTTCCTATTGTTGCACCATACATGGCGATTACTACAGAATGCTTGGGATAAAATTTCATTCTGCATTCATCTATAGCTTTCTTTGTGATTTTCTTGCTTGTTTGCGTTATCAAACCATTATTCAAATCACCTGTTTGGAGCCAATTATATCCTTCTTCTGAATAATAGTCTTCTTGTGAGGATAAAGGGGTTGTTCCACTGCCTATATAAGAATATACACGTGACAATTTAATGGTTTCCCAATGTTCTGGGACCTTGCCAATCCATTTCACTCCACTATCTTTGAGTGACGCATTTGGATTCAGCCCTCGTGTCACGGCACGAGTGATAAGTGATTGTTTCAGTTCACCAAGATATTCTATTTTCTTTTCAGCCTTAGCAATCATCTTGTCAATTTTCTCGGTCTTAGCATCAAGGTAGGAGGCAATGGCTTGCTGTTCGGATAATGGAGGGAGCGGGCATACCATCTGAGCTATTACGTTTTTTGTCAGCTGATTGATAGTTGAAGTTGTAAACAGACCTTTGTAATTTCTCATCAATATTTGGAATGAGAAGAAAGCGTATTCATTATTTATGCTGGGGCTATAACGCATCATAAATGCTCCAAAAGTAGCAGCTATTTTACCATCAAATTTTGCACATTTTCCTACTAATGAAGCACTGCCATTTCGCGAGCATATTATTATATCACCTTTCTTCACAAGAAGGTCATTAGGAACTGATTCTACATATACAGTATCTTCATAATTCATTTTTGAATTCTGAATATTAGAAGAACGTAACACTATATATCCTTTATCTCGAATATCATTTGGTGAATAAGTCAATCCATTTTCAAACGAACCTGTCCTTTTTAAAGGTACAACCTCCCAATGATTGGGTATTTCTCCAATCCATTTCACCCCACTATCTTTATAAGCATCATATTTCTTCATCATCCCTCTTTTTAATCATTCAACAATGAAGATAATTCCTGTTCTTCATCTTCTTCAAGTGCCCGAATATCCGCAAGGATATCCTCTACTGAGCGTAGCGGCTGATATTCATAAAACAGTTTTGAAATAGGGAACTCGCAACCTATCTTATCTTTCTCTCTATCCATCCATGCGTCAGGAGCAAAGCGAAGGACTTCGTTTTGAAAATACTCTTGAATATCCGTCTTGAATGGAATCGATTCATAGTCACGCAAATTAGTGTCAGCGACCAAGTCGCTGTTATCATCAAATGGTATGACATGAACCTCGGAGGCAGTTTCAGACACTTCACCAAAGAAGGTGCGACAATCTTTGATAAGTTTTGCGGTAGTCTTTATCTTCTTTGACTCCAAATAAGCAAAGAACTCAGCATCGGTGCGCTCTGTATCAATATCGTCCAATGCAACGATGTTTGCCAAAGCTTCGTTTTGTTTCTTTTCATCGAGCGCAGCATACTTTGTCTTCACATCCTTGTATATAAGACGGAGAGGACGTTCAACGGTAATATAAGTATAGAAGAAATCATCTTATCCATAAGTTTTGCATTGTCGCAAGTCTCAAAAGCATGGTAGATACGACCTATTTCACTTCGACCGTAATCGCTGACCAAGACATTTTTCATACCGAGATTCTTGCGCATAGGCTGTACGTACTCGTCTTTAGCTGCATTTATCAGTAGCACTTTATTCTTGTGGCTTTCGGGTTTCTTGTTATCAAATATCCAAAGGTAGGTAGCGATACCTGTGCCATAGAACAAACCGCCGGGCAAAGCAATGATAGCGTCAAGTAAATCATTGTCAAGCATGTGCTTGCGAATATTGCTCCAGCCGGAACCTGCACCACCGTTAAACAATGGTGAGCCATTAGAGAGAATGCCTACACGACTGCCTTTGGGGTCCATCTTATGGAGCATGTGCAAGGTGAATAGTAACTGACCATCGCTTTTGTCGGGCAGTCCCGGAGCAAAGCGGCTGTTTTTATCTTCCGCTTCGGCAGAAACGGAGTCGTATTCACGTTTCCAGTCCACACCGTACGGAGGGTTCGCCAGCATAAAGTTGAATTTTTGGTCGCGGAACTCATCGACAAGAAGCGTGTCACCTACAGCGATACCCTTTGCTTCGTCCCCCTTCATGATAATATCACTCTTGCAGAGTGCGTATGTTTTGTCGTTTAATTCCTGACCAAACAGGTTGACAGTTACATCCACTCTACGCTCCTTTGCTGTTTCCTCTATGGTGTCCTTGGTCAATGTCAGGATGCCGCCTGTACACAGCAGGGGTCATACACAGAGATTATCTTCCCATCTTGGTAAATCTTATCTTCTTGGCCGAGCAAGGTAATCTCCGTCATCAAGCGGACGATGTCACGAGGAGTATAGAACTGACCGGCACCGATACCTACAGATTCTTTTGCGTAACGAATGACAATTTCGAAAACAGTACCCATCATGTGGTTGTCTACTTTGTCGGGACTGAGGTCGATGTTCAGTACAAAAGCTTTAGTCACTTGGAGCAGCAGGTTCTTGCGGGCAAGGTTTGAGAAGATGTCGCTCAGGCTTGCGTTTTCACCTTTACCGGTGAAGTTTTTCAGAATCTCACGGATGTTTGGACTGAAACCTTCAAGGTAGGTCTTAAAGTTGTTCGTCAAGTCGGCAGGAACTGTTATCAACTTAGAGAGTGACAGACCACTCGTGTTGTAGAATTTGTAGCCGGCAGCATCCATGAGCATCGGCATCATATTGTCGATATCCTCTTGTGAGGTCTGACCAAGTTCTTCAAGCTGCTTCATGTTAGTTGCCACAAGGGCCTCTGAACCTACAAGTACGCAGTCCAGACGGCGGAGGAGAGTGAACGGAAGAATTACATCCTCCACGTCCTTATTGTCATATACATTGCGAAGGAGCTCCTTCACGTTCCATATCATCTGACCTAATTCTTCTGCTGTCATATTGGATTTTTCATTGTTCGTTTCTAGTCATATTGTGTATAGTCTTTTACTCAAATACAAAAATAGTGGATTATTCTCAAATTCTTTTCTCGTTGACTAAAAATCTATTTCCGTTTACCAATGTCTTTTCCCAAGTTGCTTCTTGGGCATAGCTAAGTCTTTTTATACAGCATACTAAGACGCCCCATTGCAATAGGATATACGTTCTGCTGTCGTAGGATGTAGTAAACATTTGTATAAAAAGCCTTAATAATACGGAAGAAAGGCTTTGTATCTGTGATGAAGTTTTAGGGGATCAGCAACGAACTGTCTCCATAGCTCAGGAACCTGAAATCATGTTCCAAAGCATAGTCATAAATCTTTCGCCAGTTTCCTCTCACAAAGGCAGAAACCAATAGCAGTAATGTACTTTGTGGTTGATGGAAATTGGTGACCATTTTCCGGACTATTTTGTATTGATATCCCGGTGCGATGATAATTTGAGTATTGCTATGCAACGCTTCCATTTCGTGGCGGTGCAGATAATCCAGAATTTGTTGCAGGGCTTCCACTGGAGTCAGTTCATTCTTATCTTCATAGGGCATCCATTGCTGTACGTGCAATTCGTTTTGGGCGGCATCAGGGTTATGGTGGATAAGGACCCCGATATAATAAAGACTTTCCAGGGTGCGTACAGAAGTGGTTCCTACCGCAATGGCTTTTCCATTATGGGCGATTAGTTTTTCAATGGTATGCTTGCTTACAGAAATGTATTCCGTATGCATCTCATGTCCCTCTATCTCTTCACTTTTTACGGGCTTGAAAGTACCTGCGCCTACGTGTAAAGTCAGTTCCTCACGGTCAATTCCCCGTTCGTCCAGCGCTGCCAGTACTCTTTCCGTAAAATGAAGCCCTGCGGTAGGAGCGGCAACGGAACCTTTTATCTTTGAATAAACCGTCTGATAAGTTTCCTTGTCACTTTCTTGTGTTTCACGGTTCAGGTAGGGAGGGATGGGCAGTTCACCTATTACTTCCAACAGGTCGGCAAATGTGATTGAATCATCATCCCATGAGAAATCAATCCAATGACTGGTTCCCCTACACTCTCCACGGGTGGCGGACAGGACAATTTGCTTTCCTTTCACATCCACCACGCGGCTTAACATACCTTTTTTCCATTTTTTCAGATTACCTATCATGCATAGCCAGCTGCACCGGCGTGTTTGTTGAAAACTTAGCACATAGTCATTGGGCTGGATAGGTTCCAGACAGAAGACCTCTATCAATGCCCCTGTTTCTTTACGGAAATGCAGACGCGCTTGAATTACTTTGGTATTATTGAATATCATCAATTCTCCGGATTCCAAATATTGCGGCAAAGAAGTAAAGACATCTTCGTTCACCTCACCGTGGCGGTAAACTAACAGTTTGGACTGGTCGCGTGTGGCGAGGGGGAATTTGGCGATCCGTTCATCGGGTAGCGGGTAGTTGAACTCACTTATTTTGATATGTTTGGTATCTTCCATCTGAATCTATTTCTTTTTCTGCGCAAAAGTACCGATATTTGCGCTAACTAAAAAAGAAAAGAGTATGAAAATAGGAGATAAAGTCCGTTTCCTTAGTGAGGTAGGGGGCGGTGTTGTGACAGGATTTCAAGGAAAAGACATGGTCTTGGTAGAAGATGCCGATGGTTTTGATATTCCGATGCCCATAAAAGAGTGTGTGGTTATAGACACGGATGATTATAACATGAAGCGTAAACCCGTAGCTCCGGCTCCTAAACAGGAGGTTGTCAGTGCAAAGGCAAAAGGAGCGTCAGTCAAGGTACGTCAGGATGAAGAGGAGGATGAACGTCCCATTACTTATCGTCCGGCTGAGCGAAAAGGGGGGGATATCTTGAATGTGATGCTTGCTTTTGTACCACAAGATCTCAAGGCTATTTCAGCAACGGCATTTGACTCGTATCTTATTAACGACAGCAATTTCACATTGTACTTTACTTATCTTACTGCCGAAGGAAGTAACTGGCGGGTACGTAGCATGGCACGGTGGAACCGAATACTAAATTCTATATAGAGGAATTCGAGAAAAGCGCTTTAAATGAATTGGAAAGGGTGGCGGTGCAGTTCATCGCTTTCAAGGATAACAAAAGCTTTTTGTTCAAGCCTGCCGTATCGGTAGAACTACGTATAGATACAGTGAAGTTTTATAAACTGCATACTTTCCGTGAGAGTATTTTCTTTGAAGAACCGTCACTTATTTATGATATTGTGAGAGATGATGTTCCGGTGAAACAGGTTTTTGTTTCAGCGGAGGATATAAAGGATGCATTGCTACAGAAAAAAGAACCGGAACCGCAAATGGCAAAACAACCACAACCCAAGAAAGTGAAGAGTGAAATTGTAGAGATTGATCTCCATGCTCACGAGTTGCTGGATACGACTGCCGGTATGAGCAATAGTGAGATATTGAATTATCAATTGGATGTTTTCCGCAAGACATTGGAAGAATACAAGAACAAGAAGGGACAGAAAATTGTCTTTATTCATGGTAAGGGAGATGGTGTGCTACGCAAATCTATCTTGCAGGAGTTGAAATATAAATATAAAAACTATGAAAGTCAGGATGCTTCGTTCCGTGAATATGGTTTCGGGGCTACGATGGTGATTATTCACTAAAAGTCTTTCATTCATACAGATTGTAATATGACAACATTGAAAGAATTTTTGAAGACGGATCGTTTCGCTACCTGTACGGGAGTGGAACTTCTTGAAATAAAGCCGGGTTATGCCCGTGCGCGTATGGAAGTGACTGATCGTCATCTGAACGGAGGAGGGGTATGCCAAGGGGGAGCTTTGTTTACATTGGCAGATTTGGCTTTTGCCGCTGTGGCGAACAGCCGTAAGAAGCTTACACTTTCCGTGAATGCCAATATCACTTTTCTCCGTCCCGCCAAACTGGGTTACGTGTATGCCGATGCTACTGAGGTGTTCAATCATCATCGCATTCCTTTTGTCGAGGTGAAGATAACAGATGAACAAGGAGACTGATAGCTATATTTACTTCATCAGGCTATCGTAAAGAATCAGATTTGCCGGTAGATACGTTAGAGTGATTCACGAGAATAAAAAAGCCTGTTACCGTTTTTCGGCAGCAGGCTTTTTAATGGTTATCGGTGAAGATAATGTTTCGTTATCCTATCCTTCTTTTACTTTAGCTTTTCCTATTCTTCCCGGTTCTACAAACAGATATTTGTAGCCTACACGAATACTTGCCAGATGCAGTGTTTTTAAATGTGCGCGGCGTACTAGCAGAGCGGTCATTTCATGAATACGCCCGTCAACATAGCCTATCATCTCACTTTCTGTTGTGTTTTCAGAGCCGTAAGTACCTGCTCCTTGAACAATCATAAAAGGTGATTCGGTGCCTGCTTTATCCATACCGATAGCAATAGCCACATAAATCCACATAGGACCATGAGCAACTACTTTACGTGCTGTGGCTGTGCGGCTTTCGCCTTTTGTCAGTGTCTTGTGGCAACAGCCTTCTATGGATTTGATTTTCTTTCCCAAATCATATACGGTTACTTTGTCATCGGCGGCATCCAAAGGTTGCTCGAATAAAATTGTGTCTTTTTTGTCCGGATAGCTGATGTGATAACATTCATATTCCGGTTGCATTCCTCTAGGTTCATCATCGCCCACGGAACCTGCTACAAGTTTAACTTCAAGAAAAGAGCCGTTCAGGGCGGTTTCATATACCGCATCCGTCAAAGCGGCGTTACTGGTTAATTCTAATTCTTTCATAAGTCAAGGTTTTTAATAAGTTTCTCTCATAACATTAGGTGGAAAGAAAAGTTCGAAATAGTTTGATAAGGAACAAAAACGGGTGTTAATAGATGAAATAAGGAGATTGGTCGATAACTCTTGTCTCAATGATAATAAAGCTTTAATTTTACTTGTAGAAAAAGAAAAAGTTTGAGAATCAAGATTGAGTAGAAGAAAGGTGGACGGATTATTAGTTTGTCTGGATAGAGGGATCGATATGGTTGTAGGAAGGATATGAAGAAGCAGTTTTATAAATACGTTAATAATAAGTTTGTTAGTAAATAAGGTCGGATGAGGCTTTGTTTATAAGGAAAACGCTCGTTGTGAAACGGGCGTTTTTGATTTTGTATCAGTATGTGTTTAAAAGTAAATCCTACAAAAAACGTTCTATTCGGTGAAGAATAGAACGTCTTTTTATAGAATGGAATGAAGTTTACAAACGATAGTCGGCTAAATCATCTGCTTTTATTTTACGGATGAAATTGAAATGTTTTTCTATTTCAGCTTCTGCATAGTTTACATATACATGGGCTGACTTGGCGAACAATTCAGGTGCTTTTGTCGCATCTTGGATAAGAAGATGTGACATGATGCATACGGCAGCCATTTCATAAAGACGGCGTGCAACGAAATCAAGCAACTCTTGATTCTGGCCTCTTTTACTGCATTAGTGCATGCGTCAAATTTGTTGGCCATTTCTTTCACACGGTCCATCAGCGGTTGCATTTCTTCACTGCAAGGAATAGCCTCGTAATTACGCAAGGTTGCGATATAAGAACCGTTGGTTACATAACGGATAGCGGCTACAGTCTGCAACTGGGTCGTTCCTTCGTAAATGCTGGTGATGCGTGCGTCGCGATAGATGCGCTGGCAAGCATATTCCATCATGAAACCTGAACCACCGTGAATCTGGATACAATCGTATGCATTTTGGTTGGCATATTCAGAGTTCATACCCTTGGAAAGCGGAGTAAAACTGTCTGCTAGCTTGGCGTAGACTTTTTGTTCCTGACGTTCTTCAGGAGTCAGTTTGCGTTCGCGGGCAATATCATCCAATGCTTTGTAAATATCCACATAGCGTGAAGTCTGGTAAAGCAATGCACGGCCTGCATCCAGTTTGGCTTTCATGATAGACAGCATGTCATATACTGCTGGGAAATCGATGATGGCTTTTCCGAACTGCTTACGTTCTTTGGCGTATGCCAGTCCTTCGTTGTAAGCGGCTTGTGACAAACCTACTGACTGGGCGGCGATACCCAGACGCGCACCATTCATCAAGGCCATTACGTATTTGATCAAACCGAGCTTACGGTCACCGCAAAGTTCGGCTTTCGCGTTCTTGTAAACCAGTTCGCAGGTAGGAGAGCCGTGGATACCTAATTTATTTTCGATGCGGCGTACATCTACACCTCCTTCGTTTTTGTCATAGATGAACATAGACAAACCACGTCCGTCTTTGGTTCCTTCTTCGCTACGTGCCAATACCAGGTGAAGATTAGCGTCACCGTTAGTGATGAAACGTTTCACACCGTTCAGACGCCAGCAGTTGTTGGCTTCATCGAAAGTAGCTTTCAGCATTACTGACTGAAGGTCGGAACCGGCATCGGGTTCGGTCAAGTCCATAGACATGGTTTCACCCGCACAAATACGGGGAATGAAACGGCTGTGCTGGTCTTCGTTACCGAACTCATACAGCGTTTCGATACAGTCTTGCAAAGACCAGATGTTTCCGAATCCCGCATCGGCAGCGGCAACAATTTCCGCGCACATGGTGTACGGGGTGATGGGGAAGTTCAAGCCACCGAAACGACGAGGCATGGTCATACCGTTCAGTCCGGCTTTTACCATAGCGTCGAGGTTCTGCTTGGTTCCTGAAGCATATTCCACACGTCCGTTTCCACAGTGAGGACCTTCTTCGTCTACCCCTTCGGCATTGGGAGCGATAGTTTCACCTGTAATCTCACCTGTGATCTCCAGAATCTTATCGTAAGAGTCCATTGCATCGGCATAATCCTGCGGTGCATAATCGAACTCGTCTTTATCTCTATAGTCGCGCTCTTTCAGTTGGCAGATGCGCTCCATCATCGGATTGTTCAAGTGATACTTGAGTTCCGGTATATCGGTATAAAAGTTTGCCATTACTTACTGTTCTTTTTATAATACTTAATCAATTTCGGAACGACTTCTTCCACAGTGCCGTTAATCACATAGTCGGCAATGGTGTTGATCGGAGCGTTCGGGTCACTGTTTACAGAGATGATGATACCTGCATCCTGCATACCTGCGATGTGCTGGATTTGTCCGGAGATACCGCAAGCGATATACAGTTTGGGACGGACGGTTACACCCGTCTGACCAATCTGGCGGTCATGGTCTGCATAACCTGCATCGACAGCTGCACGGCTGGCACCCACTTCGGCGTGAAGTTCTTTGGCCAGTTCGAACAATTTGTCAAAACCTTCTTTAGATCCCATTCCGTAACCTCCGGCAATCACGATAGGTGCGCCTTTCAGGTTATGTTTGGCTTTTTCTACATGGCGGTCGATGACTTTTACTACATAGTCTGTTTCAGGAACAAACTTGGCAACGTCGTGGTTCACCACTTCTCCCTGGTAGCTTTCATCCAGAATCTCTTTCTTCATCACGCCTTCGCGAACGGTCGCCATCTGCGGACGGTGCTCGGGGTTGACAATGGTTGCAACGATGTTACCACCGAAGGCGGGACGAATCTGATACAACAGATTTTCGTAAGTGATGCCATTTTTCTTGTCTTCGTGGGTACCGATTTCCAACTGGGTACAGTCGGCAGTCAGTCCGCTAGTCAATGCGGAAGATACACGTGGTCCCAGATCGCGGCCGATAACGGTAGCGCCCATCAGACAGATTTGCGGTTTTTCTTCTTTAAACAGATTCACCAAGATAGAAGTGTGGGGCAGTGAAGTATAAGGGAACAGACCCGGAGCATCGAATACATGAAGTTTGTCTACTCCGTAGGGCAATACTTGTTTTTCAATTCCTGCAAGGCCGGTTCCGGCAGCGATTGCCTCAAGCTGGCAGCCTAACTGATTAGCTAATTTACGGCCTTTGGTTAAAAGTTCGAGACTCACATCGGCCACTGTTGTGCCTTCAATCTCGCAATATACAAATACATTATTCATAATCGTTATCCTATTGTATGGTTAGCTAACAGTTCGACAATCAATCCTTCCACATCCTGGTCGCTTCCTGTCATGGTCTTGCTTTCTTTTGCCTGGAAGACGATGTTTTCAATCTTCTTCACTTTGGTGGGAGAGCCTGACAGACCGCACTGCTTGGTGTCTCCTTCTACATCGGCCACACTCCATTCAGTGATATTCAGGTAAGGGAATTTTTCATATAGTTCAGCGTAAGGCAGTTCAGAACCGTCTTTAGTGATGGCTGCTTTTTCCTGTGCACCGAGAGCGCGTTTGTATTTCTGTAACAATTTGGCATTGCGCGGACGGCAGGGAGCTGCACTTCCGTTCACTGTCAGTACAATAGGCAGAGGACCTTCCACTGTTTCTACCCCGCCGTCAATATGGCGTTTTACAGTGATGCGGCGGGTAGTTTCGTCCACATTCAGAATTTCTTCCGTATAAGTAATCTGGCTTAACCCCAGTTTTTCCGCTACCTGCGGACCTACCTGTGCGGTATCACCGTCGATAGCCTGACGGCCACCGATAATCAGATCACATTCGCCTATTTTGCGGATAGCCGTAGCGATGGCGTATGAAGTGGCCAACGTGTCAGCACCGGCAAAAGCACGGTCGGTCAATAAATATCCATTGTCTGCTCCTCTGTATAAACCTTCACGAATAATTTCGGCAGCGCGTCCGGGGCCCATGGTCAGGATAGTTACCGTAGAGCCGGGATGTGTGTCTTTCAGTCTGAGTGCCTGTTCCAAGGCGTTCAGGTCTTCCGGATTGAAGATAGCCGGAAGTGCCGCACGGTTGATAGTACCGTCAGCGTTCATGGCATCTTTCCCCACATTGCGTGTGTCGGGAACTTGTTTTGCCAGTACTACAATTTTTAAACTCATATACTTTAATATATTTGGTATTAGTAATATTCCGACGGCAAATTTACTTAAACAATTTGAGCGACAAAAGGATATGGGGAGAAAATATGCACAAAAAGGTGAGGTTTGAGCATGAATCGAGGAGGATACAAATGTTTTTATGATAATTCTATTGTAAAATAAAAGCGGAAATGTTTGTTTAAGTGGAAAGTTTTTATGTTCTTTATAAAAAGTGATACAATGAAAACATTCACCTCCAAATGCAATCAAACTAAATGGCCTTCGTGGACTGTCTGTTTCTGATGATAGGGACAGACGGTATCTTTTTCATCATACATCTTTGAATTATCATGAGATATCCCTATTTTAAACTTAAAAAAATATATTATGAAAAGAACACTTAAAATGGCATTGATTGCCTCATTGGCAGTTGGTGGAAGTTATGTTTTGTATGGTTCTCAAAACAAAGAAGAATTGTCCGATTTAGCTTTGTCAAATGTGGAGGCCTTGACTTTAGGTACGAAGGATTGTATATATCAACGTAATTCACGTTGTTATGAACTCGTTGTAGGTCCTCCGGGAAAACCTGTTATTATTGAGACAAGTAAGGAAGCAAATTGGGTAAATCGATATACCATTCCTGAGTAATTAGACATTTATGTAATACGGGACAAAATAAATAGGCATTAAGCATTTGTTTTGTCCCGTTTGAAGAGTATTAAAATTATGATTAAAATAAAATTGTATTATTCGATTGTTGCCATCCTTTTTTTATTTCCTGTGTCAGTAACAAAGGAAATGACTTTTTATCTATTCCCACCAAACCGATCTATGGCTTTTATTATGATAAAGAAATTATCTCCAATGAGTTGGTTACATTCTCTTCTTTTGATTGTGGAATTCTTATGGTTCAACGTTGTAAATTTTCCGGTGAACCTATTTGTCAGATTCTAGAGGAACAGACAGGCGAAAGAGTGGGTAGCTTTGGAAGCAGTGGACAAGGGCCTGGAGAATTTATAGCTGCTGAATTTATTGGAAAAACAGAGGGAGACGATACTTTATATTTTGTTAATTTGCCTTCTACTGTCCTGTTGTATGCACGGGAGGAAAAGAGTGCTGATTCACCGATGGTGAACTGGTAGGCAAGTACGCATTGGAACACCAAAGCATGAGTGTGCTTCTTTCTCAATATACCCCTCGGTTGTACTTGTTAAATTGTGAATCGGAATGTAATGTTGAAATATTTGAGATGGATGATATCCTGAAAGCAAAATTATGAAAATCCTGCTTTATGTGTTGTTGGCTTTTGGGGTATTTTGTTTCTTCTCGTGTAAAAGGATAGAAAAGGAGCAGTTGACTTTTTTGATGAAAGAATGGACTCGAAAAGAAATTCTCTTTCATGATAGAGCTGTTTTATGCTGGGAGACAATATACACCATTCATTGGATTCACGACATTGGGGATTGGTGCCTGATGATTTCATTGTGGGTGTAGTACAATGGATTTGGTATTCAAAAGATGAAGAGCAAAATTCAATTCGTTGGAATCGAATCGGTAGAGTAGATTGAAATAAGAGATGCGAAAGGTTATAGTTCTATGCTTGTTCGGATAAAAACGTATAAATGATGCGTTGTGATATATGTTGTATGAAAAGTTTTTGTTAATATTGTCATCATTATGAGTTTGTTTTTGTTGTATGATGAAATAATAACTGAAGAATTATGAAGAAGTATTGTTTTTATTCGTCTTTTTGCTTCTGAGTGTAGGAGCTATGGCGCAAAAGGTAATTTACGATGAAACCAACCAGACCGGAGTGCGTACAGTGGTATGCGAGGGTATGAATCTGGGTGTTTCCAATAATATGGACGTATATGTGGCACTCGCTGGATTTCAGTATAAAAGTACCATACGTTATTCGCTGGCTGTTACTATCGGGTCGGGGCATGAGGTGGAAATTCTTAATGACAGTAAGTGTGTCCTGACGTTGGATAATGGAAAGACATTAGAGCTGCCTACGGTAGCAGGCGGCGCTTCCGTATTGCAGCATGTAGATGTGGAGATGAGTGATGTGTATCAAAGTTTCCGCCGTTTTGCCTATTATAATATAAAGGCTAAAGAATTGAAGAAAATCAGCAAAAACGGTATTGTACAAATGGATATACAGTTATCTCCCGAAAACTATTCCATTGCATTTAATCAGGATGTCTTGGGAAGTATGCTGACTGGTTCTATGTCATTAATAAATAATATGTTTGGTAAATAACTTCTCTTTTCATATTTTATGGTTCAGCCTTTTCTTCTCAGAAGGAGAGGCTGTTTTGTTTTTGAAAGTCAAAGGGTTAAACAAAACGTTGCTTCATGTGTTTTCCTAATGTTTTTTAATGTGATAAACTTATGAGGAAATACGTAGATGGGGAGCATGGCTCCTTTTAATCATTCCTTTGGCACTGAATGCCCAGCAGCGGACCGAAAAATTATTGAATGTACCCTTGCCGGAACATTGGCAAGAAGAGGATGCGATGTTTCAACAACAGCTTCCGGTGGATGACCATTGGTGGACTGTATTTCAGGATGCCACACTGGATTCATTGATTCATGTGGCTGTCAGGCAGAATCCGTCTGTCCTTACTGCTTGAATCGTATAGATATGGCGAAAGCGAATCTGAGGATAGCCAGAGGAGGCTATTATCCGGCTTTGTCATTGGATGCCAGGTGGAACCGCCAACAGACTAGTGGTAATACCGGTACGGGACAGCCTCAATCCAGAGTGGGGTATTATGATGCAACGGTTAATATGAGCTGGCAGGTGGATGTGTTCGGTTCCATCCGCCAACGGGTGAAAGCGCAGAAAGAAAATTTTGCGGCAAGTCGTGAAGAGTACAATGCGACGATGGTAAGTCTTTGTGCAGAAGTGGCGTCAGCTATTTTAATTTGCGTGAGGCCCAACAGGAACTCAGTGTGTTACAGCGCAATGCTTTATCTCAAAAGGCGGTAGTGGATATAACTGAAGTGCGTTATAATACCGGATTGGCTTCCAAACTGGATGTGGCTCAGGCTAAATCGGTTTATTATAGTACATTGGCTTCTATTCCTGCTACAGAATCCGGTATTATTCAATATATGAATGCGTTGGCTGTATTGCTCGGGCTTTATCCTCAGGATGTGACGGCTGCACTGGAAACGGGAAAACCGTTACCCGATTATATAGAGCCGGTAGGGGTTGGTCTTCCCGGACAATTACTTTTACGACGTCCCGATGTACGGGTTGCCGAACGTCAAGTCAATGCACAAGCAGCCCTGTTGGGAGCTTCTAAGACCGATTGGCTTCCCTCATTTTTTCTGAACGGTTCCTTCGGCTATGCTTCACATGATATGAAAGACTTTACTAAACGTAGCAGTATGACATGGAGCATCGCTCCCTCTATGAGCTGGACGATTTTTAATGGTGGCCAGCGTGCGAATAATGTACGCTTGCAGCGTGCACAACTGGATGAGACAATCAATCAGTTCAATACTACGGTTCTTACAGCAGTGCAGGAGGTGGATAATGCCATGAGTAGTTATAAGAATTCCATCAAACAGATTGTGGCATGTCGTGAGATGCTGAATCAGGGGAAAGAGGCATTTAAACTTTCATTGGACTTATACAAACAGGGGCTGAGCCCTTTCCAAAATGTGTTGGATGCACAGCGTTCGTTACTGTCATACGAGAATTCATTGGTGCAGGCACAGGGATATTCATTGCTTTGTCTGATTCAGATGTATCAGGCATTGGGTGGAGGCTGGTAGACTGTGACGGAAAAGTTGTTGAACTATAGAAATAATAAAAAACCTAACCCAAGATATGAAAAGAATAATGATAACTTTCGCATGGACGGTATGTGTGCTCACCGCCTGCGATAAAAATAAACCTTCTCAGACAGGAATGCAGGCATTGCCTATAGATGTAGCGAAACCTTTGGTGGAAAATGTGACGCTGACCAAAGATTATCCCGGTTATTTGGAAGCGGAATCCACTGTAGATTTGGTGGGACGAGTAAATGGAATTTTACAATCCAAGAATTTTGCACCTGGTTCCCGGGTACGTCAGGGACAGGTATTGTTTGTTATAGAACCGACACTTTATGAAAATTCAGTGAAACAAGCGGAAGCTGAATTAAAAACGGCTAAAGCCAATCTTGAATATGCTGTCAGTAGTTATCAACGTATGAAAGAAGCGATAAAAAGTGATGCGGTGAGCCGTATACAATATTTGCAGGCAGAAAGCCATGTCGTTGCTTGTGAGGCTGCCGTAAGTAATGCTGAAGCAGCTTTGAAAACTGCGCGTACCAACTTGAGTTATTGCTATGTCAAGGCTCCTTGTGATGGAGTGGTTGATGTATCAGCTTATTCTGTCGGAGCATACATCGGTGGTGCTTTGCAACCGGTTAAATTGGCTACTGTTTATAAGGATAACCGTATGTATTCCTATTTTAATATTGCAGATAACCAATATCTGACATATGAGCTGACCCAGGAGGCTGCCAGCAAGATTCCTGCAGAAACTCATTTTGTAACCTTGCGCTTGGGGACTGACGGGGCACAGGCATGGAAAGCGAAACTAGATTATCTTTCTCCCAATGTGACATTAACTACAGGTACTCTCCGTTTGCGTGCGGAATTAGATAACTCTGACGGGAAGCTTCGTCCCGGATTATTTGTCAGTGTCACGTTACCATACGGTGAAGTGCGGAATGCAGTGCTGGTTAATGATGCTTCTATCGGAACAGATCAGTTGGGCAAGTATTTGTATGTAGTGAATGACAGTGATATAGTGAATTATCGGCATATTGAAGTCGGGCAATTGGCGGATCATAATATGCGTGTTGTAAAAAGTGGCTTGTCACCTTCCGAACGTTATGTCACCAAGGCATTGTTGAAAGTGCGCCAAGGCATGAAAATTAAACCGATAGAACAAACCAATAAACTTCAATAGCCTTATGTTTTCAAAATTTTTCATAGAACGGCCTATATTTGCACGGTGCTGGCTTTGTTATTCGTGGTGGCCGGACTTGTAACTCTGAATATATTGCCCGTGGCGCAATATCCCGATATTACGCCGCCTACCGTGCAAGTCAGTGCGGTATATCCGGGTGCCAATGCTGAAACTGTAGCTCAAACTGTCGGTATCCCCATTGAACAGCAGGTAAACGGTGTGGATGGAATGTTGTATATGAGCTCCAATTCCTCCGCATCGGGTGCTTATTCGCTGACTGTGACTTTCGAAGTGGGAACGGATATTGATATGGCAACTGTAATGGTACAAAACCGAGTTAGTGTAGCGTTGAATTCTTTGCCTGAAGCTGTGAAAGTACAGGGAGTGACGGTGCAGAAGCAGTCATCCAATATTGTGATGATGCTTACACTGAGTGGTGATAGTATTTATGATGGCCTTTATCTGACCAATTATGCCAATTTGAATCTGGTAGACCAGTTGACACGTGTGCCGGGAGTAGGAGCGGTGAATGTGATGGGAGCCGGAGACTATTCCATGCGTGTATGGCTGAATCCTGAAACAATGCGTATCCGCAATATTACTCCGCAGCAAGTTTACTCTGCTATTCAAAGTCAGAACATGGAGGTTTCAGCCGGTTATGTGGGACAGCCTATCGGTAGTTCGGCCAATAATGATTTTCAATATACGCTGAATGTGAAGGGACGGCTTTCTACTTCTGAAGAGTTTGGGGACATCATATTGAGAGTGGAAGACCAGGGAAGGTACTTCGTCTGAGAGATGTTGCCAAAATTGAGTTGGGAAGTGCCGAGTATGGAGTTGTTTCCAAATTGAAGGGACAACCTACAGCAGGTATTGCTGTCTATCAGTTACCGGGGAGTAACTCATTGGATGTGTCTAAAGGAGTTCGTGCACGCATGGCGGAATTGGCTGAAACATTTCCGGCAGGGGTGAAGTATAATGTAACATTGGACACTACAGATGTGGTTCATGACTCTATTGATGAAGTGATGAAGACTTTCGTGGAGGCGATTGTTCTAGTGGTGCTGGTTATCTTTTTTTTCCTGCAAAGCTGGCGGGCAGTTCTTATTCCATGTCTTACTATCCCTGTTTCTCTTATCGGAACACTGGCGGTAATGGCTGCTTTAGGCTTTTCTATCAATACATTGACACTGTTCGGCTTGATATTGGCTATAGCTATTGTAGTGGATGATGCCATTGTGGTGACTGAAAATGCCACCCGTATTCTAGATGAAGGGAAGCTGGACGCCCGGGCGGCCACCGAGCAGGCTATGGGAGAGATTACCGGACCTATTGTCGGAGTGGTGCTGGTACTGCTTGCCGTTTTTATCCCTACTACACTGATTAGTGGAATTTCCGGGCAGCTTTATAAACAGTTTGCATTGACTATTGCGGCTTCTACGGTTATAAGTGGTTTCAATTCATTGACATTGACTCCGGCTGTTTGTGCTCTGTTGCTCCGTCCTACTCCGATGCATAAAGCGCGTTTGTTCCGTTGGTTTGATAGTATGAATGACTGGATGCAGCGGGTTTATGACGCTTCAGTAAAATGGTTGTTGGCACGTCCGGTTATTGCTATCGGTTCTTATATCGTAATATCAGTCATTGCTATTCTGATGTTTGTAAAATGGCCCAGCACCTTTATTCCCGAAGAAGATGACGGATATTTTATGATTGCCATTCAGCTTCCGGCTGCCTCTTCTTTAGAACGTACACAAATGGTGGGTAAGCAGATTGATGCTATTTTGTCAGAGTATCCCGAAGTGAAGACTTATTTGGGAGTAAACGGATTCAGTATCATGGGAGGTGGTCAGTTGCCTAATGCGGCTACCTATTTTGTGGTGCTGAAGAATTGGAAAGAGCGTGCGGGTAAGGAGCATACCGCTCAAGCGGTGGTTAATCGTTTTAATGAACAGGCATATGCATGATACAGGAAGCCCAAGTCTTTGGTATTATTCCTCCTGCTATCCCTGGTATGGGTAATACAGGTGGTTTACAACTCGAACTGGAAGATCGCAAGTCTTTGGGTGCAGAAGAACTGCAAAAGGCGGTTGAGGCGTTATTGGCTAATTATCACAATGAGCTGGCTATTGCTTCTATAAGCAGTATGTATCAAGCGGATGTACCTCAGTATTTTTTGAATATAGACCGTGATAAAGTTCAGTTAATGGGCTTGCAGTTGAATCAGGTTTTCTCTACATTAGGGTATTATATGGGGCAGGCTTATGTAAATGATTTTGTAGAATTCGGCCGTATCTACCAGGTAAAATTGGAGCTGGTGAACAGGCCCAAAAGGTGATTGATGATGTGTTGAAACTGAGTGTGGTCAATTCGAAAGGAGAGATGGTTCCTTTCAGTAGTTTTACACAAATAGAGCAAAAACTGGGAATGGATCAGATAAACCGATATAATATGTATTCGGCAGCTTCTATCACTATTACTCCGGCTGCGGGGAGTAGTTCCGGTCAGGCGATAGAGGCTGTGGGGAGTTTGATAAAAAATCAGCTAGGAGGAGAGTTTGGATATGAGTGGACTTCTGTTGCTTATCAAGAAACTCAGGCTGGTAATACTACTACTATTATTTTAATCATGGCTTTGTTGGTAGCTTATTTAGTATTGGCAGCTCAGTATGAAAGTTGGACAAGCCCGGTGGCTGCCGTAATGGGATTACCGGTAGCTATTTTGGGAGCGATGCTCGGTTGTTGGGTGATGGGAGTTCCAGTCAGCATTTATACACAAATCGGTATTATTCTGTTGATAGCCTTATCGGCGAAAAATGGTATTTTAATTGTGGAGTTCGCCCGTGATTACCGTAAGGCCGGCAATCCTATCCGTGAGGCGGCTTATGAGGCGGGGCATGTGCGTTTGCGTCCTATTCTGATGACTTCATTTACTTTTGTATTAGGTGTGATGCCGTTGCTGTTTGCAACAGGCGCTGGTGCCGGAAGCCGTGTGGCACTAGGTGCGGCAGTAGTATTTGGTATGGCCGTGAATACGATTTTTGCTACCGTTTATATTCCTAATTGGTATGAAGTGATGCAGAATATTCAAGAGAAATGGTTGACAAAGAAACAGTGAATGTTTCCTTTTCATATTTCACCACAGATTATACAAATTAACACAGATTGAATATAAATTGCTGATTGTCAATATAAATAATCTGAGTTGATATATATAGTCTGTGGTGAATTTATTATCTTTGCAGCAAACGTATAAAATATGGATACAATAAACAACGATCTTACTAACTTATTGCAACAGATGGGGGTGCATCAGGAAAGTCTGGGCATCACTCAGCGTATTGTCATGATAGCAGGGATTCTGATCATTGCTTTTGTGGCAGATTACTTTTGTAGAAAAATAATAGTTCCTACTATAAAAAACTGACAGCAAGAACACAGGCTACTTGGGATGATTATTTATTCAATGATGCTGTACTGGATAATATGTGTCATCTTATTCCACCTATAATATTGTATGTATTACTTCCTTTTGCTTTTCCACATGAGCCTGTGACTTTGACATTCATACTGAAGCTATGCTGGGTTTACATCACGCTGTAGCCATGAAATTGATCTGTTCTTTTTTGACCTCTCTCTATACCATTTCAAGTGAACATGAGAAGCTGAAAAATCATCCTCTGAAAGGAGTATATCAGATGATAAAACTGATTGTGATTTGTGTAGGGGTAATTATTATAGTCAGTACATTGATAGATAAAGATCCTGTGAACATTCTTACAGGATTGGGTGCTTCTGCTGCTATTTTGATGTTGGTTTTCAAAGATACGATTATGGGATTGGTTGCCGGAGTCCAGCTTTCTGCCAATGATATGCTTCGACCGGGAGATTGGATTACTATGCCGAAATATGGAGCTGACGGTACAGTAATAGAAGTGACCCTTACCACTGTAAAAGTACGCAATTGGGATAATACTATAACCACAGTTCCTCCTTATGCATTGGTCAGTGATTCGTTTCAGAACTGGCGTGGTATGCGGGAAAGTGGTGGACGTAGGGTGAAGCGTTCTATTAATATAGATATGAATACAGTCCATTTCTGTACACTGGAGCAAATGAAGACATTTGAAAAACAAGCTTGGATGTCAGACTTTGAAAAAACGGGAAAGGAGGAAGTGAATCTTTATGTGTTTCGTCACTATCTGGAATATTATTTGCGTCATAATCCTCGGGTGAATACAGAATTGATTTTGATGGTGCGTCAATTACAACCTACGCCGCAAGGATTGCCCATAGAACTTTATTTCTTCTCTGCCAATAAAGATTGGATTCCATACGAACGCTTGCAAGCAGAGGTCTTTGACCATTTGTTGGCTGTGCTTCCCGAATTCGGATTAAGGGTATTCCAAAGCCCTTCAGGATTGGATGTGTTGTCTCTTTCTTCTCATTAATTTATAATCTCACTAACGGAGAGATACAGGAAATCATTACATATTAACACGGATTAAATCAAATTTATTGATTGTCAGAATGAATAATCCATGTTAATATGTGAGAATGTACACTATTATACATGAAGTTCCAGTATAAACCGGGTCCCTTTTTTATAATCAGTGTCCAAAGTCAGTGTGCCATTTAATTTATAAGCGATAAGGCTGCAGGTAGGCAACCCTAGTCCGTTCCCTTGTGTTAAATCGCGTATTTTTGCAAATGGTTGAACAGTCTTTCACGCGCTTCAACCGGAATTCCCGTTCCCGTATCAGTTAGTATGAATTGATGTGTATGAGCGCTTCGTTTTTTGAATTCCAGTGAAATCTTACCGCTTTTCGTATATTCTGCTGCATTGTTCAATAAATGGTTTAATATGCGTTCCAATTCTTCTGCATTTGTCTTAATATTTACACGTGGGACGTTTACCACTGCTTCTACTCCGGACTTGAAGTTTATTTTCGCTTTTTCCATAATACTTTCACATAATGTATTTATGTTCAGTTCCTTTAGCGGATAATGTTCTTCACGTGTTTCTTCCAATGAAATATACGTCTGGATAGCTGTCATTAGTTCTTTCAGTGCCTTGATGTTTTCATGTAATATTGGGGTAGATATTGTTCCCTTTGTTGCTTCATCTATTGTATTCAGACTTGGTTCAATTTGGGCGCTGATATTACCGATAAACTTAGACTTCTGCTCATTGTTTTCATTCGCTATCTGTAGGCTATGTTTCAATTTCTTTACTTGGCGGATATGTTTAAATAACAAGGTAGCTAAAAATAATAATCCGGCAGCTAATATGGCAGATAACACACATAATGCAATGATAATAATTAGATTTGTGGTAATCTTGTCTTCTTTTTCCTGCAAAATTTTTTGACTGGTTTCATATTTTTGTTGTAGTGTGTTTAGCTCATTGGCTGTTTTTACTGCTTTTATGGAATCTTGCCATGAAGTATAAAGTTTTCTCATTGCAATAGCCAATGGGGCATTATTATTCTGTTCGGCATATCCCAACATGTCTTTATAGCATTGGTCTATTCCTTTTTCATCTTTACCGGTAGAGCGCTTTTGGAATAAGATGTTGTAACATTCCAAGCTTTTGTCTGTCATACCGAAAGTTTGATAATAATTGGCTTCCGTCATTAGAAGTTCTTCTTGTAAAGAGTCTGATTTTAATAGGTCTGTATAGGAGTGAAGTTGTTTCAATAGTATCTTGCATTGTTCTGTATTTTTTAGATTCGTATACATACGCAGGCGTTCTTTACCCACCATGAAACGCAATTTGTACTCAGGTGATTTTTTTTCTTGCTCACTATAATAAATCAGTGCGTCCATTTGTCGGCAAGTGGCAAAGGCTTCTTTATATTGTCTGTTTTGAGTAAAGAGCGTACTTACCCGTATTCCCTCTTCTACCGCTTTATTTATTTGCTTTTGTTCGGCATACTGAGTGAATTTTGCCCACTTTGTATTTAACTCTTGAATATTGACACCTGCCGGTATGGCTGTAGTTTGTCCTTGCCCTGCAACACAACAAAAGGCAAGTGCTAATGTTAGAAGAATTTTTTTCATTATTGAAACAGGTTTTCTGCAAATATAACCTTTTTTTAAGCAAAAAGTTCGGGAAGTGCAACTTTTTTTTCATCTTCTAGCGTCTAAACTGTAAAACAATAACTTTTAAGCAGGACAGGCCATCTTGTAAAAAGAATAAAATCATAATATTTAAAATGAGAAAAATAGTAATGATAGTCATACTGGTAGCCAGTATGGTACAAGGAGTTTTTGCCCAACAAATAATTATAAAGGGCACTGTGAAAGACGCGACAAGTAAAAAGGCTGCAGAATATGTTAATGTAGTTTTACAAACAGCAGATTCGGTTTTTGTTGGAGGAACTATTACGAATAGCAAAGGCGATTTCTTACTGAATAAGGTCTATGCAGGCGATTATTTATTGGCATTATCCTGTGTGGGGTATCGTACGCAATTTATTGTATTAAACGGAATTAAACAGAATATAAATTTAAGGGAAATTTTATTGGAAGATGATGCTGTGGCTATGGAAGGTGTAACAGTTAGTGCTTCCGGACAAATCAGTCATTCGGATCGTAAGTTGATTTTTCCTTCTGAACGGCAAATGAAGATTTCAACAAATGGAGTCAATCTGTTGCAACAGATGATGCTTCCCCGTATTCAGATAAATCCCATGAATAATGAGATAGGAGTGTTAGGGGGAGGAGAACTTCAGCTTCGTATCAATGGAGCGAAAGCAGAAGTTGAAGAGATTAAGGCATTACAGCCATCAGACATTATTCGTATAGAGTATCATGACAACCCTGGTTTGCGTTATGGTAATGCTGAGGTAGTGCTTGATTATATTGTCCGTCGTCCGGAAACGGGGGGAAACTTTGGAGTGGATTTGTCTCAGGGGATGAATGCCATGTGGGGAGAATATAATGTTTTTGGAAAAGTGAACCATAAGAAGTCTGAGTTTGGTGTTTCGTATTACATGGGACCTCGCGATTTCTATGGTATGTATCGGGATAATGAAGAGGAATTCCATTTGGCGGACGGAACAACATTACATCGTATAGAAGAAGGTGAACCGGGGCACGGATCTGTGTTTATGAATAATTTAAGTATGAATTATAATTTACAGCAGACTGAAAATTCATTGTTCAGTGCTACTTTTCGTTTGAGAAGTAATAGCCAGCCTCATTGGGATTATCAAGGAGTATTGACTAATGTTGCCGATTCTGATGATAAGGTGGATATGATAGACCGTACTAAAAAAAGTTGGTCTCGTCCTTCGTTGGATCTTTATTATCAACAGGGATTGAAAAATAAGCAACTTTTGGTATTCAATGTGGTAGGTACTTATAATAGGGAAAAATCACGCCGTTTGTATCAAGAAAGCTTGCAGGATGAGTTGTTGACTGATATTAATAATAATGTATTAGGAGATAAATATTCTCTAATTGGGGAGGCTGTTTATGAGAAGCAATTTTCTAAAGGAAATTCGTTGAGTTTCGGGTTGCGCCATACCCAGTCTTTCGCCAATAATGCATACCGTAACGGTCATTATTATGAAACGGATATGAATCAAGGGGATACATATGTTTATGGGGAATATAGAGGAAAGGTAAATAAATTGGACTACAGATTGGGTGTAGGTGTTACTCGTTCTTATTACAAACAAAGTGGTGATGATTCGTATGAGAATTATAGTTTTAATCCTCGTTTGGTACTGCATTATACGTTGCCGGGAAATTCATTCGTCCGTTGGAAATCCGATATCAGTAATGCTTCTCCGTCATTGGGGGATTTAAGTGCAGTAGAACAGATTGTGGATTCGTTGCAAATCAGACGAGGCAATCCGAACTTGAAAGCCTATTTGCGTTATCACACAGAGTTGACATACGAATGGCAGAAAGGTATATTTTATTCTAATCTTTGGGGGGCGTATGATTATCAGCCGAATGCCATTATGGACGAGAAGTATCAGGACGGTGACAAGATTGTACAGACATGGGACAATCAAAAGGATTGGCAGAAATTATCAGGCGTCTGACTTTGCGTGTTGGCCCTATTAAGGATATGCTACAGTTCTCGTTTACCGGTGGAGTAAACCATTATATGAGTCATGGTAATACATATTCTCATACTTATACAAACTGGTATTGTAATGCTGAAGCATCCTTTAATTACAAGCAGTTCTCTCTTTACTGGCAGATGAATACTAATTGGAATAATTTCTGGGGGGAAACCTTGTCAGGGGGGGAGAATATTCAGGTATTGGTGATGTATTACACGCACAAGAATTTGCGTGTAGGGTTGGGAGCTTTTAATCCGTTTACGGATAATTATAAACAGCAGACTGAGAACTGGAATAAATATGCTTCTTATAAAAAAACGAATTATGTGAAGGAGAGCTCGCAAATGTTTTTGGCAAGTGTTTCTTATAATTTCTCGTTTGGCCGTAAGTTTAAAGCAGGCCAACGGAGGGTGAATAATAGTGATAACGATTCCGGAGTGATGAGTACCGGAAAATAAACAAGATAATCATTTTAATGAACTTAAGTTCATGGGGCAAGTAAGTTAAGTAACTTGGCTCACGAACATAAGTTGCTTGGCTTACGAAGTTAAGTTCATAAATTTATCGAAATAATAGATATATTACCCTTAACAAAATCATATATGAAAATGAAAAAAAACTTGATTGATTATGAGCTCCTGTGGGAGAAAATTACGGATTACGTAAAGGCCACCAGTAGAACGACTGCTCGTCCTGTACTTCTATTATATTATGTATTGCGAAGCCCCGAAACTCCCTCTTCGGATAAAATGTTGATTGTGGCGGCACTTTCGTATTTGGTATTGCCGATTGATTTGATTTCGGCTAAGCGGTTACCAATTATCGGCTGGATTGATGAAGCGGTATCTTTGGTTTATGCTTATAAAAAGGTGTGCCGCTATGTGACTCCTGAGATTGAATCAGAAGTGGATAATGTACTGGAACGCTGGTTTCCGGAAGGAAAGTACGAATTGATAGAAGAATAAATATTGTACTTATCTTTGGGGAGTAAGGATGGGTAAATGGAGTATTTTAGGAATGGGCTTCGTCGACTTTCGGCGTGGCCCTTGCTGATTGTAGACAAAGGTAGATTGTAATTCTACCCCAAGGAACTTCATTTTGTTTCATATATTATGCATCTATGATTTTTAACTGGTACGGAAAGAATTATAGAAACTGTCTGTTCTTACGTTCCGGATGGAAATAAAGCAATATATTTGGAATGAAATCATTTTGTCTGAGAATATGTGATGTATGTAAAAGTGTTACAATATGTTTTGAGTATTGTCAATACCTTATAGTTCAATGTTTAACATGACCTAAGTTCTCTTAGAACTTTATATTAAATATTGCTGCAAAGATATGAAAATATATTAAATACCAAAGATATCGCAGCTAAAATGTTGGATAATAAATAATTTTATTCTAACAGGATTTACTTTTTGCTTGCCAAACTCAGCAAAACAACTCTTTTTGAACGTTTTTATCTAAGTTCTAAGAGAACTTAGCATTTATGAACGTTAAATTAAAAAGTTTTTTTATGAAAAAGAGAGTTTTGTTTACGTTGACTTGTCTATTCCTATGGACAGGTATGGCAATGGCTCAGGTATCCCGAATTACTGGAGTTGTAGTTTCGGCAGAAGACAATGAGCCGATTGTCGGAGCTTCGGTTCTTGTGAAAGGTACTACCCTTGGAACTATTACCGATATGAATGGCCGGTATAGTATAAACAATGTTCCGGTCAATGCAAAATCTTTGGTAATATCGTTTGTCGGTATGAAAACACAAGAATTGGCTATAAAGGGTGGTGAGCAAAGAGTAGTGATGCAAAGTGATACAGAATTGATTGATGAGGTCGTTGTAGTAGCTTATGGTACACAGAAAAAATCATCTTTTACCGGAGCTGCTTCCACAGTAGGGGCCAAATCCATAGAGAAACGTGCTATCACTAATGTTACAGCTGCATTGGAAGGGAATGCTTCCGGAGTTCAGGTGACTGCTGCCACCGGACAACCTGGTGAATCTTCTTCTATCCGTATTCGTGGGTTTGGCTCAGTCAATGCATCCAATGCTCCTTTATATGTAGTGGACGGAACTATATATAATGGTAGCATAGGTGATATTAATCCTGCAGATATTGAGTCTATGACTATATTGAAAGATGCGGCATCTACTTCTTTGTATGGTTCAAGTGCGGGTAATGGTGTTATCTTGATTACTACTAAAAAAGGTAAAGAGTCAGGTGGAACAGGAGTAAACTTGACTATTAACCAAGGATGGTCAAACAGGCTTATAAAGATTATAAAAAGGTGGGAATTTATGATTACTATCCTTTACAATGGGAGATGTTGAAGAATTCCTATATTACATCTGGTAAAGATGTCGCAACGGCGGCCTCATTGGCAACATCTAAAATTGGAAGTACGTTGAAATATAATCCTTTTGTTGGTGTCGCAGATGATGCCATTGTCGGAACTGATGGAAAGCTGAATTCTTCAGCCGATGCATTGAAGTGGGGAGATGATTTGGATTGGGAAGATGCAGCTTTCAAGACCGGCTATCGTCAGGAATATAATTTGAGTTATAATACAAAAACAGAAAAAAGTGATACTTATGCTTCTGTTGGTTATTTAAATGACGATGGTTATATGATTAAGACTGACTTTGAACGTTATTCTGGTCGTTTGAATTATAATGTGTACCCTACTAAATGGTTCAAGACAGGTTTGAATTTGGGAGTAACTCGTACGGTATCCAATTATTCAACTTCAGATTCGGGAAATTCGAGTTCATATAGTAACCTTACACGTTTTATTCGTACCATGGCTCCTATATATCCCGTTCATAAACATGATTTGGAAACCGGTGCTTATTTGGATGCTAATGGTAAGGCAACTACTGATCCGGGTGAATATATTTATGATTATGAAGGAACTCGCTTGTCGAATAATGGACGTGATGCGATAGCTGAAACAGAGTTCAATCAACGTGAACTAGTGCGTGTTAATCAGACTGGACATACTTATCTCACTTTGACTCCGGTTGAAGGGTTGAACCTTACAGCCAATTACTCTATCAATAATATTGATTATCGTCGTAAAGTCTATGAAAATCCTTATGTGGGCGATGGTACTGCAGGACCGGGCCGTTTGAACCAGATGTCTACCCGGACGCTGACTCAGACCTTTAATCAATTGATAACTTATAACAAGTCTATCGGAAATCATAACTTTGACGTTCTTTTAGGACATGAAAACTATTCTTATAAGTATGAGTATTTATATGGTATGAAGACTCAGGAAACAGTTTCGGGTATGTATGAATTTGGTAATTTCGTAAATATCAGTTCACTTAGCTCCTATACAAATACCTATAAAAAGGAAGGTTACTTTGGCCGTATCAATTATGATTATGCTCATAAATACTACGCTTCACTTTCTTATCGCCATGATGGTTCCTCGCGTTTTGCAAAAGAGAACCGTTGGGGGGATTTCTGGTCGTTCGGAGCAGGCTGGAGAATTAGTGAAGAGGCATTTATGAAGGATGTGAAATGGGTGAATAACTTGAAATTACGTGCTTCTTACGGTGAAACAGGTAATGATAATATATTGGATAGTGATGGTGATCCTGATTATTATCCTTATCAGACCTTATATGGTTTGGGATATAAAAATGGTTCAGAAGCTGGAGCCTACTTCACGGTGATAGCCAATCCCTCATTGAAATGGGAAACACAAATATCTACGGATATTGCTCTTGAATTTGGTTTGTTTGACTGTTTGACGGGTACTATTGAATATTTTAAGAAAGATTCCAAGGATTTGTTGTTTGATGTTTCTCAGCCCGCTTCTGTCGGAGTAACATCCATTATACAGAATATTGGTAAGGTCACTAATTCAGGAGTGGAAATAGAGTTGGATTATAATGCATTTAAAAATAAAGACTGGAGTGTATCTGTTGGGGCCAATGCTACTTTTGTGAAGAATAAGATAAAGAACCTGCCGGCTACAATGAAAGAAAATGGATATATCAGTGGTTCTAAAAAGTGGTTGGAAGGAAAGTCCATTTATGAATTCTGGCTTCGTCAATGGCATGGGGTAGACCCTCAGACCGGTGATGGTTTATATGTGGCTGATGTAAGTAAATATAATCAAGGGAATATTGGAACAGGGGATGGAAACATTACACAGAGCCAGTTTGATGAGTATAAAAAAACAGTAGTGACTATTGATGGTAAGGAATTGACCAATTCGTATACTTATGCTAAATACGACTTCAGTGGTTCTTCTATTCCTGATGTGTTTGGTGGGTTTAATGTCAGAGTAAGTTATAAGAACTTTGATTTGGCTGCTGTATTCTCTTACCAGTTGGGCGGTCAGGTTTTGGATACTAATTATGCTACCATGATGAGTATGACTGAATTTGGTTATGCACAAAGTCCGGATTTGTTAAAAGCATGGAAACAGGCAGGGGATATTACTGAGGTTCCCCGCATAGACAATAGTGCAGCTCATACCACGAATATTGGTCAGTCTTATTCAACTCGTTGGCTTACCAGTTCGGATTATCTTAATTTAAGATCTGTCACTATTGGCTATCAGTTCCCAAAAGCTTGGTTGAGCAAAGTGATGCTTAAGAGCGCCCGTTTGAATCTGACTGCGGAAAACCTGTTCATGTTGAAAGCCCGTCAGGGATTGAATCCGATGGCTAATTATTCCGGTGTAACTTATAATGAATATATGCCGTCCCGTAATATCACGTTAGGGCTTAATGTTTCATTCTAAAAAATAAAAGAATTATGAGATCAATTAAAAATATAACATTAGGATTAGCGACAGTTGGAGTAATGTTCCTATCTGGTTGTGCCGGTGATTATCTGGATACTATTCCCTCTACCTCTGTTTCAGAAACGACAATAAACACCTCGTTGGACAATCTTTATATAGCATTGAATGGAATTCATAAAGAGATGGTTTCTCAGGAAAGTGGATATCAGTGTTTGGGCGGTGAACCCGGTTTTATGATGTCACGTGATGCAGAGGCTGATGATATGAATTGGCAGACAAATACATGGATGAAGGCGGCTATTTAGGATGGCAATGCAATATGAATGAAACGAATGGTTATAATTATAAGTTCTGGCAAATTTATTATCAATGGATTCTGAATGCTAACAAAATTTTGGCGGGTTTGGAGGAAGTTGAAATAACTAGCAGGAATTGTTTGACCAGATAAAGGGAGAAGCTTTGTGTATCCGTGCTTGGGCTCATTTTAATTTGGTACAGCTTTATGCAAAACGTTATGAAGCCGGCAAGGATAATACACAGGATGGAATTCCTTATCGTGAAAAAGCTGTGGCCGAAGAGCAGGCACGTAATTCCGTAGAAGATGTTTATGCTAAAATCAATAATGATTTGGATGAGGCTTGTATACTTTTGAGTGGAATAAAAGTAAATGATGTCAATCATTATAGCGAGATGGTGGCATGGGGATTGAAGGCACGTGTAGCATTGACCATGCAAGATTATAATAATGCGGCGGTTTATGCAGGGAAGTCTATTTCTTTAGCTGAAGCAGGTGGTCACCAGTTGATGACTGGCAGTCAGTTGAATTGTGGGTTTGCCAATATTACGACGGACACTAAAGAAGCGATGTATGCTGCAATGACTCCCGATGATAAGACTGTTTATTTTTATTCTTATTATGCATATATGTCATGGAACTTTAACTCCAGTGCCATTCGTCAGGGAGTGAAGTGCATAAATGTGGATGCTTATGAAACGATGTCTGAAACAGACTTACGGCGTGCGTGGTGGAATCCGACTGGGGAAGCATCTGTTCCGTCATCAAGTTATGCAAAGAATGCTTATCAAAACCGTAAGTTTACTGCCCGTTCTACAGCCGATGCTGTAGGTGATGTCGCATTTATGCGTTTGGCAGAAATGTATCTCACCCAGGCTGAAGCTTTAGCTCGTGCAGGAAAAGATAGTGAGGCGCAGACTGTGTTTACTAAATTCCAGATAACCCGCGATCCCTCTTATGTCTCGAAAGGTAATACTGGTGATGCTTTGGCAGAGGAAATTATGAATAGTCGCCGGGTGGAATTATGGGGTGAAGGTTTTCGTTTTTATGATTTGAAACGTTTGCATTTGTCTATTAAACGTGGATCAAATTTTGATATAGCTTTCTGTACTTTCCTTGAAAAGGATAAAGATGCACAAGGTTGGGTGTGGGAGATACCTAAAATTGAAACAGACTTTAATTCACTTTGTACGAAGAACTATTAATAATTCTCTCTAACACATAAATTTTCTCTTAAAGGAGGTGGGCAGACTTTTTCTTGAAAGTTTTGTACCACCTTTTTTGCTTAACATAACCTTTGTTTTACAAGGCCGATAGCTTTTCTGGTTTTCTTTTTGTGTTACTTGTGTTGTCTAATATCAATTTTGTTGATGTTTTTTTAGTAATTTAGAAGAAATGGATTTAATTTATACTTGTTCTAATTGCTATAATCCATTGTTTTGAATGAAGTAAAGAACCTGTAAACACAAAAATAAGTGTAAACAGATTCTTTACTATTGTTTAAAATGATAAACTATTTAGGTGAAAAAGTTTATTCCTCTTCGTCCAGTAAAATGTTCATAATCTGAACAGCTGCTTTGGCAACAGAAGTTCCGGGGCCGAAGATTGCTACAACACCTGCCTTGTATAAGAAGTCATAGTCTTGAGCGGGGATAACACCACCAGCGATAACTAAAATATCTTCACGACCTAATTTCTTTAATTCTTCAATAATCTGCGGGATCAGTGTCTTATGTCCGGCAGCCAATGAAGAAACACCTACTACATGAACGTCGTTTTCCACTGCGTCACGAGCAGCTTCGGCAGGAGTTTGGAACAACGGTCCCATATCTACGTCGAAACCACAGTCGGCATAACCTGTTGCAACTACTTTTGCACCACGGTCGTGTCCGTCCTGTCCCATCTTGGCAATCATGATACGCGGACGGCGGCCTTCCTTCTTTGCAAATTCTTCGGTCAGTTCGCAAGCTTTTGCGAAGTCTGTATCCTTTTTACTTTCTGATGAGTACACGCCTGATATAGTTCTGATTACTGCTTTATAACGTCCTACAATTGTTTCACAAGCATCCGAAATCTCGCCCAAGGTAGCACGGACATGAGCTGCCTCTACAGCCAGTTCCAGCAAATTGCCTTTACCTGTTTTTACACATTCGGTGATGGCTGCCAAAGCTTTGTCTACTTCTGCTTGATTGCGGCCTTCTTTCAAACGCTTCAGATTTTCAATTTGTTCCAAACGTACAGCTGTATTGTCTACTTCAAGGATATCGATAGGATCCTCTTTTTCCAAACGATATCTGTTGGTGCCGACAATTGTCTGGGCACCGGAATCGATACGGGCCTGAGTACGTGCCGCAGCTTCTTCAATACGCATTTTGGGTACTCCGGTTTCGATAGCTTTCGCCATACCGCCCAAGCTTTCAATTTCCTGAATATGTTCCCAAGCCTTGTGAGCCAATTCGTTAGTTAAAGATTCTACATAGTAAGAACCACCCCATGGGTCAACGTTCTTGCAAACATATGTTTCTTCCTGAATATAAATCTGAGTATTACGTGCGATACGTGCAGAGAAGTCGGTGGGCAATGCAATTGCTTCATCAACGCGTTGGTGTGCAGTGACTGGGTGTGTCCCAATGCTGCTGCCATAGCTTCAATACAAGTACGACCTACATTGTTGAATGGATCTTGCTCTGTCAATGACCAGCCGAAGTCTGGGAATGGGTACGCAATGCCAGTGATTTTGGATTCTTCGGGTTGAACTGTTTGACAATTTTGGCCCACAACATACGTGCTGCGCGCATTTTGGCAATTTCCATAAAATGATTCATGCCGATAGCCCAGAAGAATGACAGACGTGGAGCGAATGCGTCGATGTCTATACCTGCAGCGACTCCGGCCCGAAGATATTCCAAACCGTCAGCCAGTGTATAAGCCAATTCAATATCTGCTGTGGCACCTGCTTCCTGCATGTGGTAGCCCGAGATGGAGATAGAATTGAACTTAGGCATTTTTTGTGAGGTATATTCAAATATGTCAGAGATGATCTTCATGGAAAAGGCAGGTGGATAAATATATGTGTTACGCACCATAAACTCTTTTAAGATATCATTCTGGATGGTTCCGGCCATTTCTTCCAATTTAGCTCCCTGTTCCAAACCTGCATTGATGTAGAATGCCATGATGGGAAGTACGGCACCGTTCATGGTCATGGAAACAGACATCTTATTCAAAGGAATACCATCGAACAAAACTTTCATATTTTCCAATGAGCAAATTGACACACCTGCCTTACCTACGTCACCTACTACACGTTCATGGTCGGGGTCATAGCCGCGGTGTGTCGGAAGGTCGAATGCGACAGACAAGCCTTTCTGACCTGATGCCAAATTACGGCGATAGAATGCGTTGCTTTCTTCGGCAGTGGAGAAACCTGCGTACTGGCGGATAGTCCAAGGACGGAAAGTGTACATCATGGAGTACGGGCCGCGAAGATAAGGAGGAATACCTGCTACATAGTTCAAGTGCTCCATGCCTTCCAAATCTTCTTTAGTGTAAACAGGCTTCACATTAATGTGTTCCGGCGTTTTCCAGTCGGCGGTGATGCCGTTTTCTTTTTGCCACTCCATACCATTCTGAGGTTGGAATCCGGCATATATATCTATATTTTTAAAATTCGGTTTCATTGTTCTTCCTTACTTAATTCCTACTTAGCGTTGTATTCTTTCAATGTGTCCAATACGTTAACACGTACATGGATAAAGTTTTCGATGCCTGCGGCTTTCAGCTCTTCCATACAAGCAGGAGCACCTGCAACAATGAAGATGGCTCTTCCATTTAATGCCTTGAATGCAGGAATAGCATATTCTGCGTATTCATCATCGCTGGAACAGATAACTACGATGTCTGCACCGGCTTTCATAGCTGCTTCGACACCGGCCTCTACTGTGGGGAAGCCCAAATTGTCGATTACTTCGTAACCGGCACAAGCCAAGAAGTTGCATGAGAATTGGGCACGTGCTTGGCGCATGGCCAGATTACCGATAGTTAGCATAAATGCTTTCGGGCGTTTGCCGGATTTCTCTGTCTGCAAACGAAGTGCTTCAAACTGGCTGGCAGCACGGTCGAAGTTTAATGTGGCAAACGGTTTTTCACAGTTGTCATGATTGCCTCCACAACAACATTTGGCTTCTACAGGAGCCTTTTCGCCTGCTTTTTCATTGAAGTTAGGATATTGGTTGGTACCCAGTAAAATTTCTTTGCGTTTTGAAACGGAGTCGTGGCGGGCCTTGTTGCTTGCGTTGATCGCTTCCTGTACTTTTCCTGCTTTGACTGCTTCCAGCATTCCTCCTTCGTCTTCCACTTTCAAGAATAACTCCCATGCCTGTGTGGCAATAGAAATTGTTAAATTTTCAATAAAGTAAGAACCCGCGGCGGGGTCAACTACTTTGTTGAAATGACATTCTTCTTTTAGCAATAACTGTTGGTTACGGGCGATACGTTCAGAGAAGTCGTCCGGAGTTTCGTAAGTCTTGTCAAACGGGGTTACAGTGATGGAGTTGACTCCTGCCAAGGCGGCACTCATCGCTTCGGTTTGAGTGCGGAGCAGGTTTACATGTGCGTCAAACAAAGTCAGGTTGAAAGTGGATGTTTCAGCATGTGCCACCATTTTGCAGGCACAGAAACAAGTGCCGTCTTCCGCTTTGTTCGGACATTCGGGTTGGCAGTTGCATTGAGGATGATATTCTTTTACGATGTCCGCCCATAACATACGTGCTGCGCGGAACTTGGCAATTTCCAGAAAATAGTTGGAACTGATGCCGAAATTGAATTTTATTTTCTTGGCAACCAGTGCAGCAGGAACTCCTGCTTCTACCAGTTTGCTCAGATATTCGTTACCCCAAGCCAATGCATATCCCAGTTCTTGTGAAATATAAGATCCGGCATTGTTCAGTTCTATCGCATTGATACAGATACAACGGAATTTAGGTAGCGGAGCCAGTACTTCTACCAATTCTTTGGCGGTAGTGATGAAATTGCTAAGGTCTTTGCCTTTTACCATCATTTTACCCATAGGGTCATAGTTGACGGAGCCTTGCAATTTGGTCAGGTCGTATTCTTTCTTTTGGAAGTAAGCAACCAACAATTTGGCTAATTCCACCGTATGTCCTTGACAAGTGGAGAAGTTTAACTCAATGCATTCCGCACAGATATCATTCAATAATGTTTCGATATATTCAGGACTGAGATCTTTCTTCTTTACGTAGAATCCCAATGAGTCAACACCTTTGTTCAAAATATCCAGTGCTTTAGCATTGGCTTCTTTAGGACACTCTACTTTGATTTCCTGACGCACGAACCAAGTATTGTCGTTTTTCTTCGTGCCTCTTACATAGGGGAATTCTCCGGGTAGTCCTTCGGTTGTTTTCAAACCTTCCAGATCTTCCTGGCGATAAAATGGTTTTACTTTAAAACCTTCGTTGGTTCTCCAAACCAATTTCTTTTCAAAATCAGCGCCTTTCAAGTCTGCTGTAATCTTTTCCATCCACTGTTCCGTAGAAACGGCTGGGAAGTCCGAAAAGAGTTTCTCTTTACTATCTGCCATAGTTTATTCGGTATTAATATTTAAGAATTATATCACATACTTTTTCAATAGTATGGGCAAATATACTAAAACCTTTTAAATAGAATCCTTTTTTTAGCTATTTTCATAAAGGAGAAAGAGAGGTTTCTGTCATTTTGTTAACTGATGAAAGCAAAAGATGTTCTTATTGCAAAGTGGATATTGCAAAATAAATAAGAATCATGAAATAATAGTTTTCAAATTGTTGGGTTGAGTGAGGGGAATTCATTAATTTTGCGGCAATTTTATAAAAACATAGTATTATATCATGGACTGGTTACAAAATCTATTATTTGATGAAAACTCAATAGCGCATATCGTGCTGCTTTATTCTTTTGTGATTGCAGTAGGAGTGTTGCTGGGAAAAATTAAATTTTTCGGAGTATCGTTAGGTGTTACTTTTGTTTTGTTTACCGGTATTGTCTGCGGACATTTCGGTTTAACGGGGAATACACAGATACTTACATTTTTACAGGATTTCGGACTAATATTGTTCGTGTTCTGTATCGGACTTCAGGTAGGTCCTTCTTTTTTCTCTTCCTTCAAGAAGGAGGGATTGCAATGAATCTAGTAGCAATGGGGATTGTCGCATTGAATATTGCTGTGGCTGTGGCTTTGTATTATGGCTTGAACGGCCGGATAGAGCTGCCTATGATGGTGGGTATTCTTTGTGGTGCAGTAACGAACACGCCGGGACTGGGTGCTGCCAACGAAGCGTTGAGCCAGCTGAATTACAATGGCCCGCAGATAGCGATGGGATATGCGTGCGCTTATCCATTGGGAGTGCTGGGTATCATTGGTTCTATTATTGCTATCCGCTACATTTGCCAGATTAATTTGAAAAAGGAGGAAGAGGATATCGCTAAAGAAGAAGCTGCAAATCCTCATCTGACTCCTCGTATGATGCACCTGGAAGTTCATAATGAGGCATTGGCAGGAAAAACGTTGCTTCAGGTCAGAGATTCATGGGGCGTGATTTTGTTTGTTCACGTATTTTGCAGAACGGTCATGTCAGTATTCCTAATCGTGATACTGTTTTCCATCTTGGTGATCAGTTGTTTGTGGTTTGTGCAGAGGATGATGCGGAAGCCATTATTGCTTTTATCGGTCCTAAAATTGAAGTGGATTGGGAAAAGCAGGATACTCCGATGGTATCCCGCCGTATTTTGATTACACAACCTAAAATGAATGGTAAGCAATTGGGGGAATTTCATTTCAGTAGTATGTATGGTGTGAATGTGACTCGTGTCAACCGTTCAGGTATGGATATCTTCGCTTCACGTAACTTAACCTTGCAGGTAGGTGACCGTGTAATGGTGGTAGGTCCTCAGGATGCGGTGGAACGTGTTGCCAATTTGATGGGTAACTCATTGAAACGTTTGGATCATCCTAATATCGTGACTATTTTTGTGGGTATCTTCTTGGGGATTTTCTTTGGTAGTCTGCCTATTGCATTTCCAGGTATTCCTACTCCGGTAAAATTGGGTTTGGCCGGTGGTCCGTTGATTGTATCTATTTTGATAGGTCGTTTCGGATATAAATTGAAATTGGTGACTTATACCACTATGAGTGCCAATTTGATGTTGCGTGAAATTGGTATTGCTTTGTTCCTTGCCAGTGTGGGGATAAAGGCTGGTGCGAATTTTGTGAATACGGTTGTCGATGGAGATGGTCTGTTGTATGTGGGTTGTGGTTTCCTCATTACAGTTATACCTTTATTAATAATGGGAGCGGTTGCACGCTGGCATTACAAGATGAATTATTTCATGTTGATGGGGCTTATTGCAGGTAGTAACACAGATCCCCCCGCATTGGCGTATTCTAATCAGACAGCAGGTAATAATGCTCCGGCGGTAGGTTATTCTACTGTGTATCCGGTATCCATGTTCCTTCGTATTCTGACTGCCCAATTATTGATATTAATATTGGCAAGTTGATATTGGCAAAAAGTATAAAAACAATAAAGTATAACTTGTAGGAGGGGGTGTCAAAAAATGGTAGCTTGAATCATTTTTTGGCGCACCCTCTTGCTGATTAAAAGAATAAATATGATTTCAGTAGATGGATTGACCGTTGAGTTTGGCGGTACCACCTTGTTTAGTGACATATCTTTTCAGATAAATGAGAAAGACCGTATTGCTTGATGGGGAAAAATGGTGCGGGTAAGTCTACCTTATTAAAGATTTTGGCTGGTGTACGGCAACCTAGTCGTGGAAAGGTGTCGGCTCCTAAGGATTGTGTGATAGCTTATCTTCCCCAGCATCTGATGACAGAGGATGGGCGTACTGTATTCGAGGAAGCTTCTCAGGCATTCTCGCATCTTCATGTTATGGAGGCAGAAATAGAAGCCATAAATAAGGAACTTGAAACGCGTACCGATTATGAAAGTGATTCATATATGGAGTTAATCGAGAAGTTTCTGCCATGAGTGAGAAGTTTTATTCCATTGATCTTACCCATTTTGAAGAAGATGTGGAAAAGGCTTTGCTGGGACTTGGTTTTATGCGTGAGGACTTCAATCGCCCTACCAGTGATTTCAGTGGTGGCTGGCGTATGCGTATTGAGTTGGCTAAATTATTGCTCCAGAATCCAGATGTATTATTGCTGGATGAGCCCACTAACCATCTTGATATTGAATCCATCCAGTGGTTGGAAGATTTCTTGGTCAATAGTGCCAAAGCGGTAATTGTCATCAGCCACGACCGTAAATTTGTAGATAATATCACAACCCGTACCATTGAAGTGACGATGGGGCGCATCTATGATTATAAAGTGAACTATTCCCAATATCTGATATTGCGTAAAGAACGACGCGAGCAACAGATGAAGCAATATGAGGAACAGCAGAAGATGATACAGGAAACCAAGGATTTCATAGAACGGTTCAAAGGAACTTATAGTAAAACTTTGCAAGTGCAGAGCCGTGTGAAGATGCTTGAGAAATTAGAATTGGTTGAAGTGGACGAAGAAGATACCTCAGCATTGCGGTTGAAATTCCCGCCTTCTCCACGAAGTGGAAATTACCCGGTCATTATGGACAGGGTGGGAAAGACCTATGGTGACCATGTAGTTTTCAAGGATGCCTCATTGACCATCGAGAGAGGGGATAAAGTGGCTTTTGTGGGCAAGAATGGTGAAGGTAAGTCTACTTTGGTAAAGTGTATCATGCGTGAGATAGAGCATGAAGGGACTTTAACGCTGGGACACAATGTGCAGATTGGTTATTTTGCTCAGAATCAAGCCTCTTTATTGGACGAGAACCTCACGGTTTTTCAAACGATAGATGATGTGGCGAAAGGGGAGATCCGTAATAAAATACGAGACTTGTTGGGTGCATTTATGTTTGGCGGCCCCGAAGCTTCCATGAAGAAGGTGAAAGTGCTCAGTGGTGGAGAACGTACTCGTCTTGCCATGATCAAACTATTGTTGGAACCGGTGAATCTGTTGATTTTAGATGAGCCTACTAATCACTTGGATATGAAAACCAAAGATATCCTGAAACAAGCTTTGGTGGACTTTGACGGCACATTGATTGTTGTGTCTCATGACCGTGACTTTTTGGATGGATTAGTGACGAAAGTGTATGAATTTGGGAATAAAAAGGTAAAAGAACATCTCTGTGGTATCTATGAGTTCCTGGAAACAAAGAAAATGGAAAGTTTGCAGGAGTTGGAAAAATAAATTAGCTTTGCATCTGTTAACTTTGGATTGGAGGTGGAGATGCAAACAATTTCTATAGATATAAATAAAGTACAAAAAGGAGACGAGGCGGAGTTTCGTCTTCTTTTTAATCTTTTCTATCCTCGTCTGATGTCTGTAGCTTGCCGTTTTGTGCCTGAACATATTGCTGAAGATATTGTACAAAGTGTTTTTGTCATGTATTGGGAACAGAAGTCTACCTTGACACCTAATGCCATTCATTCTTTCCTCTATAAATGTACACAGAATAATTGCCTGAATTATCTGAAGCACCAAGCTGTTGTGCTGGGGCATGAGGAGGAGGTGCGTTTGGCGGAAGAACGCATGGCCTTTCAGCTGGCAGGATCGGATGCCAATGAATTGTGGAATGAGGTGGTTGAGCGTGACATCCGGAAATTGTTGGAAGCTTCCATCTCTAAATTACCTCCTAAATGTCGTCAGGCTTTCGAATTGTCTTATTTTAAAGAGATGACTTATAAAGAGATAGCGGAGGCTATGCATATTTCATCCCGTACGGTGGAAGAACATGTACAGAAAGCCACAAAATTCTTGAGAGAGGATTTGAAGGAGGTATTGTTCTGCCTGTTGTTTTTGCTTCGTTAATACTTTCATGCAGGCTTTTTCTGGAGTCTGTAAAAAATAAAATGCAAAAAAAAGCATTTTTTCTTCTTTTTAACCCCGTAGTTCTTTCTTGGTTAATTGTCTTAATAATGAAAGACAATAAAGAAAGTAAATGAAGGACGATATTTTAATTCGATATATTAATAAGCATTGTACTGCAACCGAAGAAAAAGAGGTTTTAGAGTGGTTGAAGGAGAAAGATAGCCGTCAGCGTTTATTTGAGCTGGAGCAAATCTGGGGTCTGAAAACTGAAATGCGTTTTTCGGATAAAGGACGTATGGATGAAGCTTATCGGCAACTGAGCGGACAGCTTGGCTTGAGTAAGCAGGCAGAGAAAAGAGAGAAACCGGTACAGAGATTCACCATCGGGGAATGGTGGAAGTATGCGGCTGTGTTGGTTACTGTTTGTCTTTTTGCAACAAACTTGTTCTATATCACGAAAGAGGAACCGGAAGCATACAATACGGTAGTGGTTCCGAAAGGCCAACGGGTTTCTTTATTGCTGAGTGATGGGACAACAGTTTGGCTGAACGCTGAGAGCCGTTTTTCTTATCCGGCTAAGTTTTCGGAAAAATATAGAACGGTCACATTGGAAGGAGAGGGCTATTTTGAGGTGGCGCATAATCCAAAATGTCCGTTTACGGTGAAATTGCCGATGTTGAATATCAGGGTGTTGGGTACAAAATTTAATGCAAAAGCCTACTTGGATGAACCGAGTTGGATTACTTTGAAAGAAGGTTCGGTAGAAGTGTCAACCTTAGATGACAGAAGTAAGGAAAGGATGTCGCCCAATGACCAGGTATATTACACCGTTAGTGACGGCTTGGTGTTAATAAGGAGTTCGGCGCAGGCAAATGTGGATAGTTGGACTACTGGTGACCTGAGATTCGACAACAAGACCTTGAAAGAAATGGCAAAGGTTATAGAACGTCGGTATGATGTGAAAATCAGGATTATGGATAGTTCGCTGGTTGAAGAATATTTCACTTGCCATTTTAGGAAAGACTTGACCATAGCCCAGGCGATGGAATTGCTGAAAGAGACCAGACGGGTGGATTATAGAATTGAAAAGAAAACGGTATACCTATATAAAAAATAACAGTATGTGAAACTTTGAAAAACAACGGATGCCTATGAAGTAAAACCCTTGCAAAAAAATGAAGGTCGAAGACGCACCACCATCTTTCGACCCGGATTAATGAGTAACCTTATAATTTATTACAAACTAATCAATTACAAATGTATGGATAATATTATGAAATGCACACCATTGGGTGAGCAAAAATCACTATGGCTACGAAAAACATTGTTAATTATGAAATTCTTTGTTCTTTTTCTATTATTGGGAACTATCCCGTGTTGGCAGGTGTCGCTTATTCACAGAATGTGAAGATGTCTTTGGATATGGAAAATACTACGGTGCATGATGTGATTAATGCTATTGAGAAAAAAGGGGAATTCTATTTTACCTATAATCTGAATCAAATCAATGTCAATAGAAAAGTATCCATTAAAGTAGAAAATAAAACGATAAACCAGATTTTAGATCAGTTGTTTTCGAAATCAGGTATCGATTATAAAATAGAAAATCGTCATATTGTATTATATAAGCAGGCGGCTTCCGAAGTAGAAGCTGTGAAACAACAGAAATCTATAAATGGTATTGTAGCCGATGAGCAGGGTGAACCTATCATTGGTGCCAGTGTATTGGAAAAAGGTACTACAAACGGTACGATTACTGATTTGGATGGTCGTTTTACTTTATCTATCGGCAAGGGAACTGAATTGATTGTTTCTTATGTAGGTTATACCACAAAGACCGTGAAAATAGGTAATCAGTCTACTATAAAAATCGTATTAATAGAAGATACCAAGACTTTGGATGAGGTGGTTGTAATTGGTTATGGTACACAGAAAAGTCTGATGTTTCAGGTTCGGTAACATCAGTATCGGGTGATAAATTGTCTAAGATTCCTACTGCAAATGCAGAGATGGCATTGCAAGGTATGGCTCCAGGTTTGTCGGTAAACTTTGGCAGCGGTGCTGCTGGTTCTTCTGCCACTTTGCAGGTGCGCGGTGTGACTTCTTGGAAAGATGATGATGGCGAGAACAGCGAAAGTAACGGTCCACTGGTGATTATCGATGGTGTCCCGGGTAATATGTCTTATCTTAATCCTGAAGATATTAAATCGATTTCCGTATTGAAAGATGCTGCTACTGCCGCTATCTATGGCTCACGTTCGGCAGCTGGTGTTATTTTGATTGAAACACATCGTGGTACGATGAATTCAGCTCCGAAGATTACTTTTTCCGGTTATTGGGGATTGAGTGCCGTGCCGAAGCGTCTGGAAGTTTGTAATTCAGCTGAGTTTATTAAAGTACGTAAGATGGCATTAATAAATGCAGGTACGGACGAGAGCCGCTGGCCTAAATATATCAGCGAGTACGAGAGAGACCCGAGCCAGTTTGCTGATACTGATTGGCAGAAAGAGTATTACCAACGTGGTTTTACACAAAAATATAACATCGGTTACACGGCAGGTAGTGCTAATTCCAATGTGTCTCTTTCTGCTTTCTATAGTAAGACGGACGGTGTGACTATTGCTACCGGAGATGAAAAGTTCGGTTTCCGTTTGAACTCTGATGTTACCCGTGGTAAGTTTAAAATGGGTGAATCGGTAAGTTATAGTCGTTGGTCGGCCGATTTGGAATCCAATTCGGGTTTCTCCTCCATTTATCAGGTGACGAATATGGAGCCGTTAGCGTTCCTTTATGATGAGAACAATGATGGCGGTTATGGTGGTGCCATCTCTGGTATGGGCATGTCTGACGCCGGTAATCAGGTTGCTTTCAATAAATTGATTGATAATACAAGCTCTAACGATTATATCGCAGCTTCCGGTTATTTGCAGTACGAGCCGATTAAAGGCTTATCGTGAAATTCAATGCTAGCCGCAATATGTACTTTGGCAAATCTCGTCTTTTCAAACCTACCTACGAGATTGGAGCGGCCAAACGGAATACGATGGCTAGTTTGTCTGAATCACGTTCGCAGACTACCAACGATTTGTTGGAATTGACAGCTAATTATGACAAGACCATTGCTGAAAAACACAATCTTTCTCTTTTATTGGGACTTTCTCAGGAAGAAAATAAGTATGAAGATCTTAGTGCTTCCGGTTCTGATTTTGAGAATAATAGTATGAGCTTGATGGGACATGCTAAAAGTAACTATTCTGTAGGTGGTACTAAGACTCGCAGTGCTCTCCGCTCTCTCTTTGGCCGTGTGAACTACAACTATATGATGCGCTATATGATTATGGCTTCTTTCCGTTATGATGGCTCTTCACGCTTTGCGAAAGGCAACAAGTGGGGTTTCTTCCCTTCTGTATCATTGGGTTGGAACATTGCTAATGAACCATTTTGGGAAAATTTGAAAGAAACTGTTTCCATGTTCAAATTTCGTTTAAGTTACGGTGCTTTAGGTAATCAGAACATAGGTCTTTATCGATATATTCCTACTTTGAGCTATAATAATCATGCATTGAACTATCCTTTTGATGGTCGTGAAACTTCTATGGGATATGCCATCACTGCTTTTCCATCCAGCGATATCAAGTGGGAAACGACGGTGTATAAGAATATCGGTGTAGACATTAGTTTATGGAACAATAAACTGGAGCTTTCTGCGGAGGCTTATATTAAGAACACCAGTGATATGCTGTCTAGCCGTAACATCAGTTTGGCTACCGGTTATAATTCTTCTATCTTGGTGAACGATGGTAAGTTGCGCACAACCGGTTTTGAAATGCAAGCTATTTATCATGCAAAGCCGGAGGTTTGAAGTACGATTTGGATTTGAATTTATCTCACTATAAGAGTGTGTTGAAATCTATGGCCAATCCTGATTATCTCTATGAGTATGGTGCTCTGCGTACTTATGTAGGTGGTGAAATAGGTGAATTCTGGGTATATCAAACTGCCGGAATTTTCCAAAATCAAGCGGAAGTGGACGAATGGAACACAGCTCATGGCTATAAGGACCAAAACGGCAACTGGCAGCCTTTGCAACCTGTGGCTAAACCGGGTGATATCCGTTTCATAGATCAGAATGGAGATGGTATGCTTGATACAAACGACCGCGTGAAAGTGGGTAGTGGTACACCGAAGGTGTCATTGGGATTCAACATTAACTTGGCTTATAAAGACTTTGACTTGGTAGCCAATTTCTACGGTGACTTTGGTGCTAAGCGTTATAACTATACTAAATATCAGTTGGAGCGTATGGACCATGTGTTCAACTATGGTAAGAATGCCTTGAATGCTTGGACACCTGAAAATCCTGATACTGATATTCCACGTGCCGTGTCTGGTGATCCTAATAAGAACTCTCGTACTTCTACTCGTTTTGTAGAGAATGGTGACTATCTGCGTCTGAATAATTTGCAGATAGGTTATAATCTGCCGGTTAAATATTGTAAGAAAATGGGCTTGAGTAACTTGCGTATTTATGTAGGCGCTACCCGTTTGTTCACTATTACCAACTACAAAGGCTATGATCCTTCAACCGGTTCTTCAGTCGGACAGATGGGATACGACTATGCAGCCATTCCTTTGAGTCGTGACTTTATGATGGGTCTTAAATTCGGTTTCTAATTAAATTTAATACGAAGATTATGAAATTCAAAAACATATTATTATATGCAGCTCTTCTGAGCGGAATGTCTTTTTCCTCTTGCACTGATTTCTTGGATGAAGACTCTAATCCCAATGCTTTATCACCTAGTATTTTCTGGAAGAGTGAAGGGGATATTATGAAAGGATTGACTAGTGTATACGGAGCTTTGCAGCCGAATGCATCTTGGGCGATACCGTTTGAACGCTATATAGTAATAGACGGATACAGAAGTGATGAGATTACCCACAGAGATGATGTGACGAGTTGGATGAATATTTCATCATTCAATGTGGAACCCACTAACTCCGTAGTCAAGACGGAGTGGACTAATTTGTATAAAGGTATTAACTATGCCAATCAATGTTTGACCAACATTCCCACTGTACCTGGTGACTCGGAATCACTCAATGCCTTGAAGAAGCAGTCCATAGCCGAAGCTCGTTTTTTGCGTGCTTACTTTTATTATCGTTTGTATGTGAACTTTGGTGAGAGAGTTCCTATTTATAAGGAGGCATTGGTAGGTACGGATGAAGAGTTCTATCCGCCACAGGCCAATCCGGGAGAATTGGTAAGTCTGATTGAGACCGAACTGAAAGAAGTACAGAACGACCTTCCCGAAAGTTATGAGGAAAGTGAAAAAGGACGTGTCACGCGTTATACGGCAGCGGCTCTTTTGGGTAAGTTCTATATGTTCCGCAAAGAATTGAGTAAAGCCGAAGTTGAATTCAAGAAGATCATTGATAAAGAAGGAAGTCTTTTTGGCTTGATGGAGAATTGGGCTGATAATTTTGACGGTATGCACAAGAACAATAAAGAGTCTCTTTTTGAGATCCAGTTTACCGGAGACCGTTCAGGCGGACAGTATGAATATAACTTGTTTACTGTTCATTTGGGACCTATGGCTGGACTGGATGCATATGAAGAAGCTTATCCTACGGACTGGATGTGTCAGACGTTATTGGCTGATAAGACTATAGACGGTAAGTCTAGCGACCGTGCACTTCATACGCTTATTTTTGACGATCCCGAGTGTCGTCCCTTTTATTATGAGAATGGAAAATCCTTTAAGGATTACCACAAAGAAGGAGAAATCTTCTGGCACAAATATGTTACTTATACCGAGGGTATGAGTGATTATTGGGACTATAGTTTCTTTAATGTTTCCGTTATCCGTTATGCCGATGTATTGCTGCTTTATGCAGAATGTCTAAATGACAAGGGTGAAACAACAGAGGCCATTAACATAATAAATAAGGTTCGTGCACGTGTCAATGTACCGGCATTGCCGCTTACCATGGGTAAAGCCGAAGTCTTGAAACATCTGCAAGACAAAGAACGTCCTTGCGAGTTGGCATTGGAAGGTTCACGCTGGTATGACTTGGTTCGCTGGGGTATTGTAGAAGAAACGCTGAAAGCTCACAATAAACCATTTGTTGAGAATTATGTAGATACCAAGCACCAGTTGTTTCCTATTCCTCATAGTGAATTTCTGTTGAATCCTGATTGGGAGCAGAATCCGAACTATAGCAAGTAATCTTGTTTGTATAATTTTGGAAGAACCGTTTATGAAACATTTATTTCCTATATATGGAATGTGTAGCATTCTTTGGCTGGGGGCATGTACCCCGGTCGCTACACAGCCAGAAAAGTCCCTGTTTACGACACAGGAAGATTTTTCCCAATTTGTTGAATGTGAAAAATGTACCGGAACAATCTGTAGATGGGGATCTCAATTTGTTCTCTGATCTGGGTGCATGGAGTGGCTATGCGTTGCCAGTAAATCAAAGCAGGGCATTTGCGGGTGCCTTCATCGGCCCTATGACGATGCATGGAAGAGGATGGATTGCCCAAACGTTGGCACAGCCTACGTTGGTGGTCAATGGTGAAAAGTACGACTTGGTTCGCAATATGCAGACTGCCAAGTATCTACCCGGAAAGTTGATACAACATTTTAAAGATGCGCAGTTGGAATTCACTACTGAGTTGTGTTTTGCTACTTCACGCACTGCTTTTGTACGTTCTGTTATTACGAATCTTAGTGACACACCTTTGAATGTGTCGCTGACTTGGAGTGGCGGTGTTTTCGAAGAGAATACTATTGCTCTAAGGTGGATAAGGGCGTCCGGTTCCATTGTCCGTTCTACGGTCGCCGTTGGGGAACCAATCGCCAGATTATCACATTGCGTAACGAACCGCCGGTAGACGAAGTGACGGCTACCGTGCTTTTCCATACAGCCGATGAAGTGATGACTGTGGGGAACGACAGTTTGCGAGTTGTTGAGAAGAGTGACTATTTGCTGCAATCCGGCAAAAGTTATACTTCGGAATACAGCCAGACACTGACCTTGAAAGGCGAAGAGGCAGATAAGGAGTATGTTGCAATAAAGTCCATACCTTTTGATCAATGTTTTGCCGACAATGCGCAGCGTTGGAATCAGGGGCTTCAACGGGTACTATCTGCCGACAGTCCTTATATGAAAGAAAACGCTTACAGGAACATTGCTGTGAAAGCATTGATGACGTTAAACTCCAATTGGCGTACTCCGGCTGGTGATATCTTCCATGGTTGTAGTTTCCCTTCTTATATAGGATTCATCGGTGGATGTTGGTCGTGGGATGCTTGGCAAATTGCATCGGGTAATGTGTACTACAATCCTGAGGGGGCCAAGAGTGAAATGCTTTCTTTGTTCGATTATCAAGCAGAGAATGGTATGGTTCCTGATTTTATCGGTTATAATAAGGTACGTAACAATTGGCGCGACTCCAAACCTCCTATAGCATCATGGGGAGCCATGAATGTCTATAAGGTTACAGGAGACAAAGCGTTTTTGGACGAAATATTTGATAAATTGTATAGGTTCCATCAATGGTGGTATGCTGAGCGTGACCACGATCACAATGGCATTTGCGAATATGGTTCTACTGATGGTACACTGATTGCGGCGGCTTGGGAGAGCGGCATGGATAACGGTGTGCGTTTGATGACACCCGGATGCTAAAGAATGAGATGGAGAAAGCTTGGTCGATGGATCAGGAGAATATTTGTTTGAATTCCTTCCTTTATGTAGATAAACTGACACTTTCGGAAATGGCTTCTATCTTGGGAAAGCAAGAGCTTTCTGAACAGTTGGCTAAGGAGGCTGAGGTAATCAAGCTGTATGTACAGACTAAAATGTATGACAGCGAGAGTGGTTTCTTTTATGATATTCGTTTGAATGACCGTACACCTGTCAAGGTGATGGGGGCTGAGGGGTGGTTGCCTTTGTGGGCAGGTATTGCTACCCCGGAACAAGCCGAGAGTGTGAAGAACATCATGATGGATGAAAAACATTTCAACTCTTACCTGCCGCTAGGTACTCTTGATGTAAGTCATCCTGCATTGCGTCCTACTTTCGGTTATTGGCGTGGTCCGGTTTGGTTTAACCAGGTATATTTTGGTATAACCGGATTGAAGCGCTACGGATATGTGGAGGAAGCCGACTTGCTGACTCGCAAGTTCATGGCACATGCTCAAGGACTGATGACCGACGGACCGATTCATGAAAACTACAATCCACTGACAGGTGAAGTGTTGAATGCACCCAACTTTGGTTGGTCTTCTGCTTTGATTTTGCGATTGTTGTTGGATCAATGATAGTGGAAGTAAAAATCAGTATGCGGATACTCCGAATTTATTAAAAGATATATTTATGATGAAAATTCGTTCTATATTGACAGGGATTGCCATATCTTTGTCGTTGGCAGGTATGGCACAATCCCAATATGACGGCGCTCCGGTAAACAGGAGCGCTAACGAAACGAGCACAGACAATGTAGAAGTGCGTAGAAACAAATACCCCCGTTCGGATAATGATTGGGAGAATTTTGATGTGCTTCATATCAATCGTCTGCCTTCGGCGGCTAATTTTATGGGATACCCCACTAAAGAATTGGCATTGCAGGGTGATAAATCACAATCTCCTTACTTCCAATCCTTGAACGGAACATGGAAATTTCATTTTGTACCCCGTTCGGATGAACGACCGATGGACTTCTTCCAAAAAGGATATGATGTTTCAGGTTGGGATGATATTAAAGTTCCTTCCAATTGGGAGCTTCAAGGGTTCGGCTATCCTTTTTATGTAGGCAGTGGGTATGGTATAAAGAAGAATCCACCATTGATTGCAGTGGAAAACAGCCCGGTTGGCTCTTATAGACGTACTTTTACTATTCCTGCCCATTGGAATAAACGTCAGATTATTCTTTATTTCGGAGGAGTGGCTTCTGCTTTTTATGTGTGGGTGAATGGTGAAAAAGTAGGTTACTCTCAGGATTCCAAAACACCTTCGGAGTTTGATATTACGCCGTATGTAAAACAAGGGGAGAATGAAATAGCCGTACAGGTTTTCAAGTTCAGTGACGGATACTATCTGGAAGATCAGGATTACTGGCGTTTGCCGGCATACAGCGTGATGTTTATGTGTATGCCCGATCCGCAACTCATGTGCGTGACTATGAAGTGGTTACCGATCTTGACGGGGAATACAAGAATGCTGACTTTCATCTTTTTGTAGAGTTGGGCAAAGCAGGAGAAGGTAAAATAAAAGGGGCTGAAGTGGAAGTAAGCCTGTTGGAGAAATCGGGTAAAAGTATCTACAATGAGCGTAAGCGTTGGAATGCTGCCGATCGGGAACTTCATTTTAAAAAGGAAGTGAGAGAACCTTTGTTATGGAGTGCGGAGAAACCAAATCTGTATAGATTGCTGATTACTTTGCGTGTAAATGGCAAACCGGAACAATATATTTCCCAATACGTCGGTTTCCGTAAATCCGAAATCAAACATGCTCAATTGCTGATAAATGGCAAGCCGGTCTATATAAAAGGAGTAAACCGACACGAACACGATCCTTATAACGGTCATGTGGTAGATGAGGCATCCATGCTGCGTGATATTCAATTGATGAAAGAGAATAATATCAACAGTGTACGAACCTCTCATTATCCCAACGATCCCCGCTGGTATGAATTATGTGATATTTATGGTATGTATGTGGTTGATGAGCCAATATCGAGAGCCATGGCATGGGATATAAGCCGATCAATGCCTAGCTAACCAGCCGAATGGGAGAAAGCTTTCATAGACCGCACGGAACGTATGTTCGAGCGTGACAAAAACCATCCTTGTGTCATTATCTGGTCATTGGGTAATGAAACCGGTGAGGGATGTAACTTCGCGGCTACCTATAAATGGGTACATGCCAATGACCGTTCACAGCGTCCCGTGCATTCGGAAGACGGAATAAAGGGACCTTATACCGATATTTTCTGTCCAATGTATAAAAAGATAGATGTATTGATCAATCATTCTCTCTATCTTCCGTCCAAACCGCTGATTCTATGTGAATATGCCATGCTATGGGCAACAGTGAAGGAAATCTTCAGGATTATTGGGATGTGATAGAGAAATATCCCTCTTTACAGGGCGGACATATCTGGGACTGGGTAGATCAGGGCTTGTATGCAAAGACGCCGGATGGAAAATTCTATTGGGCATACGGAGGTGACCTGGCTCCGAAAGGTACTCCAAGTTCTGCCAATTTCTGTATGAACGGTCTGATTGCCGCCGACCGTACCTTGAAGCCGCATATCCATGAAGTGAAAAAAGTATATCAAAATATAGCATTCTCTTTATTGGATTATCATGAGGGATGGGTAGAGTTACGTAACAAGTACTTCTTTACGGATTTAAGTGATTTCAATTTTACTTGGAAGCTGGAGGGGAATGGTGAACTTTTGGCTACCGGAACTATTGATAATGTATCCCTGGCTCCTCGGCAGACGGGTAAGTTTAAGACTTCTTTTCCAGCCATACAGGTAAAACCCGGTGTGGAGTATTTCTTGAATTTCTATGCCAGTTTGAAAAATGAGGATGGTCTGCTGAAAGCCGGAACAAAACTGGCTGATGCCCAGGTGAGTCTTCCATTTTATCAGCCGTTTGTTGCTGAGGTTCAGTCTTCACCGGTGATAGCAGATGATGCGGCTTCGTTGTTGACACTTACAGCCGGTAATCTGAGCGTAGGTTTTGATAAGGAAACCGGTGCTTTGATTTCTTATAAAGAGGGAAGTACGGAACTGATAAAAGAAGCTTTACGTCCTAATTTCTGGCGTCCTGTGACGGATAATGATATGGGAAATGGCATGAATAAAACCTTGCGTCCGTGGCGTGATGCGGGGCGTCAGGCAAAACTGTTGTCCATGAAACAAAAGGCGTTGGGTAAAGAAGTTTATGAGGTTGTTTCTCATTATAAGTTGCCTGTAGGAGAGTCTGATTTTATCGTTACCTATCATTTTTCGGGAAAAGGGTATTTGGATGTGAACTGTACTTTCATTCCGGGTAACGATACATTGCCTTTATTGCCTCGGATGGGGGTTAGTATTACACTGAACAGGCAGTTTAGTCAGATGGAATGGCTGGGACGTGGTCCTCATGAGAATTATATAGACCGGAATACTTCTTCTTATGTAGGTCTGTACAAGGGAAGTGTGGCCGATCAGTATTTCCCGTATGACCGTCCGCAGGAAAACGGTAATAAGACTGAAGTCCGTTGGATGAGCCTGACAGATACCGCCGGACAGGGATTGATGGTTGTCGGACAGCCTTATGTCAGCACCAGTGCTTATCTGTTCCCTACAGAAGATTTAGATGAGCCAGGTCTTCGTAAATCGCAGCGTCATTTATCTGATATCCAGTTCAAGGATATGGTGACATGGAACATTGACCTGAAACAGATGGGAGTGGGTGGTGACACCAGTTGGGGGGCTTATCCTCATCAGCCTTATTTGATTCCGGCTGAACGTATGTCGTTCTCCTTCCGTTTCTGTCCTGCAAAACAGAATGGGGTATCGGGAAACCGGCAATATTTGAATTTTAAGTAATATAGGTTCGTTCAAAAAGAAAGCTGATAATTATTGTTTGCTTATTTGCGGTAGTCCTTTTGTGAATAATTTAAGGTCAGAAGGGGGATGGTTCAGTAAGTGAAGTATTCCTCTTAAAAAAGCAGCTTGGATAGTGAATTTTATCCAAGCTGTCTTTTTATTAATGATATTTGCCATTACCGGTTAATATCCCGGATTCTGATATTCATTAGCATTATCAATCAGCAATAATTCGGCTGTGGGAATGGGGCGTAAATAGTGAATGTTCTTATCGAATTTTGTGATTTGCGGGTTAGCTTTTGTGATACGGCTCTCGAAAGCACGGAATCTTTTCAAGGTCATCCAACGGTTCCATTCACCTATCATTTCACGCGCATATTCATCCAACAAGAAATCTTGGGTAACTTCCGAAGCTGTGATATCCATACTATGGTCATGTCCTTTACAGGCACGGTTCCGAAGTATGTTCAGTCTTTCGGCAGCACTTTGGTTGTTGCCTAATCTCCAGTCAATTTCGGCTGATAGCAAGTAGGTTTCTCCTAAACGATAAACAATACAGTCTGCTGAGGAATAAGGTTTGGAGGCATTTGAACCGGCATATAGGCTAGGACAATCTGCTTTCTTCAGACTTGGGAAAAACTTCAGAGGACTTTTTGTATTGGCATAGTTGTCTTCCAAGTTGAAAATGGCATAGCGGCAAGCGTCTCTTTCGGCTTGTGTATAGGTCTTACGAGATAAATAGACAGCCGTATCTCCTAAAGTGATATCATAGGCAGAATTACCGACCCTGCTGGTGGATAGACCGTATCTTTGTGCATCGGCTTCGTTCCATGTATATCCGTTCTTGGTACTGTTCGTAGCGTTATTCACATAATAAGTGTCTTTGAAGAAAGCTTTATAGCGACCGTCTTTCTCTCCATATAGATCAAGCATATACTTGCTTGGTTCCATATAGCAGTTACCTTTAGCCAGTTTGGGAACTTCGTATCCGTTGATATTTGTGGCGTAACTGGGTGTCATGCCCGAAAGATAGATACCTGAGGTATTGTTATTGTATGCTTCGGAGTGTTTCCATACACGGTTGAAATAGTTTCCACGAGGATTATAAGCCGTAATGGTAGAGTGGCAGACAATAAACAGTGCTTCTTCATTATTTTTGTTATTGTTCTCATCAAATACAGCTTCTACGTTATCATAGAGCTTGACCCCCAGTGAGCCTGCATTTTGAATCAGATAATCTGCCGCTGTCTTCGCTTTTTCCAGATAGGCTTTACTTTCGCTTTCCGTCAAGGCAGTAGTATTGCCTAAACCATCTGTGTAGGTCGAGAAGGTGAGGCAGGCTTTGGCATATAAATGATAAGCGGCTGCACGTGTCACGTGCCCTTTTACTTCCTGTGTGATAGGAAGATTTTTCATGGCGAATTCCAGATCTTCCAGAATTACTTTATAAAAATCATTAACCGAACTGCAAGGAAGAACGGAAATAGGACTGTTCATAGGCTCCAATGCAGGTATTTACCTCCCCATTGCTCTACAATATTATATAAGGCATGGGCACGGATAAACCTTGCTTCGCTGACCAACTCGTTGATTCTTGTTTCGCTTAGACCTTCCACTTTGTCGGCATAATGGACAGCTGCATTACATGCACTCAATATACCATAGAAACCCGCATATCCTTCATTCAACATACCGTTGGAAGCACCGTAATCTTCATAACGGAGTAGTTTGCTCCAGTTACCGTTGGTACCATCGGGATTCGTATCTTGCCAAATGTCTGTTCCACCTTCTGCAACCATTAGATAGGTGTCTTCTGCCTGACCATAAACTATGCGGACTAGGTCAAAGTAACAGTCGTTCACTTTCTTTTCATAGCCTGCCGGGGTAGACCATTCTTGTTCTGTAGAGATGCCGGAGGGATTAAATTCATCCAGGCTACAGCCGTAGACAGACAACATCATGATTACGGCTGATATAGAGAGTAATTTATGTTTTTTCATCAGTATAAGTTTTTAGAATGAGATATTAACGCCAAATACGTATTGTTTAGACAACGGTGCGTCGTCATCATTTCCTCTTTTCGGGATCATAGTTTTGTAAGTAGTCACACTTTGTAAAAATGAACGGATTGTTTGCGGTAAAATATATACGCATTTTGTTAATCTTTACGGCATCCAACCATTTTTTGGGAAATGTATAACCTAGTGAAATAGTTTTTACTTTCAAGTAGGAACCATCAAAATAATTAGCCCATTGTTGATACGGGTCCTGTCCGTTTGTAATACTTGCATCCGGACGGGGATAGCGGGCACTTTGATTTTCAGGAGTCCAGTAGTCACATACAGTAGGTGAAGGCGTCAGACCGTCTGTACGATACCATCCGGTCAGACCGTAAGGGATTGTCCAGTCCCACCGGGCAATCAACAAAATGCTTAGGTCGAAATTCTTATAATTGAAATTATTAAGTAAACTGCCCGACCATTTCGGTGTAGCGCTTCCTAGAACATAATAGTCATCCGCATTCAGTTTGTAATCGGGAGTACCATTTTCTGCGATATGGACTTGTCCGGGTTTCTGACTGTACTTGGCTGCTTCTTCTGCTTCGGCTGTACCCCATATTCCGGCATACTTGTATCCGTAATAAGTTTTGATTGCCTCACCGGGAATCAGGTAGTAGTCTCCGAACTGAAGCGGGCCTTCGCTGGTTGTTTTTATCACTTCTTCCTTGTTGGTTGAGAATGCCAGTGTGGTGCTCCATTGGAATTTAGGTCCGACAAAGTTACGGCTGGTAATGCTTAATTCCACACCTGTATTACGTGTTTCGCCTACATTAGACCATATTTTGAAAGGAGAGGAGCCATAACCTCCCGTTGCATAGGGCAGGTTTTTCTCGAATAAAATATCTTTAGTATCTGTCCGGTACCAGTCGAACGCCACGTTCAGTCTGTCACTGAATAATCCCAAGTCGAATCCCAGATCTGTCATATAAGATTTTTCCCATCCCAGACTCTTGTTGGCGATAGATTGGGAATAACCGCTATAAGGGACTCCTACATCTTGAAATCCGATAATGCCTGTGCGGCTGTAATCTAATGTGGCGTATTCTGAAGCACCGGCATTACCGGTGACACCGTAACTGGCGCGTAATTTCAGATTGGAAACAGCTTTTACATTCTGCATGAAGGGTTCATCACTAATGCGCCAGGCAATAGCTCCTGCGGGGAACATATCCCACTTGTTTCCATCTGCCAAGATGGATGAACCGTCCCAGCGGCTGCTTAATGTCAATAGGTAACGTCCTTTATAGCTATAGTTAATGCGGGCGACATAGGACATTTTTTGGCTACCTACATAAGAAGAAGAAACTGTGGGTGTACCGGTTGCGGCACCTAAATTATGGTATAGATAAGAATCCGTATCAAATTTGTTGGCAGTGGCGGTCGCTTTTTCTTTTTGGTCTTTTGACCATTCAGTGACTCCGGTTATTGTGAAATCGTGATCCTCTTTTATTTTGAAGTTATAAGTCAGAATATTCTGCCATTTATAATTATAAGTGAAGGTGTTTGGGATAGTGGCCTGAACTAGTCCGCTTTCTAGTCCCTGATATGATTTTGTGCCGGTATACTTACTTTCTTTCACATTCCGGAAATATCCGCCTAACAGACTTTTGAATGAAAGTCCTTTTAGTGGAGTCAATTCTACATAAATCTGTGGGGCTACGCTCAATGTCTTCACATTATTTACATATTGGTCTTCTCCATATCCGCCAAAGGATTCATGTTGCCGTCTCCCAACGGGTAGTCTACCAGATTGCCGTCTTCATCATAAGGAGTACCCAATGGTGGCATACAGAGAATACGGTTCCATATACGGCTGTAACGCTTGTCATTTTCAGAATACATGGCATATAGGTTTAGTCCGTATTTTACCATTTCATTGGCTTTAAAATCTATTTTGGCACGTGCCGAGTAGCGTTCCAGTTCGTCTCCTTTCAATAATCCTTCCAAATTGTAATATCCTAAAGAAAAATAAGAGGTGACCCGGTCATTAGAATAAGATGTGCTTAGATTGTAGCTATTGGTGATACCGGTTTGTGAAGCTAAATCAAACCAGTCCACCCATTGATTGTTGTCTATATATTTTTGCATATAGCTGGGAAAAAGATTCCCGTCATCGGCCGGGCTGTTCCAGGCACCTACCGTTCTTTGTGCTTCTCTGCGGAAGTTAATGTAATCCTCTCCACGATTTACTTCGGGGAAGCTGGAGATGACATTCCAACCATAGTAGGCATCCAGATCGATGGAGAATTTATCTTTTTTAGGAGTTTTGGTGGTGATGATGATAACTCCATTTGCTCCGGCAGCACCATAAACAGCTGTAGAGGAGGCATCTTTCAGTACTTCAATAGAAGCGATATCATTCGGATTCAATTCATCGTAAGAGCCTTCCATGCCGTCAATGATGAATAACGGGCTATTGTCACCATTGATGGAGCGTGTGCCACGTAGGGTCATGTTCACTCCGGAACCGGCTTCTCCACTACTGCGAGTGATATCCAAACCTGCCACCTGTCCTTGAATAGCCTCTAGTACATTGCTGGTTGGCATTCGGACAATATCCTCACTTTTTACGGAAGCAACAGCTCCAGTCAAATCTCTCTTTTTTACAGTGCCGTATCCTACCACTACCACTTCATCCAATGTTTGAGTATCAGGCTGCATTTTGATATTCAATTGTGTGTTTTTGCCAATGGTTATTTCTTGGGTTTTATATCCTATATAAGATATTTCAAGACTGTTTTTTCCTGCGGGTACATCCAATGTATAATTTCCGTCAAAGTCAGTGATGGTTCCTATAGTATTTGCGCCTTTTACAGTGACGGATACTCCAATTAAAGGTTCATTGTTCTCATCAATAATTTGACCTTTGATAGTACGTCCTTGCAGGATCGATTGAACCGATTCATTGTTCACTATGTTACTTGACTTTGCATGCGAATAGGCAACCGGTATGCATAGGACCATTGATAATCCTAAAATAAGGGGACTACGCATAAGGCTGCTTTCCCTGTTTTGTTTTGGATTTTTCTTCATGTTTTTCATTTTTGCTTCTTTATTAACTCACTATTTGTTTTTAAAGGTTGATGTTATATCAAATTATTGAATCTGTTTGGTTTCAATCGTAAACTTATTAGGTTAGATAAATCTTTTGTTTTCTTTCTTTTTTCGTATATCTGTCTTTTAAGGCCTTGATATCTTGCTTGTATTTTTGTTTTCTTTCTTTATTATTGCTATTTTATGATTTTGTATTTATAAATATTAAAATAGTTCTTTATTTTATTTTTAATACACTGTTTGTGTTATAATTATCTTATCGGTGCAAAAATATACGAAAGAAATCGAAGATGAAAGGGAATGTAGTATGTTGTTGAACATATCTATAGCAAATTCTATTTTATTGTTTTATTATATTATAGCTGAAATTTGGTGTTGGAAATATTAAGATAAAAAAGTCCCCGGATAAGAACGCCTTTCTTATCCGGGGACTTTTTTAAATATTATAAGATGTATTCTTTATCGGTTTTTATACATTCTTTCATAATACTTTTGGTAATCGCCACTTGTTACATTTTCCACCCATGCTTGATTTTCCAGATACCATTGGATTGTTTTTACAATACCGGTTTCGAATTTTGTTTCAGGATACCATCCTAATTCATTAGTGATTTTGGTAGGATCGATAGCGTAACGTTGGTCATGTCCCAAACGGTCTTTGACAAAGGTGATTAATGATTCGTTAATCCAGTCGATAGAGATCTCACCTTTGTCGTTCAACTCTTTTTTCTTCAAGATTTTGCGATATTCGGGAGTTTCCGTCATCATCCGGTGAATAGTGGCTATGGTAAGTTTTACTATCTCTATGTTTTCTTTCTCATTGTGTCCGCCTACATTATATACTTCCCCTTCGCGGCCCTTGCGCAGAACCAAATCGATGGCTTTGCAATGGTCTTCTACATATAACCAGTCTCGTACATTCTTTCCGTCACCATATACGGGAAGTTTTTTTCCTTCCAAAATGTTTTTAATGATTAGTGGAATCAGTTTTTCAGGAAAATGGTACGGACCGTAATTATTGGAACAGCGGGTAATGGTTACCGGCATTTTGTAAGTATCACGATAAGCCATGACAATCATATCAGCGCTTGTCTTGGAGGCACTATATGGGCTGTGTGGACATAAAGGAGTTGTTTCAGTAAAGAAACCTTCTGCTCCTAGCTGCCGTATACCTCATCTGTAGATACCTGGTGGTAACGTACATCTTTGCGCCAGGTGGGATAACCATTCTCATCTTTTCCCGTCACCCAAGCACGGCGGGCCGCATCCAGCAGGTTTTGGGTTCCCAAAATATTAGTTTGCAGAAACAATTGTGGGTTTTCAATACTGCGGTCTACATGGCTTTCTGCTGCAAAATTCACGATGTAGTCAAACTTGTATTCTGCGAATAGTTGGTCTGCCAAATCACGGTCACATATATCTCCTTTTACGAAGAAACAACGTTCATTATCAATGTCTGATGCAATAGTTCCCAGATTGCCGGCATAAGTCAAGGCATCCAGTACCACCACCCTGATGTCATCATGTTTGGCCAGGATGTATTTTAAATAGTTGGCTCCGATAAATCCGGCAGCTCCTGTAACGAGATAAGTCTTCATATTGTTTTTGATATTAGTGTGTGCAAAGTTCGGAAAGATTTTTTAATCTTACAACTTATCCGCTAGTTCTATTACTTCTAAATCTTTAAATTCTCCATTATCGATACAAAAACGTACCAATGTTCTCACTTTATGAAATCCGGAAATGCCTGCTGCTCCCGGGTTGATGTGTAACATATCCAGTGTCTTGTCATATTTCACCTTTAATATATGCGAATGTCCGCTGATAAAAAGCTGGGGAGGTTTCACCAGCAGGCTGCCGCGGATGGAAGGATCATAGTTGCCCGGATATCCGCCTATATGCTTTATCAACACCTCCGCACCATCTACGGTGAAGCGGTTGGTTTGAGGATAAAGTCTGCGTATGTCCTGCCCGTCAATGTTTCCATATACTGCCCGGAAGGGGCGGAAAGCGGACAGTTTCCGGGCGACTTCCACCGAGCCAATGTCTCCGGCGTGCCATATTTCATCACAATTCTCAAAATATTTCAAGTATTTGTCATCCCAAAATGCATGAGTATCCGATAATAATCCGATTCTTGTCATAGTTTTTTTGTTTATTATCGGCAAAGGTACTATATTTGGAACAAATCTAAGCATAATATGGAGAGCAAATATCATTATTTCAAGCGTGATATCAGTTGGTTGTCTTTCAACTATCGCGTGTTGTTGGAGGCGGATGACGACTCCCTTCCGTTGTATGAACGGATTAACTTTATCTCTATATATTCTTCTAATCTGGAGGAATTCTACAAGATTCGTGTAGCGGAACATAAAGCCATCGCTTCCGGTGGCCAAAGTGATGATATGACACAAGAAGAAGCCAGACACCTGATACATCAGATAACCGAAGCTGTCAATAGCCAGATGGAAGACCGTATCCGCATTTATGAGCATAAGATTGTCCCGGCTTTGCGCAGGCATCATATTATTTTTTATCAAAGTAAACAGGAGGTAGAGCCTTTTCATCAGGAGTTTATCAGTAATTTCTTTAAAGAAGAAATTTTTCCCTATCTTCAGCCTGTTCCGGTATGCAAGAATCGAATCAAGACTTTTTTACGTGACAACCGTTTGTATCTGTCGGTACGCGTGACGCGCAAAGACACGGGGGAAAAGGAATACTATATTATCAAATTGCCTTATAGCAAAGTTCCCCGTTTCATAGAACTTCCCCGACAGGGAGAAAACTTTTACCTGATGTATATGGAAGATATTATAAAGGCGAATATCAACCGTATGTTTCCGGGCTATGATTTGGATTGCAGTTATTGTTGCAAGATATCTCGTGACGCCGATATTTTCGTGGATGATGCAACCAGTTCCGAAGTAATGGTGGAACAGTTGCGTAAAAAGGTGAAAAAGCGTAAAATAGGTGCTGTATGCCGTTTTGTGTATGACCGAAAGATGCCTGCGGATTATCTGGAGTTTCTGGTCGATGCATTTGGCATCAATCGTGATGATTTGGTTCCGGGAGACAAACACTTGAACTTGGAGGATTTGGCTCATCTGCCTAATCCCAGTAAGGAACTTTGTACCCAATTGAAACCTCGTCCCATGACATTGAATTGTTTGGATGAGAAAGAATCCATATTCCGTTATGTGAGCAAGAAGGATTTGATGTTGCATTTCCCTTATCATTCTTTTGAACATTTCATCCATTTCCTGTATGAGGCCGTTCATGACCCGTCCTGTAAGGAGATCATGATTACCCAATATAGGGTGGCGGAAAACTCGGTTGTTATCAATACGCTGATTGCTGCTGCGCAGAATGGTAAAAAAGTAACTGTTTTTGTAGAACTTAAGGCCCGTTTTGACGAAGAAAACAATTTGGCTACCGCGAGATGATGAAGCGGGCGGGGATACATATTATTTTCAGTATACCGGGATTGAAAGTGCATGCCAAGGTGGCGCTTGTACTGCGGTATAACAAAGAGGGAAAACAGACTCGCAGCTATGCTTATATCAGTACCGGAAATTTCAATGAGAAGACTGCCCGGATATATGCTGATTCCGGTTTGTTCACTTCCAACGAGATTATTGTGAATGATCTGTATACTTTATTCCGGGTATTACAGAAAGAAGTGACTGAACCCAAATTCAAGCGTTTGTTGGTAGCCCGTTTTAATCTGCTGCCGGAACTGAGAAGACGTATCGGATATGAGATAAATATGGCAAAGGCGGGAAAAGAAGCGCGGATTATCTTGAAAATGAATGCGCTGCAAGATCCTGCATGATAGATGAATTATATAAGGCTAGTGAGGCAGGAGTGAAAATAGACTTGATAGTACGTGGTATCTGCTGCTTGATTCCCAATCAGCCTTATAGCAGAAATATCCGTATCACTCGCATTGTGGACAGCTTTTTGGAACATGCCCGGGTGTGGTATTTCCACCATGGAGGAAAACCGCTTCTGTTCATGGGTTCGCCGGACTGGATGAGGCGCAACCTGTACCGGCGTATAGAGGCCGTTACCCCCATTCTTGACGAAGATCTGAAACAACAACTGATAGATATGCTGGTTATTCAGTTGAAAGATAACAGAAAAGCCGGTTGGGTGGATGAAAATCTGAATAATGTGTTGAAAAGGAATCCGAAAGAAGAACCGGTACGGGCGCAATATGCTTTTTATGAATACTTGAAGGGGAAGAATAAATGAAGAATATGAAATAACATATTTTATCTTATTTGAAATGATTATCCGCAATCATACCACCGGATGATAAATGGAAATTTATAAAACGGGGTGATGGAATGCGAACTACACGGACGAAGCGGACAAACACGGACTTAAAATTTAAATTTGTACTTGCAAACCCAATGACAGGTAAAGTAAAAAAATCCGTGTTCCATCCGTCATCCCATTCTATAAATAAACATTTTGTGATATGATTGAGGATTATCATTTCATATATTCCCAATGGAATGGACTTTTACATATTTGTCTGCCCGAACCACCGTCCACGACTCCAGGAGTAATGCACCGTAAGTTCGGGCTGAAAAATCCTTCAGATGTTTCAGCCCAATCCCAAGGAGGATATAGCGGATAGTTTAGTTTTGACACATCCGGTTTTAACAGGTCTGTTTGTAAAAGATATGTAAGATGCGGCGATGCATGATACATAATGATTATCCGCCATCATACCACCGGATGATAAATGGGAGTTAATGGATGGAACGCGGATTTATTTCGTTCTATAAATTAAAATTGGAACACAAATGATACAAATTAATAACAGTACAGCATGGATATAACCTGCCGGAGGTTAGATTTGTGTCATTTGCGTTCCGGTTTAACCGATAAATAATTGATATTGTTATGAAAAAATTATATATAACTTTCTGCCTCTTACTGGTTTCTCTTTGCATACATGCACAGATGATTAGTGGAATAATAGTGGATGAAAAAAACAGCCACTAGAGTTTGCCAATATAGTGTTGTTTTCTTTGCCTGATTTTACTTTTTTACAAGGTACTATCAGTGATCAAACCGGAGCTTTTAATATAAAATCAAATGAAACAAAAGGAATATTACCAATTTCTTCAGTTGGCTATTCCACTATTCTCCTACCTTGCACTAGTTCAAATATGGGAACAATACAACTATATTCAGATTATACTCTCGTCCATATTATGCTCAGTTGCGAAGTAATGTAATGTATATTAATCGGTATATATATGAGGGTGGTAATCCATTTTTATTACCTTCTTTATCTCATAATATAACTTTAGGAACAACTTATAAATGGGTATACTTATCAGCCGGATATCAATATATTAAAGATGCGATTATTTCTTTTAGTGGAGCTTATTCAGAAGATGATCCTACGATTGCTTTAATTAATATGATTAATGCACCAGACTATGATAAGATTTTTGCCTCGCTGGTTTTATCACCTACTATGGGGCTTTGGTCTCCACAGAACAAAAGAATCGTATGTAATAAAAAAACTTAGTTTGACGGCTAAGGGGTTCAATCTGTCCCTATGGAATAATTGGACTTGGCTTGCTCCATTCATTTCCGTCTTAGCTGTGTTACCATTTCCCTGAACCAGGGATAATTTAGCCAGATATATTCATACCAGCGGTTCAGTCTTCTTTTCCATTTCCTGCTCCACGGATACAACTCCCACCATTTTAGTTGAAAATCCGTTTTCTGCATAAATTCGTGGGTGGGAAACAGAGTAAGAGTTATTCCTCTTATCCATAATGTTTTCATTTGGTTTTCCCAATATTGCATAGGGCCGAATCCCGGCTCCCAAATAATGAAGCGGCCTTCATGAATGCCATAACAAACCACATATCCCGGTACTTCGAAATCATTGATGGCAAAAAGTATGGCAGGAAATTTTCTGGTGGACAATTGTTCCATGTTCTGCAAGCAGATTTCCGCTTCCATTCCTGCACGTATAGCTGCCTGTTTCATACCCATCAACGTATATTTTCCATCTACTTTACACCATTCGGCTAGTGTGCGTGCATCTTGTTGACCGCCATAGTATTTCATGACAGTGAGCAGACAGGCCACTTCCATGGGACATTCGTCACTGGAACGGACAAATGATTTTTTTATTCTGTCAAGTTCGTCTTCAGTCATAACTTAATTTATTTTTCATGGCAGGAGCAAAACAGCAACGCGGATCGGGAAAATCCCAACAATCCTTTCCATAAGCTTTTATGATATCACTCCAGCAACGGTTCTGATAACTGAAACAGTCTTCAAAAAGACGGCATTCCCTGCATGGACTCTCTTTGTTGATATCCTGACGTGACAAGGAACAAAGGTGCAAGGCTTGAGGGGAATGCCAGACTTCTTTCAGACTTTGTGTGGTTACATTCCCTATGATAAATTGTGGATGCCAGTAAAGTTGCTCGCATACAGTCACTTTACCATCAGGCAATATAAACATATGAGTGGTCAATGCAGAGCATTCGCTTCCTTTGAAACACCGGCTTCCACCCCAGGTATCTTGATAGTTTTTATCGGTTACTTCTTTCCCTAGAATCACGGGAAAGGAAACCTGTGTGAGAAGAGGGCGTATTTGGTTGAATACCTTTGTAATTTGCGCTTTAGTAGGTTTCAAATGCGAAAATACATTATACTCTTTGTATATGGAATTACTGGCGGGGATAATACGCCAGTCGCGTATATGCTTCAGATGAGATAATTCATGCAGTAATTCCGCCAAGACATTCAACTGGCAATTGTAGTTGGTCAGCACAGATGAAATCTGATAATTCAGTCCGCTGTCATCCAGTAATTGTAGGCCGTGAAGCATCTCTTTGGCATAATTTCCGTTTACTCCCAGTGAGGCGGTCAGTATTTCGGAATGAATGGCATCCAGTGAAATTTGAACAATTCCCTGATACCCTGTTTCCTGTACATCTTGCAACAGTTTTTGGGTTACAGGCATTTTGGTCGATATGAATTCGGGGGCAATACCCCGTTTTACCAATTCTTTTAATATGATTTTCCAGTCTTTATGCAGGAATATTTCACCACCTATCAGATTTACTTGTTGTACTTGCAGGTCTGAAGCTTCCTTGATCAGCTCCATCATGCGTTGGGTGGTGAGTGGGGATTTTATTTGCGTTGATGTATCTGCATAGCAATACTTACAATGCGTGACACATTGGTTGGTCAGCATGAATGTGAGGAGCAACGGACCGGAATACAGCCTTTTTGTAGTAAGATCCAGTTTTTTCCAGACAAAAGAATTTGCTTGCAGCCGGTCAAACCGCAATGCTTTGCCTGCCTTTTCCGCTTCAATCAATATACGTTTGGGAAAATAAATTTCTCCCTGCTGGGAGGAGGTATAAATGGGGGTCGGATTATCAATGAAGTCCGATACCCATTTGATCATCTCCTCCTTGCTCCGGCAGAAGAAGTCGCACAGCAGAGGGAGAGTTGTCTGCAAAGGTCTGTCATACGTGAAAAAACTCAGCATGACAGCTTGCAGCGGGTGAATAAAAGTATGCCAGTTCCGGGAGCAGTCGGTATCTGTCCCCGTACTGGAGAATAATGCGACCCTGTGAATATCATGTCTCAGATGATAATGAGGGTTCAGCACATATACTTTATTCATTTCCGGTATTTTCATCTTGTGTTTTTGTAGGATCGACGAATCCACCTGTATAGCATCCCAGGCCACATTTGGATAACTCCTTGTCATCTATGCCACCTTGTACGTCCATCAGTTCGTTCAAGTCCAGCACTTGTTCTTCATCTTCGGAATAGCGGGTGTATTCCGGTTGCTTGTTGTTGGGGTCTTCTTTTTTCATATTCTTCTTTGTTTAAGTTGGTTATTCTCTGTAGTGAAAAAAACGGTGTTACTCCGTGGTGGAAAACAATTCATAACACGGGTTGCGAAAATCCTGCTCAGTATGCTCCGGACTCGAAGTGA
>ENA-OQAA01000055-OQAA01000055.1-human-gut-metagenome-genome-assembly--contig:-NODE-55-length-75498-cov-6.643563_pt1 | contig 75498 bp, 81 predicted proteins | sample MGYA00242489_ERZ504515 | MGnify/ENA primary metagenome ERZ504515 (study PRJEB26092, sample SAMD00036237) | human gut metagenome | host: Homo sapiens | study: EMG produced TPA metagenomics assembly of... | reverse complement strand
CCGTGCGCCGGTCGCCATCAGCCTTAGCAAGCTAAGACCATGCTGCCCCTCGACTTGCATGTGTTAAGCCTGTAGCTAGCGTTCATCCTGAGCCAGGATCAAACTCTTCATTGTAAAAATATTCTTTCAACACTTAAGTTGACTTTACGCTCAAGGACTCCAAATCTATCAATACAATAAAAATATTGACGGTTCTTGTTTTTCCGTACACCATATCATATATACGGTGCACCGGCTTGTACTACTTGTTTGTTTATCTTAAATCTTTCAAAGAACTCCTATTCCTGTTTATTTCCGTTTTACTCGGAAATGTTTTGCAAAGATAAAGTGTTTATTTTAAACCACCAAAAAAAATCGAACTTTTTTTAAAACTTTTTTGTTTCATCTATGTTATTCAAATCATCTTGTCAGTTTTAAACTTACCTCTCTTGCTAAGCGGATGCAAAAGTAGTTGATTTCATTTCTTTATCCAAATATATCTATTGTTTTTTCTATTTTTTTTATGATTATACTTATAAATAACTGATTTACAGATTATCTATAATGTTTATTTCGATAATCCATTTTGCAATATCAAAAAGTACACACCATATTATATATCGCGCGCGATAGACTAAAATGAATATTGGATAAACATCGGCTCACCTGCAAAATCATAGGGAAGGATTTTAGCTCTTAAAGGATCATTTTATTCTTCGGACAATTTCCGAAAGTCTTCTTGACGCATCATTCTTTCCCATTAGGAAGTTCGGACCTTTATGCCCTCATGCCCTCACTTTGTGTACAACAAACTCATTATAAACAACTTATGTAGTTAGAGTAAAAATTATCGCCCTCACTTACAACCCATGCCCTCACTGTGTTTTGAAGCATATTTCTGTATAACATGCTTGCTTCCAATTATATATACTTCTTTTTATAGACTATTCCAATTTAATGTAAAATAGAGCGTTCTCGGGCCTTTTTCCCGCAAAAAGTGTGCATACCTCCACGGAATATGATAGCCCCCCCGGCAGCAGTAAAAAGACCAAGACACTTTTAAGAAAGCTCGTTATCTTTTGGAAGTGAATGATTTCACAGATGTGTACTAGGATTTAGTTAACAACTTCTATTGTTATTACTATATCAGATTTGCATAGTTGTTTTTAGGCCTAATGTAGTTGTTATATGGGAGATTCCACATACATCCGCATAAGTCCGCACATACAATATGTGTAGCCCTATGCAGACATACGTGTAAAAGCATGCTTTCTGACACGGGTAAAATATTGACCGGACAGCCGAATCGATTTTAAACTAAAGACTGATGAATATACAAACTTACAAACATCAGGCTAACACATTCTATGTCACATATCATGACAAAAGATGCTAAGTACAATGCTCCGTATCCAACTTTTATTTTAATATTCTATCTGTTCTATTTTAGGAGACAACTTTTCAATGACAGTACCCAGTTCTTCCTCCCACGGAATAACATTAAACTCTCCCCAAAAGTCAGCATCATATTTAAAATGTGTATCCGAAAATATAGTGCGTGTAGGCATCCGTTCTTTACGCTGGAAACGGGTCACATTATCTACATCCACCTTACAGGTAACCATTTCAAACCATGTATGCAAGGAAGAAGCACTGAACCATTGCCGTTTAAGTTTCACTTTAAAATAGAGATCGCCACGAATATGATTCATGTAATAAATGCCATTCCACTGCCTGTAAGAAATGGTATAAACCACCTCTTGCGCGGTTATTTTCCACTTCCGTGTCTTTCGTTCTATAAACATATCCGTAGCTTGCCTCACATAAGCAGGATTAATTTCAAGACGTGCCTGAACCAACGCATTGTTTTCAGCATCAATATATAATTCGCCACAATAAAGAGGTTCTTTTATTCCTTTATTTTGCCGAAAGGAAATCACATTAACCAAACGATTGTCTATCACCGTCATATCACAGGAGGCATAAGAATACACATTACCCTTACCGTCAGGCAACAGAAAATCCGGCAAGTTCTTGACAATATCCAGTTGCAAACAAGCATCAATTCCCGCACTCATCTTGGCTATCAGTGTATCCCGTTCCTGACTATCGACTATGCGACTCATCTTTAATAGTTTTACATGATCCTGAGAATGATTCAACAAAGAAGAAGGTTTGTAGATTTTAAAAACAGCCTCTGTCAGATTACGAAATTTTTGTTTATACCGAACCCCTTCCCTATAAAATGTAGTGAGATAAACAGGAACCGACGCATAATTTGTTTTTTTAGCTTTCAACATCTCACGCAACAACCGTATAGGATTGACAGCACGAATCACCACTTCTTGAATAGGAATCACCCGAGGTTCCAGAGACCACACCGCGTGTTGAGCCTCTAATAAAGACATATCCATCTCCTGTCCCACATACCCCACATGAGAAACCCCGATGCGACCCTGTCTCAACGAATCGGGCAATCGTAAACGGAATTCGCCATCCTGATTGGTAATACTGCCTATAGAAGTACCGACTACCCCTACCGTGCCGTAAGCAATGGGAGCCCCTGACTGATTATCCTGCAATTTGCCCTCTAAAGTAAAATAGGCCAAAGTATCTTTAGAAGTGGTAACAACCGGACATTGCACCTGCAACTGATTGATCAAAATATGATTCTCCACAATGCGCAGACTGATATCCTGCCGACCGATAATTTCGTAAACAGCCTGACGAATAGTGCGCTGTCCTGCCTCCAACTTCACCATACGATCATTGTCCACCACCTTGCTGTCATAAACAAAAAGAAAACCAGACTGTTCGGACACCTTGCCCAGTAAAGTATAGACAGTACCCTTACTCTTAGCAAGATAAATGACTCGCTCCAACACATCTCTATCCGCCGCTTTCGTAAATTCTGCCATGCAAACCAGCAAACTGAAAAAGAAGATATGCCAATAATAATGATATGTACGAATATGATTCATCTTCCCACTTTATTCGGATAAAACACCTATATCACCTTCACGAGTATATTTTAAATTCATAGCCAAACAGATAAGCTCTGCCATAGACTCCGGAGCTTCCCCGGAAAATGCAACCGTAAGCCGACGCTCCCCTAAGGAGGGAGAAGTCTTAAGCTGCAAACCGGAAGAATGCATATTAATAACTCTAAGGATATTCATCAAAGATTCGTCTTTGAAACGCATACTTTTCCAATAATGAGCTATCCGGGTATCGTCCCTATAATCAGTGAAACGCAATTGATGTGTTTTAAGCGTCACCGCTTCACCTGCATTGACATACATCTCTTGATTTTTATTTTTCAATGCCACTTTGACCTTGCCACGCTGTACGGACAGTTCGAAAGTACTCCCTACATCACTCTTCACATGAAACATCGTTCCCAAGACCTCAATTCTGACCTCCTCTGTTTCAATCAGAAAAGGACGTTCCCGGTTACCGGTCACATCAAACAGAGCGTTTCCCTGCAAACTAACCTCACGCTTGTCCATAGAGAAATGTTCAGGATATTGCAAAGAGGTTTCCCCACCCATATAGACAATAGATCCATCCTCGAGTGTGGTCACCAAAGTAGATTGCTCCGTGTTCTCCTGCATAATTAAAGCCTGGGCTTCTACCGATTCGCCCACTTTTCGATAAGTAACAGTCAAAAAGACACATATTCCGACCCATATAGCAGCCACAGCCCCCCACTTCCACAACATGGATGCAGACAAACGTTTCCTATCCTCCGGCCTGATAACAAAAGTCCGTCAGCATCCAAACGGTCATACAATTTATTCCATGCCCGATCCACTCTTTCCTTATTTCTTTTTGTTTCACTCATGTCCTTATAATATAATTCTCAATTTCTTTTTTTAATGCTTTAAGAGCTTTTGTCATCTCAGCCTCTACAGTCTTCACCGACAAAGAAAGCTGCGAAGCTATTTCCGCATACTTTTTACCTTCCATACGATGCATCCGGAATATGCGCAACCTTCGTTCCGGCATCCGAGCAAGCGTAGTATCTATCAAATGTCTTAATTCCTGGTATTCTATCTCTTCTTGAGGACTGCTATCCTGTGTCCGCCCCTTCCGCGAGAGAACAAACTCCCGATATTTGTTTCTCACCTCCAGATGCTCGCAATATTGAAAAGACTGATTGCGCACCGCAACATAAAGATAGCTTTTCATAGAACGGAACAACGGCAGCCTCTCCCGATCTCTCCAAAACCCATAAAACAACTCCTCTACGATTTCCTCCGCAGCCTCCATACTGCCGGTGATACTCATGGCATACCAACAGAGAGGGGAATAATAACGGCGAAACACATCTTCAAACGCCTTTATATCTCCCTCCCTTATTTTGGTCAGTGTTAACAAATCATTCAGCATCCACTTCTTTTTTGGTAATTCTTTTCAACCATGCAAACTTCATCCGAGGCCTTAACGCGATTGTTTCTTTAACTTATGGACTGCATTTTCCAATGATTCCGTAGGTTCAATAATATTATAGGAGCCCCAGAAATCCTCGCTCCAATATTCATCCACTTTATCATAAAAAGCATCTTTCTGATGAAAAGCCATCTTTCCGGGAATTATCGCCACATTATTTTCCTCCCTATCCGTTGCCACCATCTCTGAAAGCACAGTATAACCGGTAGAGAAAAGCTTGCGCTTCCAATCACACTTAAACCGAATACGGTTACGGATATAGTTCAGAAAGGTTTTCCCATCCACATCTTTATAGGTAACAAGGAAAGAAAGTTCCTGTGGTTTAAAACGTAAGCCATAAGGTTTCTTGGCAAGAATAGCCTGTACCGCCTTGACTTTATTATCCATAGACAAGCTAAATTCCGCACGAGTAAACGACAACTTGTCACGATCAATATACAATTTGCCATAATACAAGGCATAAGGCAAAACGACACGGGGACGGAAACTGATCACATATTGCTGACGATTGTCTATCTGTACCGGTTCTTCCATAAAGAAATCATAATAGTTCAACGTTTCCACATCCAACAACGCATCCTGATTTTTCACAATGTCCACATAGATAGATAAAGTAGGACCGCCAGCCAGTTTCACCCCCAACGTATCACTGGCTCTCTGACTAAGCAGCCGACGTCCTTTCAAAACCTGTACCCGGTCTCGAGTAGTTGTCATATCCTCATAAGAAGTCTTGTAAACATCAATAATAGCTTCCGAAATATTGATATAACGACGCCCTTTCTGAACAGTTTCCCTGTAAAAACCGGTAAGCATATTGTTTTTATTACTGTAATTGACAGGAATCTTGCGAATGGCCTCTTCCACTATAAAACGAGGGTTGTGGGCATAAACCACAATCTCATTCAACATATTGGCATGAGGGGTAAGGTAAATCTTTAAATCCGATAAATGTTCTTTATCTAAACGTACTCTATTGTTATGATAACCGATATGTGAAATTTCTAAAGCAAAAACCATCTCCGCATCTTCTATCTTCAAAGAAAATTCACCATCCGCATTTGTCACCGTCCCCACACTGCTGCCCGGAACAGATACATTGACATACTCTAAAGTCCTTCTATTTTGTTTGTCCTTTACTACACCGCTGACTATAATATAAGTATTCTCTTCAGCAAACGGTACCTCCTCTTGGCTCCATCCCGGAATGGCACTCAGCCAAAGAACAATGAGCAGTGTCCATTCAATAAATTGTTTTTTATGCGCTCTCATATTCATTAAGGTATTAAAAAAGTAAATACTAATCCTGTTTCTACTTATAAGATCACCCAGGATTAAAATACCCTATGAAAATAAGAAAAATAATTTGTTTTATCGATATTAATGCCCTTTTTACAGACCCAAAACAGTATAAACAATCAAAATAACTGTATCATTCTGTTTCTTCTTTTTTGATTATTGTCTTCTTTTTCTTCATTCTGCCACTCTTGCGCAAAGCTTCCGCTATAATCCATTGAAGCTGTCCATTCGTAGAACGGAATTCATCTGCCGCCCATTTCTCGATAGCTTCCATAGTTTCTGCGTCCACTCTGAGCACAAAGCTTTTTATCATCTCTTTCTTTGCCATTTCCTACATTAATGATTCAACGTTCCGGAATTAATTACCGGCTGTGCTGGCTCGTCCGCACAAAGCACTACCAACAAATTACTGACCATAGTGGCTTTCTTTTCTTCATCCAGTTCTACAATTCCATCCTCGGCTAATTTATCCAAAGCATCTTAACCATAGAAACAGCCCCTTCCACTATTTTTTCGCGCGCGGTAATAATAGCACTTGCCTGCTGACGACGAAGCATCACCGCTGCAATCTCTGGGGCATAAGCCAAATAATTGATTCTGGCCTCTACTATTTCCATACCGGCCATAGCCAGACGCTCATTAAGCTGACGTTCCAGCTGGTCATTAATTTCTTCACCTCCGCCACGCAAGGTCAGTTCATTAGTATCATGCTCATTGTCATCGTAAGCATACTGTCCGGCCACCTGGCGAAGAGCCGCATCACTCTGCACACGTACAAAATCTTCAAAAACATTCATACGCCCTGCCACGCTAACACTTGCCGTCCCAGTCCCTTTACTGTCCGCCATCGTCTGCGCATCAATCTCAAACATCGCCTTATAGGTATCTTTCAATTTCCAAACCAAAACCAGCCCTATCAGAATAGGATTACCAATCTTATCATTCACCTTTATCGGCTCCACATCCAGATTACGGGCGCGAAGAGACAACTTTTTCTTGTTCATGAAAGGGTTTACCCAAAAGAAGCCTGTGTTTTTAAAAGTGCCTTTATATTCACCGAAAAACACCATCACACGTGCCTCATTAGGTTCTTGAGAAAAATATCCCGGAAGCATCAGCACAAACAACAATACCAGCACAAATAAAACAGGAATAGATAACCAAGGTAGTTGTCCAAAAATCAAAAAGTTCAGGAATACTAGTGCAGGCAACATAACCAAGTTAAAGAACAAAGCCATAAATCCATTGATTACCAGCTCATTGTAAGACATTTCTTTTGTTTCCATAATGATTTATTATGATATCACAAATCAAACAATATTTCTTGAGGTAAGCAAACTGATTTATATGTTATACGGCAGAAACGAACAAAATATTCACCAAAATGCAACAAGAAGCTCCTACTTTGTTGACCTAAATCAATAAAATTGGGATATTGATTAAAAATATGCTGCAAAATACATATTATAACGAACAAAAGCTTTATCTTTGTGTTGTAAAACATAAAAAGATATTTTTAGTAGCTACTAAGGTAAAAAGAAAGATTGTTTAAAGAAGGCTAACCGGGAGGTATGCCTGCTATTTATGAGTGTTTTTAGGTATTAATTAAAAAAGAAAGGATAACATTATGAAAAAGGTAAAAAACATTTTTCACAAAATCGCTAACGCTGATCCTATGATTTGGGGTTACGTTATGTTGAACGAAACAAAGTAAATTAGAACCAATACAGAGCAACACCCTGTAGGACTTATAAAAAAGGACGGTTATTTAACCGTCTTTTTTATGCCCTTTTACGGGATTTCCACTATCTTTGTTCATTCATTTTTAAACGTATGGACAAATGCAAGTAGATACCCATAATAAAGAGTTTCAAGATGCCTTGAATCTTATCCAATATACACGTCAGTCAGTATTCCTCACTGGAAAGGCGGGTACAGGTAAATCTACTTTTCTAAAATATGTCTGCGAAGTAACCAAAAAGAAACATATAGTACTGGCTCCCACAGGTATCGCAGCTATCAATGCCGGTGGAAGCACACTGCATAGTTTTTTTAAATTACCATTCTATCCACTTTTGCCGGATGATCCTAAATTCAGTTTGAAAGATGGAAAGTTACATAGCTTTCTAAGATATACTTCCGCCCATCGCAAACTGATAAAAGAAATAGAATTAGTGATCATCGATGAAATTTCCATGGTTCGGGCAGACATTATTGACTTTATAGACAAAATATTGCGGGTATATTCACAAAATATGCGTGAACCATTCGGAGGCAAACAAATTTTGCTGGTAGGAGATATTTTTCAGCTTGAACCAGTCATTAAAAATGACGAACGTGAGATAATCAACCACTTCTATCCCACCCCTTATTTCTTTTCGGCACGAGTCTTTCAGGAAATGGAGTTGGTATCCATAGAACTGACAAAAGTATACCGCCAGTCGGACAAAGTTTTTGTTAATGTATTGGATCATATCCGGACCAATACTGCCGGAGCAGCTGACTTACAACTACTAAACACCCGTTACAACACTCAAATAGAAGAAAATGAAAGTGATATGTATATCACACTTGCTACCCGGAGAGATACCGTAGACTTTATCAATGAAAAGAAATTATCTGAACTGCCTGGAGAATCAACGATTCTGACCGGTGAGATACATGGAGAGTTTCCAGAAAGCAGCCTTCCCACCCAAATGGAACTGGAAGTAAAACCAGGAGCACAAATTATTTTTATAAAAAACGATTACGACCGCCGTTGGGTGAACGGTACGATTGGCACCATTTCAGGTATAGACGAAGAGGATACATTATATGTTATCACAGAAGACGGGCAGGAATTTGACGTTAAAAAAGACAGTTGGCGCAATATACGATATAGGTACAATGAACTAGAAAAAAAAATAGAAGAAGAAGAGTTAGGAGTATTTATACAATATCCTATCCGTTTGGCATGGGCCATCACTATACACAAAAGCCAAGGATTGACTTTCAGCAGGGTCGTTATTGATTTTACAGGAGGGGTGTTTGCCGGTGGACAAGCCTACGTAGCATTGAGCCGCTGTACTTCACTAAACGGCATCCAACTAAAAAAGCAAATTACACGTGGAGATATCTTTGTCCGTCCGGAAATAGTAAAGTTCTCTCAACGATTCAACAACCGCCAGTCCATTGAAAAAGCATTGAAGCAGGCACAAGCTGATGTACAATATGTAGAAGCAGTACAACACTTCGACAAAGGTGATTTTGAAAGATTTCTAGAACAATTCTTTCTTGCCATCCATTCACGTTATGACATCGAAAAACCTTTGATTAAAAGATTTATACGTAAGAAACTGGGAATCATCAACAATTTGAAGGTCGAAAACAAACGGCTAAAAGACCAATTCCATGTACAACGTAAAAATCTTGAAAAATATGCCCGCGAATATTATTTAATGGGAAATGAATGTATTATCCAAGCACATGATTCACGTGCTGCTATTGCCAATTATGACAAAGCGATTGAATTGAATCCTTCTTATACGGACGCTTGGGTGCGTAAAGGTATCACATTACATAATGACAAGGAATATTACGAAGCCGAAGTTTGTCTGAATGAAGCAGTACGCCTTAGTCCCGCTTTATTCAAAGCTATTTATAATCGAGGAAAAAACAGACTAGCACTAGATAATATAGAAGGAGCTTTGGGAGATTTTGACCGGGCTGTTTCTTTAAAACCGGAACATCCAAAGGCCCATGAATATTTCGGAGACGTATTGATGAAAGTAGGAAAAGAAGAGGAAGCCGCCCTACAATGGGCTATTGCGGAACGCTTGCGTGAAAAAAATTCTAAAAATTAAAATAACATGCTTTTAAGACTTTATAATAAGAATAATAATCCCAAAGATCTGGAAGAAGTAATCCGGATATTGGAAGAGGGCGGGTTAATTATTTACCCTACCGATACGATGTATGCCATAGGATGTCATGGCCTGAAAGAACGTGCAATAGAACGTATCTGCAAACTGAAAAACATTGATCCACGTAAAAACAATTTATCCATTATCTGTTACGACTTAAGCAATATCAGCGAATATGCCAAAGTAGATAACAGCACATTCAAGCTAATGAAACGAAATCTTCCCGGACCGTTTACTTTTATCCTGAATACGGGAAACCGTCTGCCCAAAATATTCAAGAACCGTAAAGAAGTAGGTATACGCGTACCTGACAACAACATCATCAGAGAAATATGCCATATACTAAAAGCACCGATCATGACCACCACGTTGCCTCTGAAAGATGGTGAAGACATAGAATATATTACCACTCCAGAACTAATAGAAGAAAAATTCGGGAAAGAGGTAGAACTAATTATTGACGGAGGTATCGGAAACATAGAACCTTCTACCATTGTGAACTGTACAAGCGGAGAAGCAGAAATTGTACGCCAAGGCAAAGGTATTCTGAACGATTTTTAATCTGAATTGTTTTATATATTAGAAATGTCAAATTAAAGTAAATTTATCATGTTATTAGCATCTGAAACAAGTATTCAATTAACCAATGCATTAGAGAAACTGATCGACTCCGGTATTCAATTAGGAGAAAGAGTATTAGGAGCACTTATTATTTTTATAATCGGAAAGTTCCTCATAAATTGGCTGAACAGACTTTTTGCACGTATTTTGGAAAAAAGAAAAGTGGACCCGAGTATCCAGTCATTCCTAAAGAGTATGGTGAATATCTTACTGCTCATCATGCTGATTCTTGCTGTGATAGGGAAATTAGGTATCGAACTGACAGGATTCGCCGCACTTCTCGCTTCTGCCGGTGTTGCCATCGGTATGGCACTGTCTGGTAACTTACAAAATTTTGCCGGAGGACTGATTATCTTATTGTTCAGCCTTATAAAGTGGGGGACTTTATCGAAGCTTCTACCGGTGCCTCGGGAACAGTAAAAGAAATACAGATTTTTCATACTATTCTTATCACTGCAGACAACAAGATGATATATGTACCTAATGGAGCCATGAGTAGTGGGGTCATTACAAATTACAGTAAACTGGACACCCGCCGTATAGAATGGAATTTTGGCGTGGACTACGGAGAAGACTATAATAAAGTAGAAAAAGTATTGCGCGAAATCATAGCCAATGATAAACGTATTCTTACCAGTCCGCCCCCTTTTATTGAATTAGGAGAACTTGCTGCCAGCAGTGTAAATATAAAAATCCGCGTATGGGTGAATAGTTCGGATTATTGGAACGTATTTTTCAGTATGAATCAGACTGTTTATACTACTTTTAATAAAGAAGGAATTAACTTCCCATTCCCGCAGCTTACTGTACATCAAGCCTAACGTCAGAAATTTTTAGAACACGAATGACGCAATTGTCACAAGCTTGATCTTACCAATCATGTGTCATTTGCGTCATTTATGTTCTATCACAAGATTTATTTTCTATCCGCTTTCAAACGATCAGCCATAGCCTTAGCCAACTCCTTTGCCTGAGTGTTAGTTTCGGCCTTCATGCTATGTTTCATTTCTACAGGATTTCCGACAGGCTCAAATTTCAACTTATCATTAAACTCTGCAATTTTCTTCACAGCAGCGCTAGCCCATGTAAATGAGCCAAAATATCCCAGATAACGTCCCTTTATCTCGCGAGAAGCCAGCTTGCTCAGCAGAGCTTCCATTTCCGGATACATCTGAGTATTATAAGTGGGGCATCCCACAATCAGTCCTTTATATTTGAATACATCCGCAATAATAAAAGAATGACTGGTATGAGAAACATTATGCATCACGATATTACGAATTCCCTGCTTGCTCAGTTCTTCTGCAATAACTTCTGCCACTTCTTCTGTATTACCATACATCGAGCCATAAGCTATTACAACCCCTTCTTCAGCCTCATAACGACTCAAACGGTCATAAATACGTACCACGCGAGGAATTTCTTCCGTCCATACCGGACCATGAGTAGAACAAACAGTCGTTATTTTCAAGTTTTGCAATTTCTGTAAGGCCTTCTGTACCGGCGCACCATATTTGCCTACAATATTAGAATAATAGCGCACCATTCATTCCAATAAATATCTGTATTAATATTTGTATCAACCACACCACCATTCAATGCACCAAAACAACCGAAAGCGTCACCGGAAAACAAAATACCTTCCGTTTCATCAAAAGTAACCATCGTTTCGGGCCAGTGAACCATTGGAATCAATGAAAAACGCAGTCTGTGGTGTCCCAAAGCTAAAAAATCTCCTTCACCCACTACATAACGCTCACCGCCTACACCATAAAATCCTTCAATCATTTCGAAAGTCTTCTTATTACCGACAATCACAATGTTAGGATAATATTGCTTGATCAAACTAATAGAACCGGAATGGTCTGGTTCCATATGATTTATAATCAAATAATTGATAGGTTTATCACCGATAATACTACGAATTTTCTTTAAATAAACCTCAAAATAGCATACATCTACTGTATCCACCAAGGCGACCATCTCGTCGTCAATCAAATAAGAGTTATAAGACACACCGTAAGGTAACGGCCACAAGTTCTCAAACAAAGCCTTGTTACGGTCATTCACTCCCACATAATGTACTTTTCCTTTGATTTCCATATCTGTTTCCTTCTTTTAATATTTATAGTATTTGCCTTGCCAGGCATCTTTTTCTCTCATCCGCTTTTTCACCTTATTCGTAAATTCATAATTTTTCAATCCCCAATCAGGAGCTATCAACAATTCTTTGGGTGATTGGGAAACAAAACGCTCCAGTACGATGTCCGGACGAAGATGTTCTATATAATCAATGACTAAATCAACATATTCATCAGCTGTATAAAGATGGAAAGCTTCAGGATCTTTCACATATTCACTCGCCATACGCGTACCTTTAATAAGTTGTAACTGATGCAGCTTTAAAGTAGTCAGAGGTAATTGTGAAAGTACTCCGGCCTGTCCGATTAACATTTCTCTTTTTTCTCCGGGCAAACCAAGGATTATATGCCCTCCTACCAAAATCCCTCTCTCTGCAGTCTTCCGAACAGCCTCTGCAGAAACGGCAAAAGTATGTCCCCGGTTTATCCTGCGCAACGTTTCATCATCCGTACTTTCAATGCCATACTCCACTAATACAAAAATGTGTTTACCAAGCTCTTCCAAATAATCCAGTAATGATATCGGCATACAGTCCGGACGAGTCCTATCACCAGCCCTACCACATCCTCTACCATCAGCGCCTCTTCGTATTTTCTTTTCAACTCTTCCAGTTCCCCATACGTATTGGTATAAGCCTGAAAATAGGCCAGATATTTCATTTCCGGGTATTTACGTACAAAGAACCGCTTTCCTTCTTCCAACTGCTGAGTAACAGACTTTCCCGTATGGCAATAGGCCGGATTAAATGTTTGATTATTACAATAAGTGCAACCTCCGTATCCTACCGAGCCGTCACGGTTAGGACAAGTAAATCCGGCATTAATAGAAATCTTCTGCACTTTGCAAGGAAAGTGCATGGCTAAAAAGCCGGATAAGTCGTTATAAAGCATCTCTCTGTTCATGAACTTATTTTGCGGGACAAAGATACGTATTTTCAAACAAAAGTTTTACCTTTGTCTTTGATTATCATTTAAAGAATTTATCTATTATGAGAAAATTAAGCATATTTATTATTTTATTCTTCTGCCTGCTGACAGTCGGAGCCCAACAAGTAAGCTTGCAAGACGTAGCAAACAGAACGTATCGTGCCGAAGGAATCAGAGGTATCAAACCGATGTTGGATGGAGAACATTACACCCAAATGAGTACTGATGGCAAAAAAATCATGCAGTATTCTTTCAAGACCGGCAAAGAAACAGGTACCATCTTCGATGTAAATACGACCCGTGACTGTAGCATCAAGTCATTTGATGACTATATCATGTCACCCGATGAGAAACTGATTCTAATACAGACTGATACCAAACCGATTTATCGTCGTTCGTTTACTGCCAATTATTATATTTTCAACGTAAAAAACAATAAAATGGAACCGCTCTCAGAAAACGGCCCACAACAGGTTCCTTTATTCTCACCGGATGGCAATCAGATAGCTTTTGTACGTGATAATAACATCTATCTGGTAAAATTATTGTTTGGCAACAGTGAATCACAAGTAACCAAAGACGGCAAATTCAACGAAGTACTAAATGGTATTCCCGACTGGGTATATGAGGAGGAATTCGGTTTCAACCGTGCTTTCGACTTCAGTGCAGACAGCCAGATGCTTGCCTATATCCGTTTTGATGAGAGTCAAGTACCTATGTATTCTTTTCCACTATACAAAGGTATGGTTCCCGCATTAGAGAAATTCAGCACTTATCCGGGAGAATATGAATACAAATACCCTATGCCAGGAATTGACAACTCCAAAGTAACCGTTCATACTTTTGATATAAAAAGTAAGGTAACCCGCAAGATGGACTTGCCTCTAGACGCAGACGGTTATATCCCTCGCATCAAGTTTACGGATGATGAGAATGCGTTGGCAATCATGACTTTGAACCGTCATCAAAACCGTTTCGACCTCTATTTTGCCAATCCACGAAGTACATTGTGTAAACTGATGGTACGTGATGAAGCTCCCCAATACATTAAAGAAGAAGCATACTCCAACATCGTTTCTATCCAAAAAATTTTGTGGTGATGAGTGAAAAAGACGGTTATAACCATCTCTATCTTTACACTAGCGGAGGAAACCTGGTTAAGCAACTCACAAAAGGAAACTTCGAAGTGAAAGATTTCCTGGGATGGGATGAAGCTACCAACACATTCTATTTTGAGAGCAATGAAGGCAGTCCGCTACGCACCGCTATCTACAAAGTGGATGGCAAAGGTAAAAAGACCAAACTGTCCAAGCAGGAAGGAACTCATAAAGCTATTTTCAGTAACAATATGAAGTATTACATCAATACTTTCTCTAATATCAACACCCCTCCTGTCATTACCCTTAATGACAATAATGGTAAAGAGTTGGCAACCTTAGTAGATAATAACAAATTGAAACACCAAGTTTCACGTCTGAATATGCCAAGTAAAGAACTATTTAGTTTCAAGACCAATGACGGTGTGGAATTGAATGGTTGGATAATGAAACCCGCAAATTTCAATCCAAACAAAAAATATCCTGTTATCATGCACCAATACAGTGGACCGGGTTCACAAGAAGTTGCAGACAAATGGGGAATTGGAGCCCGTAGAGATGGCGGCATGTTCGAAGCTTATATGGCCGGTCAAGGTTTCATCATGGCTTGTGTAGACGGACGCGGAACTGGTGGCCGGGGTTCTGATTTTGAAAAATGTACCTACTTGAACTTAGGAGTAAAAGAATCGAAAGATCAAGTAGAAGCCGCCAAATACTTAAGTACACTACCTTACGTGGATGGTAACCGTATCGGTATATGGGGATGGAGCTATGGAGGTTACAATACATTAATGTCCATGAGTGAAGGAACACCGATATTCAAAGCAGGAGTCGCTGTTGCAGCTCCTACAGACTGGCGTTTCTACGATTCGGTATATACAGAGCGCTTCATGCGTACCCCCAAAGAAAACATGGAAGGTTACAATGCTGCATCTGCTATTAACCGTGCCAACAAACTGAACGGTGAATTGTTGCTGATCCACGGCACAGCAGATGATAATGTACACTTACGTAACAACGCAGAATATAGTGAAGCATTGGTACAGGCCGACAAGCAATTTGACATGCAAATCTATACCAACCGCAACCATGGAATCAGTGGAGGCAACACAACTAGACATTTACTGACTCGCGTAGCTAATTTCTTTATTGATAATTTAAAATAAAAACCATTCATACAGATTATACAGTTTTACATAAAAACCGAATGAGAACAATTTACATTGGTATAATCTGTGGTGAATTATAAATCTAATATCATCATGAATCATGTTAAAAAACCAGACTGGCTTAAAATAAACATAGGGGCAAACGCTCGATATACCGAGACCAAACATATTGTAGATTCTCATAAACTACATACCATTTGTAGTAGCGGACGATGTCCCAATATGGGAGAATGCTGGGGAAAAGGTACTGCCACTTTTATGATAGGTGGCGAAATTTGTACCCGTTCCTGCAAATTTTGCAACACACAGACCGGACGACCTCTTCCGTTAGACCCTGAAGAACCGACCATGTAGCAGAGTCCATTCAACTCATGAAATTATCCCATGCCGTTATTACTTCTGTAGACCGTGATGATCTAAATGATTTGGGTGCTGCCCATTGGGCTAAAACGATTTCAGAAATCAAACGATTGAATCCGGAAACCACGTCCGAAGTTTTAATTCCTGATTTTCAAGGAAGAAGCGAACTGATTCAGCTAGTCATTGACGCCAAACCAGACATCATTTCACACAATATGGAAACCGTACGCCGCATCAGTCCCTTGGTACGAAGTGCAGCCAACTATGCAACCAGTTTAAAGGTCATCAAACAAATAGCCAATAATGGTATTACAGCTAAATCCGGTATTATGGTAGGTTTGGGAGAACGGCCGGAAGAAGTGGAAGAAGTCATGGACGATTTATTGGCACAAGGTTGCAAAATACTTACTATTGGCCAATATCTACAACCCACCCACCGCCATTATCCGGTAGCGGAATATATTACCCCCGATCAATTCAAACAGTATAGAACAATTGGATTAAAGAAAGGATTCCGAGAAGTGGAAAGCGCACCTTTGGTACGTTCCTCCTATCATGCAGAAAAACATATAAAATTTAAAGGGTAACGAGTAAACCAACTTTATATCTTTTTTGTTATAAAGATATAAATAGAGATAGAGAGAATGAAATCGTTACTGGAATACAAGAATTTAATCATGTCTACAGGGTTAATTCCAACCATCGTATGTATGATTTTCTGCATTTTCTTTCAAGATGCAGCTGTTTTGTATGTCTGTAGTTTGGCTAGCATTATTTATATCCTATACAGACTTGTCAAACCTCCTGTTTATCAGCCAAACCTAGTATTACTACATGGAACTTTGGCATTAATCATTGCATCCATCATAAAAGGTATAAGCGGAGATATGCTTATTCCGGACCGAACAGTTCCCATTACGTTAGAAATACTGATACTCTGTTTTTCACTACTCTACCTCATGGTCCCCAATTTTTATGCAAAACTATTCTCCTACTTTCATTATAAGATATCTATTCTGAACTGTTGGGCCACACAGGTTATAGCTGTTTTATCCGGCATTCACTTGTTTGCTTCCTGTATAATTTATTTATTTTTCAGTCCACTTTCTTATAATACCCTTTACGCTATGACCCACATCATCCCTCCTTTGATATATGTCATTTGCATTATTGTCAATCATGCTTTTGTGAAAACAATCAGTTTAACTTATAAAAAAATGCCTTTCTTACGTATCGCCCCTATTTGCAATGGAAAGATTTATGTTGCCCCCCGCAGTTATCAAGGTGAAGAACCCGGCAAGTTGGACATACCTATGGAAGACTACATTTATGCCTGCAAGACAGATACGGATAAATATGCCAAAGAAGTAGAAAATAAATATAGCAACCATATTACCGGACAACCGGAGCCACGCTTCAGTCTGAAACATTTGGTAAAAGAAACCAATGGAGTAAAAAAAACCATCATGCTATATATTCTTCCTTTAAATGACGAAGAACAGATACATTTTACTGGAGGGAAATTTGTTACTCCCGAAGAAATAGAAATGAATTCTGCCCAATATAGTTCTTTTCTAAAAGAAGAAGTAGATCATCTGAACATAGTGGCACAAATGTGGAGGAATTTAAATGAATATCTGTTATCGCACTACTTATAAATCAAGAATATGCAGGGAATCTTCGATAAGTCCGGCAATTTCCCCTGCCACTCCTTTATTGTCTTAGTCTTGATATATTCTCCTTCACACGTAATATTGGCAGCAATACAAAGTTTGGTTTGCGGACGGCAATTCTTAAGAATATCTTCCACCATCTTATTATTACGATAAGGAGTTTCAATAAAAAGCTGCGTCTGATCTTCTGCATAAACACGCTGCTCCAATACCTTAATACGTTTTGCACGCTCACCAGACTCAATAGGCAAATAACCATGAAAAGCAAAACTTTGTCCATTAAAACCCGACCCCATAACAGACATAATAATAGAGGAAGGTCCTACCAAAGGCACCACTTTAAGATTCTTACGCTGAGCAATAGCAACCACATCCGCTCCAGGATCGGCAACAGCCGGACAACCGGCTTCAGAAATAACTCCCATGGACTGTCCGGCTAACAAAGGTTTCAGATAACCGGAAATATCTTCAGGAGAAGTATGTTTGTTCAATGGATAAAAAGTCAATGCATCTATGTCAATCCCACGATCTACCTTTTTCAAAAAGCGACGTGCCGAGCGTACATCTTCTACAATAAAATGTTTGATGCCGAGAATGACCTCTTTATTATACACAGGTAACACATTTTCCACAGGAGTTTCGCCCAATGTGACAGGCAATAGATACAAAGCAACTTCCATCATACTACTAATCAGTCAAAATATCAAGGTTTGAAATCTGTTTCAGCTAACATCTGATGATAATCTGTTTTAGCCAACAAATCCTTTATTGTCATATCAGGATGCTTTTTCATATATTCATCAATCAGCAAAATCCCCATCCATACTCCAATGCTTGCAGGAGTTTTCTCACCCATAATAGAAATAAAGGGATCCTTGCGTATATAAGTACGTACAACAAGAGGATCGGTAGCATATAAATGACCATTTTCAACCATTGTCTTCCACAGACTTATTTTGTTCTTCCTGCACCACTCAGCCTCATCCTCACTATATCCCATCTCTTTCTCAAAAGATTCATACCCTAAAATATGAGCCACTATCCAATTTATCTTTCCACGATGCATAATCATATCTAATAAAGTACGACCAGGCTGCCATGGCAAAGGATACTGACTCAGCAAATAAAAGGTAAAACAATCCGGAACAATACGATCAGGCTCCATACTGCGACATTGATAGTCATAATAGAAGCGTTTATATAAAGGATAATCCGCCCCCATATACTTATCAATACTAAAGCCCAAAATACTATCCCCAACTACAACCGACTGATTCAGCGCAGCTATTTGAGCATAAAAATGAGGTACAAACAATGCAGGAACCTCTTTCTTCAAACGTTTGAAACCTTTAGTCAGTTTTTCCTCAACCCAACTAAGATCCTTAAATTTCTCTTCGGCATCGTGCATCAAAGTCAATAAGGTAGAATCCGAATAATATTCCAACATCCGGTCGTTAATCTTCATGTCATCCACCTCACCTATCGCCAATACATCTTCTATCAACAGCTTGGTAACCTGAGGATAGTCCGTATTCATTTTTTGCAGTGCCGAGAAACTATTCATCGTAACATACTCATACTGCAAACGATCATAACGGGCAACTCTTACATCCACATCAGCAGTATTGCCACTCTTCCCATCCCATTGACAGGAGGAAAGAGCAACAAGACATCCCACTAATATGAATATAATTTTGCGTATCATCTATTTCTTATCCGTAAATGATATTTCCGTTTTCGTCTTTATATTCGTCCAAACCTTTTTCATAAGTTGCCATGGCACGCAAACTCATACCTACACTGGAGAAGCCTCCATCGTGATATAAATTCTGCATAGTCACTTTGCGAGTCAGGTCAGAGAACATTACAATACAGTAATCTGCACATTCGTCTGCCGAAGCATTGCCTAATGGTGACATACGGTTAGCAAAATCAAACAGTTTATCCATACCTTTCACACCTGAGCCGGCAGTAGTCATAGTCGGCGACTGAGATATGGTATTCACACGCACATGATGTTCACGACCATAAATGTAACCAAAACTGCGTGCGATAGATTCAAGCAATGCTTTTGCATCCGCCATATCATTATATCCATAGAATGTACGTTGCGCAGCAACATAACTCAATGCCAGAATTGAACCATACTCTGCAATAGCATCCAGCTTTTTAGCAGCTTGAATCATTTTGTGGAACGAAACGGCAGATATATCCAAAGTCTTGCTCAACATATCATAATCGAGGTCATCATAAGTACGTTTCTTACGAACGTTAGGAGACATACCGATAGAATGAAGAACGAAATCTATTTTTCCACCTAATATTTCCATCGAACGTTTGAAAACATTCTCCAAATCTTCAACGCTGGTTGCATCTGCTGGAATTACCTCACAATTCAGTTTCTCAGCTAAAGCAGAAACTTCTCCCATGCGGACAGCTACCGGAGTATTGGACAATGTAATGGACGCACCTTCTTCTACAGCCTTTTCAGCAACTTTCCATGCGATAGACTGTTCGTTCAATGCACCAAAAATAATACCTCTTTTTCCTTTCAACAAATTGTAACTCATACCTTCTTTATTGTTAAATTAGTTTGCAAAGATACAAACAAATAAATTAATCATAGCTTTTTTTGCACACAAATGAAGAAATAATGCAATTATAAAACTAATTTTTACCATTTAAGGTTTCAGCTAAATGAGAATTTAACAAAAAATCCACTTATTCTATCAAATAGTGCACATAAAGGACAATTCTTTCAGTTATATTTGCCATCGAATTAAGAGGTTTTTTCATAATATTTATTTAAGGTTAGAATTAGGTTAACATGAAACATTATTGCTACTCCCGTAAATAGCCCGTGAGGGTCTTTTACGGGAGAGTGATAAGACTTCTTAAAGCAACAATCAACTAGATAATTATTAATCTTAAACATATATAATACCAATGACTACTTTAATAAAGAAGATTCTATTACTTCCTGCCACATGTTTAATTCCTTTTTTGACCGGATGTAATAATTGTCCGTCTACGACTATTGTAGAAGATATTATAGATCCCGCCATCTATACAAGCCTCCCTTTCAAGATGGATAAAGTTGAACAACCTACTTTCCCAGACTATTCGGTAAACATCATAGATTTCGGTGCCAAGCCAGACGGTATTACTTTAAACACAAAGGCTATTAATGATGCAATCCAACAGGTTAATGCCAAAGGCGGTGGTAAAGTCATTATCCCTGAAGGCTTGTGGCTGACCGGTCCCATCGAACTATTGAGCAATGTGAATCTATATACAGAAAAGAATGCGTTAGTATTATTCAGTGCAGACCATTCACTATATCCCATTATAAACACTTCTTTTGAAGGTTTGGAAACCCGTCGTTGCCAGTCTCCTATTTCAGCACGTAATGCTGAAAATATAGCGATTACAGGCCACGGAGTATTTGATGGCAATGGAGACACATGGCGTCCGACCAAGAAAGATAAACTGACTGAAGGCCAATGGAAAAAATTGGTCGCCTCCGGTGGTGTGGTAGATGCCGACGGAAGAATCTGGTATCCCAGTGAAGGCGCATTGAAAGGTGCTATCCTGTCAAAAGACAACTTCAACGTACCTCGTGGAGAACTTACCGATTCTGACTGGGACTACATGCGCGACTGGTTACGTCCTGTATTGCTAAGTTTCATCAAATGTAATAAGGTATTGCTGGAAGGAGCGACATTCAAAAATTCACCCAGTTGGTGCTTACATCCGCTATCATGTGAAAATATTACAATTAATAAAGTTACTGTTTCTAATCCTTGGTACTCACAAAACGGAGATGCTCTTGATTTGGAATCATGTAATAAAGCATTGATTATAAACAACTCATTTGATGCAGGAGATGATGGTATCTGTATAAAGTCAGGAAAGGACGAACAAGGGCGCAAACGCGGTGAACCTTGTCAAAATGTTATCGTTATGAACAACACCGTATTACATGGACATGGAGGTTTTGTTGTAGGTAGTGAGATGTCAGGAGGTGTAAACAACATATATGTAGACAATTGTACTTTCATGGGTACAGATGTTGGCTTACGCTTTAAAAGTAATCGTGGGCGTGGCGGATTGGTAGAGAATATCTACATCAGCAATATCAACATGATTAATATTCCGAACGAAGCATTAATATTCAATTTATACTATGGTGGAAAAGGTCGTGGTGAAGATCCTAATCAGGATGAAAAGAAAGCAGAAACTACCATCCTCCTGTAACAGAAGAAACTCCGATATTCCGTAATATCTTTATCAAAGATGTAACCTGTAACGGAGCAGGCAGGGCTGTGTTCTTCAATGGCTTGCCTGAGATGAGAATCAAGAATATCAATATGGAGAATATCATCGTATCTAATGCTAAAGAAGGTGTAGTATTAAGCGAAGCCGACGAAGTTAATATGAAAAATATCAAAATAGAGTTATTAAAAAGTGGAAAGAACTTGAAGATGCAAAATGTTTCCAATGTAACGATAGACGGAAAGAATCATGCTGAAATCGGGGCACAAGGAGAAGAACTCAATTTCTAATTCTTACACCCATTAGTGCATTTCTCCACTTAATTTATAAAAATAGTAAAGCACGGATTGCACGGATAAACACGGTTTTCATACTAACACTGTGTAATCCGTATGATCCGTGCTTAAAATAATAAACTATACATCATTATGAAAAAGCGCTCAATTATTGTCCTCACATTATTAGCAGGATGCTTTACCAACTCTTTTGCACAAAAAGGCGAAAAGACACTGACCGTAGAAGTCAGCAATGAATGGATTCAAAATAAGACCGACGAACCGATAGTGATAGATTTAAATAACCTGAAAGCAGGTTTCAACATCAAATCCGCCACTGTATGGGAAGGTAATAAAGAAATTCCGTCCCAACTGGACGATCTGAACGGTGACGCACGTGCTGACGAACTGGCTTTCCTCATCGATATGCCAGCCAAAAGCAACAAAAGTTTCCGTATAATTCTCTCTTCAGAAAAAAGTGAAAAAAACTATCCGGCACGTACTTATGCCCAAATGAAAGCTTACGGACATAACAACAAATTCGCCAATATTACGGGATTTTCAGCGGCAGGAACCGAGAATGTATATAGTTTTGTTTACCATCACGGACCGGCTATAGAGAGTGAATTAGTTGCCTATCGTATCTATTTCAACGAAAAACAGACGGTAGATCCATATAGCAAAGTAAATAAAAGACTGGAAATAAAAGAGACTTGTTTCTACCCTACCAAAGCGCAACGTGCCAACGGCTACGGAGATGATGCGCTACGTGTTTACAATAGTGGTGGTGTAGGTGCATTAAAAGGTTGGAATGGTACTGAAGCGACCCACATAAAACCAGTAGTAAACCGCACGGAACGTGTACTAGCCTCCGGTCCTGTACGTGCCATCGTCGAAGCAGAAGTCATCGGTTGGGAATATCAAGGGAACGATTTGAACATGATCAATCGATATACCATCTATGGCGGTCATCGGGACATGAAGGTAGATGTCCTGTTTGACCGTCCGCTTAAACAGGAAGTCTTTGCAGCAGGTGTACAGATTCTGAAAGAAGGAGGTCACATGAGCGACCATAAAGGACTGACTGGAAGCTGGGGAACCGACTGGCCCGTCACAGACACCATAGGCTATGTGAAGGAAACAACAGGTATGGGAACTTTCATTCCTAAATATATCGGTAAAGAAGTACAAGACGGTTCAAACTACTTATATACCTTACAAGCACCGGGGCAACAGCATTTCCACTATTACGTTACTTTCACCTCAAAAAAAGAAAGTTTCGGATTTAAAGATATGAAAGACTGGTTCAATTATCTTCCCCAATGGAGAAAAGAATTGGAACATCCTTGCAAAATTACGATTAAATAAAAAATCTAAAACCATGAAACGACTAATCACTCTCTGTCTGCTAGGAGGCTGTTTTTTATCTGCTCCCGCACAGAATTATGTATCCCAAGCCTGGGTGGCCGACCAAGGCAATGGGACCTACAAAAATCCAGTCCTGTATGCGGATTACTCCGATCCGGACGTTTGCCGTGTAGGAGACGATTATTATTTGACCTCATCCAGTTTCAACTGTCTGCCCGGTTTACAAATATTACACTCCAAAGACCTTGTCAACTGGACTATCATAGGTGCGGCTGTACCCTACGCACTGCCCCCTGTTACCGATGTCCGTCCTGAACATGGCAACCGTGTATGGGCACCCAGTATCCGCCACCATAACGGTGAATTCTATATATTCTGGGGTGACCCGGACCAAGGAGCATTCATGGTGAAAGCCAAAGATCCGAAAGGTCCCTGGAGCGAGCCAGTTTTGGTGAAAGCCGGAAAGGGCATCATCGACACGACTCCATTATGGGATGATGACGGTCGTGTATATCTGGTTCACGCTTATGCAGGAAGCCGGGCCGGACTGAAAAGTGTAATTACAATTTGTGAGCTAAGTGCTGATGCAAGTAAAGCTATCACACAATCCCGTATCATTTTCGATGGTCATGAAGCACATCAGACTTGTGAAGGGCCCAAATTCTATAAACGTAATGGATACTATTACATCTTCCATCCGGCAGGCGGCGTTCCTACAGGATGGCAAGTCGTACTTCGCTCAAAAAACGTATACGGTCCATACGAATGGAAAACAGTATTAGCGCAAGGCAACTCTCCCGTCAACGGACCTCATCAAGGCGGTTGGGTAGACACCCCTACAGGAGAAGACTGGTTCATGCACTTCCAAGACGTAGGAGCTTACGGACGCTTAGTCCACCTGCAACCTATGAAATGGTTGATGACTGGCCCGTTATAGGTGTTGATAAAGACGGCGATGGTTGTGGCGAACCTGTTCTGACTTATAAAAAGCCTAATGTAGGTAAGAACTATCCTATTTGTACCCCGCAAGAAAGTGACGAGTTTGATGGTTATACATTGTCTCCTCAATGGCAATGGCAGGCTAACATCAATGAAAAATGGGCTTATTTCAACGGAGGAGAAGGATTTGTACGTCTATACTCCTACCCAGTTCCCGAAGATTATAAAAGTTTATGGGATGTTTCTAATCTGATGTTACAAAAAACCCCGGCTCCCAATTTTACTGCCACCACCAAACTTACTTTCAAGCCGACAGAAAAATATAAAGGTGAACGTACGGGACTGGTTGTAATGGGAATGGATTATGCCGGATTAGTTGTTGAAAACACAGACAACGGACTTGTCCTGTCACAAGTGGAATGCCTGAAAGCCGATCGGGGGGCTACTGAAAAAGTAAATGCTTCCGTTCCCTTAAAAGACGGCACAATCTATCTTCGCGCTAAATTTTCTGCAAAAGGAGACAAGATTAAAGCCAGTGAAGGCGGTCACGACTTATTAGTGAAATGTAACCTCAGTTACAGTACGGACGGCAAGAAATTCCAGCCATTAGGAGAAACTTTCCAAGTAAAAGAAGGTAAATGGATAGGAGCCAAGGTAGGTATCTTCTGTACGCGCCCCGCTATTGTAACCAATGACGGAGGATGGACGGACGCTGACTGGTTCAGAATTGAAAAATAAAGAAAATATTCATAATACATTGTACTTTTTGCATTTTTAATCCATGAAAGTCGTATATCGTGTCGGTTAAATTCCTAATTTTGTGCCGCAAAAGGCATCCATGAACAATAATGCAAGAAAATACAATAGATATAATGAAGTAGACGAAAGGATACTAGCTCTCTTTGCAGAAAACAAAGAAAAGGCCTTTCGTCTACTGTATGATACTTATTATCTCCCTTTATGTCTCTACTCTGTACAGTTCACAGGTTCTGCGGAAACATCAGAAGATATCGTACAGAATTTATTTGTGAGTTTTTGGGATAAAAACTCGCATACCACTATTTCCTCCAATCTGCACGCATGGCTATTCAATGCCGTCCGTTTCTCCTCACTGACCAAAGTACAACGGGAACGTTACTTTTCTTTAGACGAAATGGAAGAAGAATCTTATTCTCCTATCGATGATTTTTATGATGAAGAAGAGCTATTGCAAAAAAGGAATCAATTACTGGCCGAATTAAAAAAATTGCCGGAACAAGAGTATAATGTTTTAGTCAAAATTATTCTAGAAGACAAAAAATACAAAGAAGTAGCTGAAGAGCTCCATATTTCCATAAATACAGTAAAAACCCACCTATCACGCGCACTAAAAATGTTGCGTCGTTTCAATATGACAGAAATCCTAATCTTATTTAATTTATAAATTTCTTCAGATTTTTGTCACCCATTTTGTGTAATTGTGATACTTCTGTTAAACAGTACAACAATTATGCAAAAGAATAAAACAGAAATCCTAATTCAAAAATACCTGTCCCATCAACTCAATGAACAGGAATTTGAAGAATTAAAGCAATGGATTGCAAAGGACGCATCGCATAGAGAAATTTTTGTGAAGTTACTTTCACTCCATCATGTAAACAACCAACTTAACTTATTACATCAGTTTGATAAAGAAGGCTCATGGAAGTCACTTCAAAATCGTTGTAACCAATCCGGTAGTATTTACCGCCGTATCGTAGTCTATTCCTCAGCCGCTGCAATAGCAATACTGATAGGGATTACCTCCATTTTATATTTCAATGACCGGAACCTAGCACCTGTTATTACCCAAAGCGAACAATCACAACAATCACCTCTTTCCCAAAATCCAGAAACTCCTAAAGCCACCTGGGTACAAGCAAACCAGTCTGTAGTTCCACTTTATAACAGCCAACGGGAAATCAATGGAAGTCGTATCAACAATGGAGAGATCACATTCCCACAAGAAAGTAATTATCCTCATAAACCAGAACCGGATGCTGAATTATTACAGAATAAAATCATAGTACCCAAAGGCTCGGAATACGCAATAGTACTGGCTGACGGCACAAAAGTAAAAATGAATGCGGACTCCCATATCAACTTTCCGGTTCAATTCGGAGATACCCGGGAAGTTACTTTGGAAGGAGAGGCCATGTTTGAGGTTACACACGATGAAGCCCGCCCTTTCATAATAAAAACACACGACCATACTATTTATGTATTAGGAACAACTTTCAATATCTCGGCTTATCCCGATGAAGAATTATCAGTAACCTTGATTGAAGGAAAATTAAAGGTAAATGCTCCATCAGGTGAATATTATCTACTACCAGGCGAACATTACTCTTCTGCACAATCAAAAGTTACAAAGTAGATCCTGAATTCTATATTTCATGGACTGAGGCGCTATGGAATTTGACGCAATGCCATTTCCCTTGCTGATAGCCCGTCTGTCCCGATGCTATAATGTAGATATTCAAATAGCATCCAAGGAATTAGAAACCATGAAATTCACCGGAGTTATTTTCCGCAACAAGCCTTTGGACTTTGCACTAGACATCATTCATCGTGTATCCGACGTCAAGTTTGAGAAAAAGGGAGAAACCATATTAGTAAAAAAACAATAATCAAGCCCTGTATAACAGGAATATTCTAAATTATTAAATAAGTTATTTGAGTTTTATGAAAAGAAACGAGCTTTGGAAGAGTTTAGTAGCTAAACCTCCAAAAATGAGGTTTTTAGTAATGCTAATGTGCATATTCTGCACATTCAACGCTGTGTTTGCAAATGTATCAGCTGACAAGACAGTCACTATCAAAAGTGAAAACATCAGTGTGAAAGAGGCCCTTAACATGGTCAAAAAGCAAACCGGCATTAATATCATGTACGAAGATGCAACTTTAAACAATGTACCTTTGAAACTAACATTAAACAAAGAACCTCTGGAGCAAGCACTTTCAGTGATTTGTAGCCAGGCAGGTATGCGTTATGAGTTGGTAGAAAACAATTATGTGTTAATATTACCGATTGACAGAAATGCCAAACGCAGAACGATTACCGGAGTTATCAAAGATGATACGGGTGAACCGGTCATTGGAGCTTCTATTGTCATCCAAGGTACAACTTTCGGTACTGTAGCCAATATGGATGGGCAGTTCATGTTGTCTTATCCCGAAAATACTAAAAACGACGAACTGATGATCAGCTTTATCGGTATGCAGACGGTTAAGGAGAAAATTGGTAACAGACATGTCTTCAATATAAAAATGGAAAGCGAAGTAACCAATCTGGATGAAGTGGTCGTAGTAGGTTATGGTACTTCTTCTGTAAAAGATTTGACCGGTTCTGTGGCTTCAGTAGGGTTAAAACAATTAAGTCAATTAAATACTCCTAATGTAACTTCCATGCTTCAAAACTTGGCCGCTGGTGTACAGGTATCACAAAATACCGGTGTACCGGGCGAAACAGTCCGCGTGCGTGTGCGTGGTGCTACCTCATTGACCGGTTCCAATGAACCTTGTATGTGATCGATGGAGTTCCTGTAGAAGATCCCAGTATGCTGGATGCAATTTCGCCCAATGACATTCAGTCTATGGACGTACTGAAAGATGCTTCTGCGGCTGCTATCTATGGTTCTCGTGCTGCAAATGGTGTAGTTATCGTTACCACCAAAAAAGGAGTAGAAGGTTCCAAACCCACCGTCAACTTCAATTATAATGTAACCACTGATGTCCAGATCAAGAATTTCCGTATTTTATATGGTGACGAATGGCGCGAAACAGTACGCCGCTTCGCTAAAGAAACCTTGGTATATGATCCGTCCAACCAATATGCATTAGAAATTCTTGAGCCTAATTCCACTGCATTAGGTAGTGCTAATACCAACTGGTTTGACGAAGTGAAACAAACTGCCATCCGCCATAATGCCGACTTGACTGTAAGCGGAGGCAGTAAAGTATCCAAATACCTTATTTCATTATCAGTATTCGATCAGCAAGGTATGGTCAAAGGAGGTGACCTGAGCCGGTATAACGCACGTGTGTCTACAGAAATGAATGTGCTGCCTATCCTCCGTTTTGGTATTAATGCCAATATGAGCTATACAGACCAAGATAATGCAAACACTTCACTATTTAGTGCGCAAGGTTTCCGTCCTGACCTTCCTATATACAATGACAATGGTGAATTTGATTTATCAAGTGGCAGTGCCAATCCGGTAGCTAACACCTATAAGAAGAACCATAATAATATTTACCGTATCATGGGAACCGTATATGGAGAAGTTGATATCTGGAAAGGATTCCGCTTCCGTTCCAGCTTATCAGGTAATTTACAATTTACTGAAAACAATTCATTTAGTCCAAGTTTTCTAAGTACTAGAAATGAAGCTAGCGGATCTGAATATCATTATAAATATTCAAAAACCGTATTCGACAATACATTGAATTATAACTATGAGTTCAACAAGAACCATGTACTGGATGCCGTAGCCGGTGTCTCCTTTGAACGCGGCATCAGCCGTAGCACCACCATGAACGGCCAAACTTATCCGGATAATGACATCTACACCAATCTGGGAAGTGCTGCAAGCATCTCATCTTGGGGCAACGGATATAATGCAAGTGGTTTGTTCTCTTCATTTGCCCGTATCAATTATAAATTAATGGAGCGCTACCTGTTTACTTTTACAGGACGTTATGATGGTTCATCCATGTTTGGTTCGAACAACCGTTATGGTTTCTTCCCTTCGGGAGCCATTGCGTGGCGTATCTCTCAGGAAAACTTCATGAAAAACCTGACATTCATTAATGATTTGAAATTGCGTGCCAGCGTAGGTACTACCGGTACCCAAAACTTAACCAGCTTCTCTAATCGTGATTTATACGAAGCAACCAGCTATAATAATCTATCAGCCATTATACACAAACAAGTGGGTAACCGCGACATCCGTTGGGAAAAATCGACCCAATATGATTTAGGTCTTGATTTCGCATTGTTCGACTACCGACTGACCGGTTCTATCTCCGGCTATATCAAAGATACCAAAGACTTGATCTGGTCATTTGATTTCCCACCCAGCGCAACCGGCGGCTCCATGCAGATGAACCGTAACATCGGAGCACTGACCAACCGCGGTATTGAAATAAACCTGGTGGGCCGTGTATTATCTACTAAAGACTGGAGTTTGGATTTGACCTTGAATATGTCACATAACAAGAATAAAGTCACCAGACTGGTTGAAGAAGGTAAAGCACAATCAGCTATGGATGTAGTGGTTCAAGGCAGCTATGCCGACCAAGTATTGGCTGTAGGTTATCCAATGGGAGCTTTCCATGGTTATGAATATGCCGGTATCATACAAGACCAGGCAGAATAGATGAATTGAACGCCTATGCTAAATCAAAGGGACAAAGTTATTACGATGGGAACTCCTTAAAACCGGGACATTTGGAAATCAAAGACCTGAACGGGGATGGAATCATCAACTACAATGACCGTGTTATTATCGGTAATCCTGATCCGGATTTGTTCGGCGGTTTGACTGCTAATTTATCTTATAAACAATTTAGTTTGTTCGCCAACTTCGGATATCAGATTGGTGGCTTGAAGATCTATAACAAGACATTGCAGAATCTACCCGGACAATTAACCGGTTTGATTGACTATGGATTGAATGACAGATGGTCTGACACCAACAAAGATGCCAAATACCCGGCCTTGTATATAGGTGACGGTGTACCTAGACTCACCGATCATGAATTGTTTGATGCCTCCTTCTTCCGTTTGCAGGAAGTGCGTCTGACTTATAATTTACCTTTAAACAAAGTAATTAAAGGACAACTATTTATCTCGGCTACCAATTTGTTCACGATCACCTCTTATCCGGGAACAGACCCTGCTACCGTAAACAGTAACAGTAATTATGGCGGTAACTATGAAACCTCAGCTTATCCAGGTTTCCGCTCTTTCTCGGCAGGTTTAAAAATTAACTTATAATCATTTAAATGTATAATCGAATGAAAAAATATATATTCTTAGCTTTACTTACAATGGGCGTTTCCTCGTGCCAGTTGGTAGATGTCTTGGACCAAAAGCCCGAATTCGAAGCAGATTTAGACGGCGCCATCACAACACCCGCTGCTGTAGAGTTAGCTTTAAACGGAATCTATTACTCCTTGCCCGGGAATGGGTTCAATGTCATATTTCCTACAGTAAGTGGTTCATTCAAAGCCGGAACCATGTGGCGTCAAGAAATTGTAAGCGCCGGTAATGCCGTTTACTACTCCGAGCGAATGTTGCCTACCCTATCATTCAGTGATGCAACGGAATGGGACGCAGATTACGCTGTAATCAAAAATGCCAACTTCCTGGAAACAGCCTGTAACCGTATGAGTGACGGAGAGTTCTCAGGAAACCGTAGAGCCGAAGTGTTAGGTGAAATAGCCTATTTACGTGCTCTGGCCTACTTCAACGTCTTGGTTCGTTACTGCGAATTTTGGGATATGAACAGTGAATACGGGGTGGTCATGCGCAATGAAGCTCCATCCGTATCCAATGCTTTGAAGCGCGTAGCTCCGTAGCCGATTCTTATCAATATATTCTGGATCAACTGGAAATAGCGATTGAAAAAGCTCCTGATTGGAAAAAGCTTTCACAAGCTTCTAAAGAAGCAGCCAAGGCATTAAAGGCAAGAGTATTGCTGTATGCAGGAAAATACACAGAAGCGGTAGCAGCAGTCAATGATGCGATTGATACAAATGCTCCATTGCCGGAAGCAAACTACGGTGACGTTTTTGATAAGTTTTCAACAACCAAAGAGATTCTGTTCGCTCGTGTATTCGACCAAAAAGATGCAACCAACACTTCCACCCGCCAGCAATGTTATGGTAACAGCCCCACGAAGAAACAAGGCTATTGGGGGCCCACCAATGAGTATGTGGAACTGGTGGGGGATGATCCTCGCGCCGATGCCATCTTCTCTAAAGTAGACAGTTTGATGGACAGCCGCAGTTCTGCCGTGGCTTATAATCTGAAGTCAGTGAAAAAGCTGCTGAACGATGCCAATGACATGCCTGTCATCTTCAGCCGTGTTTCCGAACTTTATCTGATTAAAGCCGAAGCCTTGTATCGTTCGGGAGCCTCTATATCCGAAGCCTATGCACCGATCCGTAAACTACGCGAAAGAGCAGGAGCCGAAATTATTCTTCCAGCCAATAACGAAGAACTGGAAACGGCCATATTCAACGAATGGATGCTGGAATTGTCTTTCGAGAACTGGCATGAATGGTTTGCCATGATCCGTTTTGCAGGATACACGGAGAAACCCGATTTCACCCGTCTGCTTGCCTTGAACAAGACGTTAAGAGAAGCTTTGGAAAAAGAATATGAGAAATCGGAAGCACAAGGAGACAATTATTACCAACGCATCATAGACCGCCGTATTGATGCCATTCCGTCGTCAGAAATCAGTTCTAATCTGGAATGTAAACAAAACCCCGGTTATTAACATATTAAATTCAAAGACATGAAAAAATATATCTTACTCATTTTCGCATGTATCTATGCGATTCACTTAAATGCCCAAAATGCAGGAATCAATTTCCTGCACGGCACTACTTGGGCAGAAGCCGTAGCCAAGGCCAAAGCAGAAAATAAACTGATATTCATTGATTTCTATACCAATGGTGCGGACCTTGCCTGAATATGGCACAAACCGTATTCTCATTGCCTACAGTGGGTTACTACTATAACCAAACTTTCATCAACCTCAAAATTGATGCTGAAGAAGGTGAAGGAGTTACATTAGCCAAGAAATACGGTGTACGCAGTTATCCCACCTATGCATTCATAGATCCTGCTACCGAAGAAATCGTCCATCACAGCAGCAGTCGTCAGACTCCCGAACAGTTTATTCAGACAGGAAAAGACGCAACCGTTCCTACCAAACGTTCTTTTTACCTGCAAGACCAATATACCAAAGGAAACAGGGAGCGTGCTTTTTTAATTGATTACATCAATTATCACTATTCAGTCTATGCACGCAAGAACGTACAGACCGCTTTTGACGAATTAATAAAAGGAGGCGCCAAACTGACTGATCCGGATGTATGGGAAGTATATGTAAACACCATCAACGGCATGAACCCGTACCTAAAGCAAGTATCAGACAATTATGCAGATTTCTGTCAGCGTTTCGGTAAAAAAAATGTTGATGCCAAACTGGCAAAAGAAACTTCATACGGCGAATTGGCGGAAATTGAAGCCTTATGCAACTATGAAGGAAAAGATTTCAACCTGAAAATGATCCGTATCAATAATGATATCCGGGAACAAAAGTATGAAGCGGCAGCTACCCAGATTGATGCGATGATTGCAGATACCACAATCAACCAACAAGAGTTGATCGGCAGATTGAAATTTATCGCCCGTTTGGGATACAAGGCAGAGGAACTTCCCGAATTCTGGTTCAACAAATGTGTAGGCTATCTGCAATACATTGCTTATAACCAAACAGACAGAGATGATGCTTTCATCCATCAGGAATATGCAGCCGCCTTGGAAATGGTGCTTCGTAAACTGAACGGCAAAGCCCCCATCCTGCCAGCCTCAGCACAGAACCCGCATACGGAAAGAAAGTCTATAACATGCGTCCCGATGCATTGAAAATGAAACCTAAAAGAAAAAAATAAGATGAGAACTCTAAAATCCATCCTGGTACTTGGCCTTGCGCTGAGTACCTTCACTGCTGCGGAAGCTGCAAAGCTCACTTTTAAGGTCACCAATCCCAATGAGAAGGTCAAAGTTATATTGACTTTCAGCCAAAGTGGCGAACAAAAAGAAGTAGCGATTGACGCCGCAGGAAACGGCAACATAGAAATCACGGGATTCACTCCGCAATATGTAACCATGCAATACACACGCGGACGCCGTACCCTTTATTTGGACCCTAATCAAGACCTTACTTTGTCATTCGACAGTGATAACATGTGGAGAAACACAACCTTTGAAGGAGCAGGCGCCGCTATCAACACCTATCTGGGAAGCAAAGAGCTCCGATCACTCGGCATGCCCGACATGAAAATGCAGGAAGCCGCCCTTATACACAAAGGAGACAGCCTGTATGCAGTCAATTGCCAAGTATTGGAAGCCGCAAAACTTCCGGCCGATTTCACTGCACAGGAAAAATACGTCTGCAATTCTATACGTATTATTATTTCTCCAAATACGCTTTGTATCATCCTCATTTTGGAAAGGATGACAACTATATTCCTTCCAAAGCATATTATGAGAAACTGGAAGCTATTACTCCGATCAATGCCGGTTTATTAGCGCTGAAAGAATATAAGGCTTTCCTTCCCGATGCTATCAGCGCCTTTAGTAATAAAGGAAAAACGATTGCATCAAGTTCAACAGAACAATGTGTAAACTACATAGATGCAACCATACAGGATGAAAAGGTTGCAGAATTTCTGATTGACCAATTTGTTTATAACTTTGTAGACAATAACGGACTGGATGAAGCAGACGGACTGATTGTCCTATTCCGCAAACACGTGAAGGATACAAAGTCCATAGAAAAATTCAACGCACTTTGTACCAAGTGGGAAAAATTAAGATCAGGCAATCCCTCAGCAGCTAGCTTCTCCTATCCGGATATAAATGGAAAGACGGTTTCAATGACTGACTTGAAAGGAAAATATATCTATATTGACGTGTGGGCTACCTGGTGTGGTCCTTGCCGTGGAGAACTTCCCGCGTTAAAGGAACTGGAAGAGAAATATGCAGGAAAGGATATTCATTTTGTCAGCCTGTCATGCGACAAGAACAAAAAGGCATGGGAGAACATGGTAACAAAGGAGCAGTTGAAAGGGATCCAGTTACACATGGGAACAGACAGGACCTTTATGGATGCTTACCTCATTAACGGCATTCCCCGTTTTATCCTGCTGGATCGATGGTAACATCATCTCTGCTAATATGACACGTCCGTCAGATCCCAAAACAGCAGAGAAGTTCAATGAACTGTTAGGACTATAAAACTCTCTCTTATATTAAACATTAATCGGATGATAGGCTTTCTTCGTGAGGAGAGGGCCTATTCTATTTGTTTTAGCTAGGAGAACGATACAGAGAGAATGAATAAAAAACACGAACTATACAGATTTTACAGTATTGTCTAAAACACCTGTAATTTCCGTATAATTCGTGTCCGAATAATTTAAATACAATGTATTTTATTGTAGGAATGAAATCAGCACACCGGCAGCCACGGCAGAACCGATAACTCCTGAAATGTTACTTGCCATACAATATTGAAGCACATGATTTTTGGAGTCATACTTCAAAGCAATTTCATTAGCCACACGGCTGGCCATGGGCACAGCACTCAAACCTGTAGCACCAATCAGTGGATTGATTTTCTTTTTGGTGAAAAGATTCATCAACTTCACAAACAAGATACCACCGGAAATAGACAAGGCAAACGCCAAGAAACCACCTACCACAATGCCGATAGTAGTCCAGTTCAAAAATGCCTCCGTAGTCATTGTCGCACCGACTGACAACCCCAAGAAGATAGTTGCCGCATTCATGATACTATTTGAAGCTGCATCAAACAAACGTGAAGTATCACTACCTATTTCCTTAATCAAGTTACCAAACATCAACATACCAATCAAAGGCACTGCACTTGGCACAAACAGAGCGACCACCGTAGTCACTACAATCGGAAATACAATCTTCAGCACACGAAGATTCTTGATTTCTACCGAAGAAGGATATTTCTTTTCCTGTTCCTTCATATTGATACTCAATTCTTTCTTCGTACACCAGATTTTCACAACCAACGGAATGATAACGGGTACCAGAGCCATATACGAATAAGCGGCAATGGCAATCGGCCTAGCAAATGGGGAGCCAGTTTAATAGTGGTAAAGATAGCGGTAGGACCGTCTGCTCCACCAATAATCCCCAATGAAGCCGCTTCTTTCGGAGTGAACCCCATCAAGATAGCTACCAGCAATACAGTGAAAATACCCAACTGTGCAGCTGCTCCGAAAATAGAAAGCCGCAGATTACGCAACATCGGACCAAAGTCTGTCAAAGCACCTACCCCATAAAAATAATAGGCGGAAGAAAACCGGTCTTAATCAACATGTAGTAGATAAAGTTCATCAGGCCCAAGTCGTGCGCAATTTCGTGCAACGGCATTTCCCAGATGTTCTTCAGTGCTCCATTCACCATTACCATGCCATTCTCATCGGCCTGGACAACCCCCATCTCACCACCGGGAAAGTTAGCCAGCAACACTCCGAAAGCTATCGGAATCAGCAGCAGTGGTTCGTACTTTTTCTTGATACCCAAGTAAAGTAAGATGAACGCAATGGCATACATTATCAAGAATTGCGGCTCAGCAATAATATTGCTGAAAGCAGTCATATCATAAAGTCTTTCAAATATATCTTCCATTATACTATTTTCATTAATACGTCATCCTCTGAAACCGTGTCACCCGAATTAGCGCAAATAGCAGTTATAGTACCGTCATATTCCGCACGGATCGCATTATAGTCTTCATTGCTTCGACGTAACAAATCACATCACCTTTATTAACCTTTTCACCCACCTTCTTCGGGGTTTCCTGAGCATTCTTTACCAAGAAGAATTTACCTTCCAACGGAGAAAGCACATCTTTCCCTTCACCTACCGGAGCAGGAGCAGTTTGTGCAGGAACTGCACCCGAAGCAGCTGTCAGCGTAGCAGGATCTACAGCACCATATGCCACTGTAACACGATAAGGTTGTCCGTTCACATCCACTGTCAGTACTTTTGTTTTGTTTTCAGCTTCGACAGGAGTAGTGGCATTCGCCTTCTCCTCACGACGTTTCTTCACATCTGCCAAGAAGTCTTCTTTCGCCTTTCCACTCTTATAAGCTTCATACTGGGCCGGATGCATGGCATACTCAAACAGTTCTTCGTCATCCTGTCCTTTATCCCATTGTTTTTCAAGCATCATCTTACGATATTTTTCCAACTGGTCGGGATAATTGTCCTGAGGATTGCCATCAAAGAACTTGCGGCCTTCACGTTCTGCCTTTTCAATAATTTCAGGGGCCAGTTTACCCGGTAAACGTCCTGCTTTACCCAAAATCATATCCCAAATATCATCGGCAATCATTCCCCAACGTTCCTTACCTTTCTCCATAGCCATTACATTCATCATGGCAAGGTTCTTCACATACTGGCTAAACGGAGTTACCAAAGGAGGATAGCCCACACGCGGCCATACGTAAGCAACTTCATTGAACAGCTTGATCAACAATTCATCCTGGGTCATAAACGGCAGGTTACGTTTTGCCTTATACTTGTTGATAGATTCCAGGTTCGTTTCAAGATCGGCCATCAAACTTCCCATCATGCCGCCCGGTAATCCCGGAGCAATCAGTAAAGAATTCATCAGACGGTTTTTGGGACTGATATATAAACCAAGGAAATCATCCATAAACTCCTGAATCATAGAACGCACTTTCATATACGCTTCCATATTAATTTCGGGCACTTTAAATCCGGCATCTTTCAACATGGCTTGCACACTAATCAAATCAGCATGGCCGGTTCCCCATGACAATGGTTCCATACCTACATCAATATAGTCGCAACCAGCCTGGCATACTTCCAAAATAGAAGCCATATTGAATCCGGGCCCCGCATGAGAGTGATACTGTATAGGAATATTTTTAATCTTCTTGATTCCGGCAACAATCTTTCCCAATGAAACGGGACGTCCGATGCCGGCCATATCTTTGATACAGATTTCATCGGCTCCGGCTTCTATAAGCAGTTTGGCCATATTCACATAATATTCCACAGTATGTACCGGAGAGAAAGTGATACAGAGCGAACATTGTGAAATCATTCCGGCTTCATGAGCATAGCCGATAGAGGGGATAATGTTGCGGACGTCATTCAATCCGCAGAAAGTACGGGTAATATCCGTTCCCTGCGCATGTTTAACCTTATAGAATAATTTACGGACATCTGCCGGAACGGGACTCATACGGAGACCGTTCAACGCACGGTCCAGCATATGGGTCTGGATGCCTGCTTCGTGGAAGGGTTTCGTCCACTCGCGCACAGCTCTATTCGGATTTTCACCAAACAATAAATTTACTTGTTCAAAACCACCACCATTTGTTTCCACACGGGCGAAACAGCCCATTTCAATAATAGCCGGGGCAACCTTAACCAACTGGTCTACACGAGGCACGTACTTACCTGCACTCTGCCACATATCGCGAAAGACCAGACTAAATTTTACTTCTCTTTCCATTTTTGATAAATGTGTTTTTCTTTTTTTGGATTATAACTTCTCAATCTTTATCACCTGACCTTTACCTGCCGTCAAAATCTCAACTGCCGCCTTAATAGCATCCATAGCACCAGTATCTGCCGTAGGTGCTACAGCAGGTGCTTTTTTTAGGAGCTTCTTCGGGAGCCACTTTGTTGACAACAGTAATAAGGTACTTGCTTAGATAGATAACGATGAGGAGAATGACAAAGACAGTCGCCATACCGACCACCATCAACATCAATCCAACTCCTATGTTCTCCATAATTTTTAGTGTTATTAATAGTACTTACTACACTCATAGGTTATTCAAAGCCTAAAAAGTGCTCAAATTTAGCCATTTCGGCTTTACTTCTATCATAAATGGAATACAAAATATGCAAAATTATCAGAAAATAAGAAGAGACTAAAAAGAATGAGCTTAAAATCCGGAACAGTCATCAGGCCAAGAGATTAATAGTATCTTCGTCCACTGTAAAAGGAAATTAAATCTGCCTGCCCGATGGCACTCCGAAAGGTGTTTTTGTGATTTTTTAAAGAAGGATTTCATTTAATGGTTTCCGCTTCTTTTCTGTGGGTTCATCCTCCGCATAACCGACCGGAATCAAGACGGCCGGTTCCAAATTTTCAGGCAATCCCAAAACCTCACTGCATCGCGGAGTGTCAAAATTACAAACCCAACAAGTACCCAGTCCTTGTTCGGCAGCAGCCAGACAAAGATGTTCTACTGCAATAGCAATGTCAATATCAGCGTGATCCTTATTATCGGCACGCCGATGCCAAGACTCATTATGATTCACACAAGCCACAATGATACAAGGAGCCGTAGCAAGCCATTCCCGTTTATAACATGAATACAACGTTTTCAGTACGGCCTCATCTGTAACAATACGGAAACGCCATGGTTGAAAATTAACTGCAGACGGTGCAAAACGTACACATTCCATGATATAATCCAACTTTTCAGCCTCAATAGGACGATTGGCATATTTGCGTGCAGAGTAGCGCGCCTTCACTAATTCTAGAAAGTTCATAAGCATTATTATTAGTTTGCATACAAAAATAGTAACTTTGCACCGATAAAAGAAGTACAAATATGAAGAAACTTGTAATATTCGACCTGGACGGCACATTACTGAACACTATTGCCGACCTAGCTGCCGCCACCAACCAAGCCTTACAGTATTATGGCTATCCTACACATGAAATGGAAGCATACCGTTTTTTTGTAGGAAACGGAATCAATAAATTATTTGAGCGTGCTCTGCCTGAAGGGGAGCGTACGGAAGAGAATGTATTAAAGATACGTTCACAATTCATCCCTTATTATGATGAGCACAATGCCGATTTAAGCCGCCCTTATCCCGGTATCTCCGAATTATTAAAAACACTGCAACAGCAAGGGATCATGATAGCGGTCGCCTCCAATAAATACCAAGCAGCTACCCGAAAGTTAATAGCACACTATTTTCCAGAAATAAACTTTGTGGAAGTACTGGGACAACGCGAAGGTATCCCCGCAAAACCCGATCCATCCATCATAAACGAAATCATGACAAAAGCAGGAGTCAAACAGGAAGATATACTTTATGTAGGTGATTCTAATGTAGATATGCAAACAGCGCATCATGCCGGAGTAACAGCTATAGGTGTGGCATGGGGATTCCGGCCGCGCACAGAATTGGAAGCCTTACATCCGGCACATATCATAGAAAAAGCAGAAGAATTACTTCCGCTTCTCCTTTCATGATTATTTTCATTAAATAGATAATTCATCAAGCACCTTGATAAGCGATTTATCAAGGGGCTTGTCTTTTTTAATTGCCTCAGAAAAAGGTACATATACCACCTCATCGTTATGAATGCCAATCATCACGTTGCGCTGCCCTTCCAATATGGCATCAATAGCTCCCGCCCCCAGACGGCTGGCAAGAATACGGTCATAAGCACTAGGCGAACCTCCACGTTGCAAATGCCCTAAAATGGTAACACGCACATCATATTGAGGATATTCTTTCTTGACACGCTCTGCATAATGCATGGCACCTCCGTCTTTCGGACTCTCGGAAACAATAACAATACTGCTATTCTTTGTCTTACGAAAACCGCGCCCGATAAATTTCTCCAATTGATCCACATCCGTACGATCTTCAGGAATAATCGCTGCCTCAGCACCAGAAGCAATGGCACTGTTTTGAGCCAGAAAACCGGCATCACGTCCCATCACTTCCACAAAGAATATACGGTCGTGAGAGGTTGCCGTATCACGGATTTTATCCACACATTCCACAATCGTATTTAAAGCCGTATCGTAACCTATGGTAAAGTCAGTACCATAAAGATCATTATCTATTGTACCAGGTAACCCGATACAAGGCACATCATATTCTTCCGCAAAAATCCGGGCTCCTGTAATAGAACCATTTCCACCTATAATCACCAAAGCATCAATTCCTTCTCGCTGCATAGTATCGTATGCTTTCTTGCGTCCTTCTACTGTTTGGAATTCAGCAGAACGGGCTGTCTTCAACATCGTTCCCCCACGTTGAATAACACTGCTCACATCCTGGGTGGTCAGTTCCTTCACTTCTCCATTAATCAGCCCTTCATATCCTCTATAAATACCCTTCACTTTAAATCCGTTACAAATTGCACTCCGGGTTACCGCACGGATAGCGGCATTCATGCCAGAAGCATCCCCTCCGGATGTCAGCACTCCAATACATTTAATTGTTTTCATATATTCGTATGTTAGCTTTTATCGTTACCTAAGGTACGACAAACATTATACCATATAGAACTAATATTTATTATAATTGTTCTTTTTTTATTCCTTTTGCACGAAGTCCTGACATTCGTTTCAAGAGTTTTTCTACAATAAAAAATTAATATGAGCGAATCAACCATCTCCAAAGAAACAAACAGTGAATGATTTGAACATTTCACCCTTTTGTTACGTTTATATAAATATAGTATAAACAAAAAAATAAAAACGTATTATGTCAGTCATTTATAAATTCTTATTTCCATCCAAGCCCGATGGCACTGCTATGTCACTTCTGATATTAGCTTTACGAATCCTGTTTGGTATTTTACTCATGTCGCACGGTGTACAGAAATGGGCCAACTACGATGTCATGTCCGGCAGTTTTCCCGATCCTTTAGGAATAGGCAGCCAACTTTCACTGGTACTGGCTATTTTTGGTGAAATGGTTTGTTCGATGGCTTTCATTTTCGGATTCCTTTATCGCTTGGCAATGCTTCCGATGATCTTCACCATGTGTATCGCATTCTTTGTTGTTCATGGTTCTGATCCTTTCGCCGTTAAAGAATTAGCCTTTATTTATCTGGTAGTATTCATATTATTGTATATAGCAGGACCGGGTAAATTCTCACTAGATCATTTCATAGCCAAAGCACTTGCCTCCCATAAGAAATAACCGATTCAGATATGTTTCAAGAAACGTTCTATATCTGCTTCCAATTTTTTATAAAGAGGTGATAACTTATAGCTGGTATGTTTGCGGAGTACAATGTCTACTCCCAACTGCCGGCGCTGATAGCTGGTCAGTTCATTATGAAACTGCATATTATGCTCTGCCAGTTCTTTAATCTCCGTTTCACGTTCACGGCGTAACACATTGCAGACAGGTACTAACAATCTCATCACTACACTATCCATAATGTGATGTCCTTGAATAAACATATAGGTATTGTCCTCATTCACTCCCAATTTGGCAAATTCCCGCTTCATCGCCTCTATTTCCTCCAAGGCTTTCGGATGGCGGCGTTCCAGTTCCAATAATTTACGCCTCACCCTGCGGCTCATACTCTCTAAACTCCGTTCAGGATGATAGACACTGACTCTATCCAATTTCACATACGAACAGAAGTCAAGCAAAGAAAATTCGGAAAGATTATGTTTTCTATAAAACCACACCGACCAAATGAACAACGGATAAGCTATTTGGGAATACATACGCATAAAAGCGACAAAATCCACCAACGGATGGTCATTCAACGTTGCCATGACACAAACCTCATGCAATGCTTCAGCATAACACTGATAGTTTTCTATAGCATATGCATAGGTATGAAAAACATATTTGTTATTTATAATATAACGTGAAGTATGGGTAGCCCCCTGTAACAGATAGTCATAATCACTATCTACACAAGCTATCATATTTTGTCCCAACTGAGGTCCCAGTTCATTCATCAGCACAGACTTCTTACCTTTAGCCAAAGTGGTTTTCGAAGGAAGCATCACTTCGAAATAACGAGTTTCATTTTCGTATTCACCTAACAAGGTACGCCAGAATGAAATATCATCATAGCTCTCAACGTATGCAATAATCTTGCGTCGCGAACATTTAGGTTTCAATTTGTTGGCCGCACCAATATATAAGGAGGACAGATTCTCGGACAATCTTTTTCCCATAGTATCGTCGTTAGAAATTGTTTATTTTGTAATATCACTCACCTCGGTCACTGCATCCAGCCAGCCATCCATAATCACAGCAGGCGAATGAGTTGTCAACACAATCTGTACATTAGGATTCAATTGCCGTATCAATGAAATAAGGCGTTGCTGCCATTCCACATGCAAGGATACTTCAGGTTCATCCATAAACAGGACTCCCCGACGGTTGTCTTGTACCAGAACCGTCAGCAAAATAACCAAAATCTGCTTCTCACCGGAAGACAGTTGATAAGGATAAAGTATATCTCCATCCTGTTCAAACAAAATCTCATTACTTTTACGAATGATTTTTTTACCGGTTTCACCAAACAAGTCATCCATCAAATCCTGGAATTTCGTCTTGGGGTAAGACATTTCGGCAGCACGAAGCTGACCGTCAGGGCCACCGGAAGTAAGGCACTCAATAATGCGGTTACCAATATTTACCTGATAATCCAAATAACGCCGTTGCAACTGATAAAGTTGCCAATCCAATTCTGTCTTAACATTCTTATCCGCCATCTTTTCGAGAAGTTCCGAATGAATCAACGGACGGTCAAAACTACGGATTACATCAAAGTGTATCAGGGTCGCATCTTCCGGAGAAAAGACAAAATGTACCCCGGGAGTCGAACCGTTACTCAACGCTCCGCCTTCCAAAGCCGTCAGACTGTTCACAGATCTGTTCAGGATAGTGCTCTTGCCGATACCATTCACTCCGCTCAGAATATTGACATCCGGACGCAGTTCCCATGAGATATCTTTACGGCCCCAAAGCCGCTTTATCTCAATACGTTTTATATAATCAGCTTGTTTTTTCATTTTTGATAGATTTACTTATAAGCAAAGATAGAAAATATAAAAAAAACCTCCTACATTTGCACTGTTATTTAAGGTAAAAAGAATGGCTATTCAAAAGTACAAAGGACATTTGGCATTGCTAGCGCTGCCATAATGTGGGGATTGATGTCCCCAATTGGTAAAACGGCGTTAGAAAACGGTATTTCAGGTCTTTCCCTCGCTACATTTCGAATGACAGGAGGTGCTATCTGTTTTTGGATAGCTTCTATTTTCGCTCCTAAAGAACAAGTAAAGCCGCACGACTTGATGATGTTGTTCTTTGCAGGATTATTGGGTATCGTCCTGAATCAGGGATGTTTCACTTTCGGACTATCACTGACTTCCCCCATCGATGCTTCCATTGTAACCACCACAGCCCCTATCGCTACTATGATTGTCGCTGCCATTTATCTGAAAGAACCGGTTACAGGGAAAAAAGTGATTGGCATTTTTCTAGGTTCCATCGGAGCTTTAACACTCATATTGAGCAGCCAAGGCTCAACAGATGGAAAAGGCGGAAGTATTCCCGGAGATTTGCTTTGCCTGTTGGCACAAATCAGTTTCTCATTCTATCTGGCTATTTTTAAAGGACTGATCAGCAGATACAACATATTTACTTTAATGAAATGGATGTTCACCTATGCAGCCATCTGCTTTATTCCATTTTCCTATCATGAGGTCTCGACCATACATTTTCACGAAATTTCCACTTCTACATGGGCCTGCGTAGCTACGTCATTGTAGGTGGAACATTCCTTGCCTATATTCTGATGATGATCGGACAGAAAACATTGCGCCCTACTGTCATCAGTATGTACAACTATGTGCAGCCTATTGTAGAAACCAGTGTCTCTATCTTGTTAGGAATGGGAACCTTCGGCATTGCCAAAGGAATAGCTGTGGCACTGGTATTCACGGGAGTTTATATTGTGACTCAAAGTAAAAGCCGTGAACAGATGCTGGCTGAACAAGCAGCCAAGAAAGAATAACCTCAACTACACTGCAATCCGAAACCAGACACTCTTCACCGACCATAAAAGCCGTATCCACTCTTACTTTAAGTAATGATACGGCTTTTTATGTATTTAAAGGAATTCTCAGACAATTGGCTCCTCCAATTTCAGTTTCTCCAAATATGCTTTCGTATCCGCCCAAAGCTGTCTTGCCTGTGGATGATTCATAAACTTATCCTTTACTTTTTTAGGCTTGCAAGAAGCGAACATTTGCCCTGTAACTTCTTTCCATCGATCATCCAAAAGCAAACTGACAGCTGTCGCGGCTCCTTGCTTCGGAGTACGGATACAAGGACGGAACAGTATGTCAGTCAACGGGTCAAACCACATATCCATACGGATGATATTGGTAGAAACAATACCAGGATCGGCAGCATTGACAGTAATTCCTTCTGTTTTCAGCCTTTCAGAAAGTTCACGGGTAAAAAGCCACAAAGCCAATTTTGTATTACTGTAAACAGGGATACGCCAAAAACTGCCTCTTTTTCCACGAATCAAAAATTCAGGAGTAATCTTCCCTATGGAATACGTGCAAGAAACCATGTTCACAATCCGGGTTCCTTGACCCATCAGAGGCAATAATTTCAAAGTCAGTAAAAAAGGGGCCACATAATTCACAGCTACCGTATATTCCAAACCATCCTCCGTTGTAATCAAACCACCGGAACTCATTGTTCCCGCATTGTTCATCAGTAAATCGATATGCTTTCCGCGCCCCAACAAGTCGTCCGCGATATTAGTCACAGAAGCCATGGAAGAAAGATCAACTTGTCTGACTTCTATCTCTTTATTGCCAGTTTCCAAAATCAACTGGTTCTTACGCTCCTCTCCTTTAAAAAGAGTGTAACACAACATTATTACATGATAGCCGGCCTGTGCTACCGCACGGGTTATTTCAGTACCCATTCCTCCATCGGCACCGGTTATTATGGCTAATTTACTCATTGGTTCTCTAATTTTTCTATTTCACGTTCCAAGCAAAGGGGTAATTTCTCTTCCAGATGTTTGTGACATGCCATATCAATAGTGTACATTCTCGCAATACAATAATTACTATGACCGCAATTGCAACGAGCCTTTTCTTCAGTCCGCAACCGATTCACAAAACCAGGTTCATTCAGCAACGCCCTTCCCATCTGTACAAATTCAAAACCATCATCCAATACCTCATCTATCTTTTCACGAGATACCAGCCCTCCCACATATACTAACGGAATTTCCTTTATTTCTGTTCTGAATCTTAATGCATCTTCCAAGAAATAAGCCTCTTTAAAAGGTACTGTCGGAATCATCCATTTACCTACATACGTACCCCATATTTCAGCCACCAGCAGTTCATATAATGTGTCATACTTTTTATAGGCATCGCTCCCCGCATGACATACATAGGCGCTTTGCTTACAAAGCCTCCGCTCAGCACCAACGCATGAGCCCCGTCTTGTACCAACCGTTTCGCTACCTGCACAGCTTCATCTATTTCCATGCCGCCTTTAAAACCGTCACGCATATTGGTTTTTACCAGAACGGCCATGTCATTACCTGCGGCACGCATCACTTCCTCCATTACCATATCCATAAAGCGCATACGGTTCTCCAACGAGCCGCCGAACTCGTCCTTACGATGATTGGTGTAAGGTGAAAGAAACTGACTGATAAGATAGCCATGCCCTGCATGTACCTCCACCGCGTCAAATCCGGCCTCACGTGCCCAATTAACCGACTGACGTATGCCTTTGCCATCTGCGGCAGTTCCTCCTTGCGCAAGCCACGCACAAAAGTAGGCGAATAAAGATTAAAACCGGAAGAAGCTCCTACGGGTGTTACCCCACAAATACTTTTGTGCGACATATTTCCACAATGTCCCAACTGAATGCTTGCAGCAGCTCCTTCTTTATGAACCGCATCGGTTATTTCCCTTAATCCCGGTATAATTTCAGGGCGCATCCACAATTGCCTGTCGAAAGAAAGGCCACTTTGTGTAACAGCTGCATAAGCAATAGTAGTCATTCCCACTCCACCTGCTGCCACCGAACAGTGATAATCCTTCAATTGCCGGGACGGCGCATTACCCGGACACATGCTCTCAAAAGCAGCCGAACGAATCGTACGGTTACGCAAAGTCAGCGGCCCGATAGAAGCGGGAGTAAATAATTTAGAGTTCATCATTCATATGTTATGTTTCGCTTTCATCATTTCCTGAAACAGAAACGATATACTATTCAAATTCAATAAATAAAAGGAATCATTCTTTTCTTTTTTCCTACCGCATCCTTACCAAACTCTTCCCGGTAACGGTTACGGATGGAATTGGCACGTGGAGCCAGATTAGCAAACGTCCACAGTACAAACACCCATGCAGCAGGCGAACAAGTGAGTACGGCAAACCCTATCCATTCCACCAACTCGCCAAAATAGTTGCCCGAAGTGACATATCGGTACATTCCCTTCTGTGGCAAATAATGGCGTGTATCGCCCGGTTTACGTAAATGGCGGATCACACTGTCGGAATGTAGATTAATGCCCATCCCTATAAAGAACAAAATGATCCCAAACCAAAAAGAAGGAGTACTGAGCCAGGCATCTGTATAGAGTCCTTCCGGAGCCAGATAGAACAACCATTCGCCCTGCATCAGTCCGTTCAGGACATTAAAGACCACTCCCATCAACATAATGGCAAGGGGCATCCGGCTCTTTCCTTTCATCAGGAAAGGGAAGATAAAAGAGCGCTGGAAATAATGTAATTCAAAAAGAAGAAAAAAGAGGAAAGGAGCAGCATCAAAACGCACGCTGCTGTTCCACCACAGATAAAGCATTACAAGGAATACAGGTGCTTCCATCAGCACCCAACCTAATTTATTGTTCACTGAAAGTCCCCATTTCGGGGTGTGGAATATACCATAACCGGCACGTACATAATAGAGGGCTACAAATACAATCACCGCAAGTGCGGACATTGCCAATAGCAAAAATTCAAAAGTCTGTTGTCCCATACTCGTTCCTCCCTGTATTAAATTTAGTAAGTCACTAACAAATTTAAGGGAAAAATCAGAGGAAAGCAACAATTAAGAGATTTTTTGCAAGAAAAGGATACGATTTTTATCGCAGAGAAGGCTTTATTTAGAGAGCGCTGTACTATTTTGTACAGGTTTTCCATTGATTTCCACCCCAAAGGTTTGCCTTATAAACCAATCCGGCTGAGATGTATCTACATTGCAAAAACCAGTAGTACCTGCCTTCCCTTTATCTTTTATATACTGGAACTTCATATATGTATCACTTGTAAGATATATAATCTTTCACCTGTAACATTACTAATCTTACAGCCCACACATTAGTAACGTGTCACCCCACACGTTACTAACCTTTCAAACGTCCTGTTCTTTTCTGAAAAGAACAAGGCCTTTAAAAAAAAGAACAAGACGTTTTCATTGAAAGAACAAGAGCTTTCTAAAATTTGACCTGTTGTTTTTTCCATAACGGCATCTACATGCCGAAACGCCTTATTTTTCTTTCAGATCTTTCAGCCATTCCGCAAACGCCCTGCCCATCGGCATTCCGGCTGAAGGATATGCATCGTGAAATGTTTCAGCCGGAAAATATCCTTCAGAAAAATCAAATCCCTAAGAATCGGAGGAACACCGGTCCGGCTGAAGGATTCCAATCCCCAGCTGAAGGATTTCCGAGTCCAATCCTTCAGCCGGAATGCCGACGGACAGGGCGTTTGCGAGAAGGATGAAGGATTTGAAGGATTTTTCAAGGTATTCTATATAGAGTATTATGAACGGCCATATCTTACTTTTCTTTACAACAATACAGACCACATGGCCGCCCAGCTAAGGCAATCATACCAAAGCTTATCGCAAACCGGGTGCCTCTAAATCATTATCTCTGTTTCAACGGCACATATTCCAGTTCTTCCAATACATTCTTGTAGGCCGGACGAATAATACGTTTTCCTTCGAAATTCAGCTCCTCATTGCGGTGTGCGCACCACCCCACGATACGAGCCATTGCAAACAAAGGTGTAAATATTTCCTGTGGCAGACCAATCATTTCATATACGAAACCTGAATAGAAATCGATATTGCTGGACACCGTCTTGCCGTTATTCTTAATCTTTCCGAACATAGCAATGGCACGTTCCTCCAATAGCTCCAGAAAAGCAAATTCTTCCTCCTTTCCTTTTTCTTTTGCCAAATCACGAGCCAATTCTTTCAACAAGATGGCACGAGGATCGGATATCGTATAGACCGCATGACCGATACCATAAATCAGACCGGTCTTATCATACGCTTCCTTATTCAACATACGGGTAAAGTAAGTATCAATTTCGTCCACATTCGTCCAATCCTTGATGTTTTCCTGCAAATGATGGAACATATCCGCCACTTGGATATTTGCCCCTCCATGAAGCGGACCTTTCAACGAACCGATACCTGCGGCGATGGCCGAATAAGTATCCGTGCGGCTGGATGAAACTACACGGACGGTAAAAGTAGAGTTATTACCACCTCCGTGTTCAGCCTGAAGTACCAACAGCAAATCAAGCGTGCGCGCATCAAGTTCCGTATAATCCTTTTTCAACATATACAGGAAGTTTTCTGCGATAGACAGTTTTTCACGCGGATGACGGATATGCAACGAACGACCATACGTGGCATGGCGCAACATGTTATAAGCGTATGCAATAATGGTCGGGAACTTGGATATCAAGTCAATACTCTGACGCATCAGGTTATCGCGCGAAGTATCATCCGCCTGCGGGTCAAAACGGTACATTTCAAGCACGCTACGGGCCAGAATGTTCATAATGTTATTTCCCTCCAACTCGATGATATTCATTTTGGTTTTCTGTTCCAACGGGGTATTGTCATTAATCAACTCACTGAAAGATGCCAACTCCTCCTTGTCAGGCAAATGACCGGACAACAACAGATAAGCCACTTCCTCAAAACCAAAACGTTTCTCCTTAATGATGCTATGTGCCAAATCTTCCAAATCATACCCACGATAGAAAAGTTTGCCGGGGATCGGCTTCAAACCTCCACCGGGAATACGTTCATACCCTACTACGTTACCTATCTTGGTCAACCCTACCAAAACACCAGTGCCGTCCTCGTTACGCAATCCGCGTTTTACATCAAACTTCTTGAACAATTCGTTCTCAATCCGGGTTGCATTCTTCATTTCCTCGGAGAGCTTGTAAATGATATATTCTTTCTTCATATCCGTGAGTTTTTAGGAGTTTATTCTTTCTATGATTTCTTTTGTAAATGCTGATGTACCGAGCGAAACACCTCCGGGCATAAAACGGGCAAGGTCATGAGTAGCCCGCCCCTCGCCAAAGCTGGACTCCAAGGCATTTACTATCAGCTCCGCCGCCTTATTCCAACCAAAATGCTCCAACATCATAACAGCCGAGAGAATTAATGAACAAGGATTCACCACATCCTTTCCGGCAATATTAGGAGCCGTACCGTGAGTTGCTTCAAAAATGGCATGACCAGTGTTATAATTGATGTTCGCTCCGGGAGCGATTCCAATACCTCCTACCATGGCTGCCAACTGGTCTGAAATGTAATCTCCGTTCAAATTTAAGGTAGCCACCACCGAATACTCTTCGGGAATCAATAAGGTATTCTGCAAGAATGCATCGGCAATGCAGTCTTTTATCACTAATTTGCCTGACGCAATGGCATCTCCGAACTCACGTTCCGCCAGTTCATACCCCCATTTCTTGAAGCCGCCTTCAGTAAACTTCATAATATTTCCTTTATGCACCAGCGTAACCGACGGCAGGCCATGCTCCAAAGCGTATTTGCACGCCGCACGCACCAAACGTTCCGTTCCTTCTCTGGACACAGGTTTTACACCAAACGAAGAACTTTCAGGAAAGCGCACTTTAGCCACTCCCATTTCATCATGCAAAAAACGATAGAACTTCTCAGCTTCCGGTGTTCCGGCTTCCCATTCTATACCTGCATAAATATCCTCCGTATTTTCACGGAAAATATGCATGTCCACTTTTTGCGGCTCCTTCACCGGAGATACCACTCCACGGAACCAGCGTACGGGACGCAAGCATACATACAAATCCAACGTTTGGCGCAAAGCCACATTCAAAGAGCGGATACCACCTCCCACCGGAGTGGTCAACGGCCCCTTAATCCCTACGCCATATTCTTGAAACGCTTTCATTGTCTCATCCGGTAACCAGGAGCCTGTTTCATTAAAAGCATGCTCTCCTGCCAAAACTTCCATCCATTCTATTTCATGTTCATTGCCATACGCCTTCTTCACGGCTGCATTGACTATGGCTTGCATAGCGGGAGTGATTTCCACTCCCACCCCGTCACCTGTAATATAAGGTACTGTCTTTTTCATCTTTTATCTTGCATTTAGAGCAGAGCCGGCACGGAACCAACCTATCTGCTGTTCGTTATAAGTATGCTGTACTTCAAAACTATCCTGAGTGCCATCTTCATGGTGTAAAGTCACAGTCAGATTCCTTCCGGGAGCAAAATCCGCCAATCCGCTGACGGTAATCAAATCATGTTCTTGAATCTTATCGTAGTCCGCTTTGTCTATAAAGGTCACTGCCAACATTCCCTGCTTCTTCAGATTCGTTTCATGGATGCGGGCAAAACTCTTCGCTAGAATAACCTTTACATTCAGGAAACGAGGCTCCATAGCGGCATGTTCACGACTGGAACCTTCGCCATAATTTTCCTCCGCAACGACAATAGAGTTAATGCCTTTGGCCTTATATTGCTTGGCCGTACCCGACACACCCTCATACGTATTTGTCAAACGGTTCCACACCTTGTTCGTTTCACCATTGAAAGCGTTCACCGCCCCCATCAGCATATTATCCGAAATATTTTCCAGATGACCACGGAAACGCAACCACGGACCTGCCATTGAAATATGATCTGTGGTACATTTACCTTGAGCCTTAATCAGCAAAGGCATATCCGTAAAATCCTTTCCATCCATGCCGGGAACGGAGCTAATAATTGCAAACGTTGTGATTCGGGATTCATCTTAATTTCCACCTGTGCACCGGCAGGAGCCAAATAACCGGGATTTCCCTGAGTAAAACCGGTCGACGGCAATTCATCCCCTTCCGGAACTCTCAGTTTCACCTTCTCACCCTCCTGATTGATCAAAGCATCCTTCAACGGATTGAAACACAAATCACCTGCAATGGTCAGGGCCAGCACCACTTCGGGAGAAGCTACAAACGCATGTGTATTCGGATTACCGTCCGCACGTTTGGCAAAATTACGGTTGAAAGAGGTCACAATCGAGTTCTTGCGGGCCGGATCATCTGTGTGCCGCTTCCATTGTCCGATACAAGGGCCGCAAGCATTGGCCATTATAGTAGCTCCTATTTTCAGAAAAGCATCTATCATGCCGTCACGTTCGGCTGTAGCGCGAATCTGTTCCGATCCCGGATTAACAATCAACGGAGCCGCCACACTCAACTGTTTTTCATCTACCTGTCGGGCAATAGATGCCGCACGGCTTAAATCCTGGTAGGATGAATTGGTACATGAACCAATCAAGCCCACTTCCATTTTGCGCGGATAACCATGGGCCAGCACTTTCTCGGCAAACTCTGAAATAGGAGTAGCGGCATCTGGTGTGAACGGACCATTAATATAAGGTTCAAGTTCGGACAAATCAATTTCAATCACCCGGTCATAATAAGCTGACGGATCAGCAACCACTTCTGCATCAGCCTGCAAATCGGCAGACACTGCATCGGCCATTGCAGCTACCTCCTTACGTCCGGTCGCCTCCAGATACACCTTCATCCGTTCGTCATACGGGAAAAGAGAAGTCGTAGCACCCACCTCTGCGCCCATATTACAAATAGTCGCTTTGCCGGTAGCCGAGAGTGAAGCCGTACCTTCTCCAAAATATTCGATAATGGCATTCGTCCCCCCTTTCACAGTCAGAATTCCAGCCAGTTTTAAAATGACATCTTTCGGAGAAGCCCATCCGTTCAACGCACCTTTCAAATGTACTCCGATCAGTTTCGGCATTTTCAGCTCCCACTCCATACCGGTCATGACATCCACCGCATCAGCACCGCCGACTCCGATTGCCACCATTCCCAAACCTCCGGCATTCGGAGTATGGGAATCAGTACCCACCATCATACCTCCGGGGAAAGCATAATTCTCCAGCACTACCTGATGAATGATACCCGCACCCGGCTTCCAGAATCCAATGCCAAAGCGCGAAGACACATCCCTCAGAAAGTCATATACCTCGCGGTTACTTTCTGTTGCTGTCGCAATATCCGGACCGGCACCTTTATATGCTTGGATCAAGTGGTCACAATGCACGGTAGAAGGGACAGCCACAGTCTCCTTACCGGCATTGATAAATTGCAGCAGCGCCATCTGTGCCGTCGCATCCTGCATAGCCACACGGTCGGGTCGGAAATTCACATAATCCTCACCACGTTTGTATTTCTTCAACAGTGCATCATCATACAGATGCGTGTACAGAATCTTTTCTGCCAACGTCAACGGACGCTGCAACACTGCTCTTACCCGCCCTATCTTCTTTTCAAAAGAAGCATAAAAGGCTTTTAACATGTCCAAGTCATATACCATATCCATCACAATTTATAATTATTACAGTTTTAGATTCTTTTTATTTTTGGCAAGATAGAAAAAAGAATTGAATTCTTGCGTAATCTATAATACGTTTAACAAAATAAAACATAAAGTGCTTTTAGAGGGATAATTATTATCTTTGCAATTCTTATAGAAAAAAGAATAAATATGAACCAGCATAAATCCCTCTCTACTATTATTAACAAATTACAACGCAAAGAGTTGTTGCTTCACATGGAATATAATTACGAAAAAGAAACTTTCAAGCAACAAACCGAAGCGATGGGCATCGACCGCAAAGTGAAACGTGGCATGTGCTGGTATCCTGTCAGCACAGGAAGAAGCTATTACAACTCTTTAAACCAACTGGTTATAGAGGTGGAAAGACAGGAGGACAAAGAAATAGAACATGTATTCGAATTCGGACGTCCTGTTTGTTTTTTCACTCAAGACGCCCCGGGAAACATCCATTATTTCAATTTCACAGCCACTGTGAATTATGTGGATGAGGACCGCATGGTCATCGTTCTGCCATCGGCAGACGCTTTACTCAGCATACAGGCAACCGAGCGTCAGTTGGGGGTTCAACTTTATTTTGATGAAACCAGTTACCGACTGATGTTTGAAGCCTTAAGCCAAGTTATTAAAGCAAAAGACAATCGTCTGGCAGAACTACGGGATATTTTCCACGGCACATTAAAAGCACAAACGTTCAGTTTTGGTTTCACTCGTTTCCCGTGGCTGAATAATTCACAAGAAGAGGCTGTGAACAAAGTAATGCATGCAAAAGATGTGGCCATTGTCCACGGCCCTCCCGGAACTGGAAAGACCACCACGCTGGTAGAAGCCATTTATGAAACGCTACACCGGGAAAACCAAGTGATGGTATGCGCTCAAAGCAATATGGCTGTAGACTGGATTAGTGAGAAACTGGTAGACCGGGGCGTTCCCGTTCTCCGTATTGGTAATCCTACCCGTGTCAATGATAAGATGTTATCCTTTACCTACGAACGACGCTTCGAAAGTCATCCGGATTATCCGCAGCTTTGGAGCATCCGAAAGGCCATACGCGAACTCTACAGCCGTTCGCGCAAGGGAGCGGAACGGGAAAATATACGTCTGAAAATTAATTCATTGAAAGACCGGGCCACCGAGCTGGAGATCCGCATCAACGAAGCCTTGTTCAGTGAAGCCCGTGTCATAGCTTGCACATTGGTAAGCTCTGCCAACCGGGTTCTGACAGGGCGTAGATTCGGAACTTTATTTATAGATGAAGCCGCACAAGCATTGGAACCCGCTTGCTGGATCGCCATCCGCAAAGCAGACCGGATAGTCCTGGCAGGAGACCATTGCCAGCTCCCTCCTACCATAAAATGTGTGGAAGCTGCACGAGGCGGATTGGATCAGACTTTGATGCAGGAAATTGTGCAGAACAAACCGGAAACTGTTTCCCTGCTGAAGGTTCAATACAGAATGAATGATGAGATCATGCATTTCTCTTCGGAATGGTTCTATCAAGGGGAATTGAAATCCGCTCCCGAAGTAAAATACCGTGGGATTCTGGATTACGACACTCCTATAGAATGGGTGAATACGGAAGGAATGAACTGCAATGAAGAATTTGTAGGTGAAAGTTTCGGCCGTATCAATAAAGCCGAGGCGGCACTTTCCATTTCCCAACTGACCCATTACATTAATAAAATAGGAAAAGAACGTTTTTTGGAAGAACGGATTGATGTAGGACTGATTTCTCCTTATAAAGCACAAGTACAATATCTCCGCCAACTGATAAAACGGGATGCATTTTTCAAGCCTTACCGACACCTCATCACCATCAATACGGTAGACGGTTTCCAAGGACAGGAACGGGATGTGATCTTAATCAGTCTGGTACGTGCCAATGAAGACGGACAAATCGGTTTTTTGAATGATTTGCGAAGAATGAATGTCGCTATTACACGTGCACGTATGAAACTTATTATATTAGGAGATGCCTCTACGCTGACAAAACACCCGTTTTATAAGAAATTATACGAATATATCCTAGCACTGCAAGAATAAGAAAAAGGAGGACAGAACTCTAATAACACTGTTTTCCAGATTGTCATTAGTTTTGCTCTCCTTAAAGATTTTTTTATTAAAGCACATTCTTCATTCCTCTTTCTGATCCTCCCGTTATCGAAATAAACAATATTCAGAATCACAAAAGGACAGAAGATCTCAGTTGTGGTATAATTTCAAATAATTATTAAGACAATTTACTCATAAACTTCTCCTTGTCCACAATATAACGTACATGTGTACCTTCCCCAATCACACCCTTGCTATCTTGTGCCCGCACTTCAAAAGTAAGTTTTCTGCCTTCTACCTCTTTTAATACGGCAGTAGCCGAAACCGTATCTCCCACAGCCGAGGGCTTGATATGAGTAGTGTTCATCATGGCTCCTACTGTAGTAGAACCTTCGGGCAAACCGCCTGCCACCGCATTCATGGCAGCATTTTCCATCAACGCTACCATAGCGGGAGTAGCAAACACATTCAAATCGCCACTACCCATAGTGGCAGCTACATTTTCTTTTGAAACGACAACAGTCGAAGTATAAGTTAATCCTGTTTCCATCATGCTATTTTTTATTCTAAATGCAAATGTAACTGAATATCATATATCATACAAATCTATTTTTCCATATTTATCTTTTACTCTCTCATCAAAATCACAAAAATATGTATAACAGAAATACAAATTCCACACTCCAACTGCCTGCCACAAAAAGTCATAATATTTGAGAACAAAAAAGCTGTCTGGCCCTAGTAAACAACCACTTGATTACCTAGCATAAGTCTATGGGATAATAAAATTATAACCAAGTACCGTCCTTATCTACCTTTGCTTTAAACTCTTTACCTGTCTGTTTGTTTTCCAAATCAAGTATATACCATTCATTATCAGGTGTCACTACATAATCAGCATCATCTATCACATAGTCTGAATATTTTTCCATAACCGATTTTTTTACCGCTTCCGGTAAATTTGCCACCTGTACATCCCAGCTTGTTCCCATCCATTCGTTCCGCTCATTGAAATAAACCTCTTTCTCTTTGTTTTCATCTAAAATAGTAACTTCCTGCAAACCTTTCTCACGTTCTATTTCCACAATTGTCGCATTAGGATATTTCTGCTTGACAATAGCTATAATGCCATTTGCATCAGGCTGCGGCAAATAATCATCATAATCTTCTTCGTATCCGGTATCTACAACAGTTTTTACCAATATGCCTGTAGACGAATAAAACAAATCCAGCTCAGACTCTCCTTTTTCTACCTCAATGACATAAAGAGTTTCCATTCCCTCACGAGTCAACTTATCCACATCATCCACCCGCCAATCAGCATATTTGCTTGCTTTATGGGCAGTAAGTATAGGTTCGGGAAGATTTTCATAACGAACATCTGTTTCTGTCATATACCAGGCAGCCGATAACGGATTGAACCATGCAGAATGCTCCCCACCATCCCAATTAAAATCTACTACAGCATAATCACCTTTCAGCTCCCATTCCACGTCTTTAGCTTGCGGATATTTTGCATTAAATGCAGCCTGTACTTCTTTTGAAACCAAATGTGTGTTTTCAGGAACATCGCTATTGTCATCATCACTACAACCACTAAAAGTTAGTGCAGCAGAAGCTGCGAAAAATAAAAATAACATCCAATTCTTTTTCATAATCACATTGTTTTATAGTATCTTTTTGATGCAAATTTCTTATAGGATTCTGAAAAGAAACTGAAATCATAAAGAAAAGTTCAAAAGACATTCGTCAAACAGCAAATAACAGAAAAGCCATACCTAATAGCCCACTTGCACTGAAATGACCTTGAAGCCCCCGATATCTACTTTTAAATTCTTATAAAAGAAGAACTAATAAAGACAAAACAAAATCTCTTCCGAGGTTTTTATTACCTTTGCAATCCTATTTGAACAGAAACGAAAAAAAATATGATAGTTTGTATTGCCGAAAAACCTTCCGTAGCCCGTGACATAGCGGATGTACTGGGAGCAAAAAACAAAAAAGACGGATATATAGAAGGAAACGGATATCAGGTTACCTGGACATTCGGACACCTCTGTACTTTGAAGGAGCCTCATGAATACACTCCCTCATGGAAAGCATGGAGCCTGTCCAGCCTTCCCATGATCCCACCTCGTTTCGGCATTAAGCTGATCAGCGATCCGGGCATTGAAAAACAATTTCGCATTATAGAAGGACTGATGCAAAATGCCGATGAAATTATAAATTGCGGTGATGCCGGCCAAGAAGGAGAACTTATTCAACGATGGGTCATGCAGAAAGCAGGAGCACACTGCCCGGTGAAACGTCTATGGATTTCATCCTTGACTGAAGAAGCCATACGCGAAGGATTCAACAAACTAAAAGACCAAAAAGAATTCCAACCTTTATACGAAGCCGGATTAAGCCGTGCTATCGGCGATTGGGTATTGGGTATGAACGCCACCCGGCTCTATACCTTGAAATACGGACAAAACAGACAAATACTATCTATAGGACGGGTGCAGACTCCGACTCTGGCACTGATAGTAAAGCGTCAGCAAGAAATAGAAAACTTCACTCCGCAACAATATTGGGTGCTGGCTACTTTATACCGGGAAACCACATTCTCTGCCATCATCCGCAAAAGCGATGAGGAATTAGCTCAGGAAGAAAGCGACGCCAAAGAGAATCCCAAGAAAGCCAAAAAGGCTGAAGAGAACAGGGGAATTCCTCCCATCATTGATCTTGCTACCGGACAGGCACTCATGGAGCGTGTCAAAAATGTTCCTTTTACTGTGACAGAAGTAGCAAAAAAACAAGGAACAGAAGCCCCCCCCCGTCTTTTCGACCTGACTTCCCTGCAGGTGGAATGTAATAAAAAATTTGCTTATTCAGCCGATGAAACTCTAAAACTTATCCAGTCATTGTATGAAAAGAAAGTGACTACTTACCCTCGTGTAGATACTACTTTCTTAAGCGATGATATCTATCCCAAATGTCCCAATATATTGGCGGGACTAACTCCATACACAGCATTTACCGCTCCGTTGGCAGGACAAAAGCTCATCAAGTCCAAAAAAGTATTTGACAATTCAAAAGTAACGGATCACCATGCCATTATTCCTACGGGACAACCTCCTGTAAATCTGACAGAAATGGAGAAACGGGTATTTGATCTGGTAGCGCGCCGCTTTATTGCCGTATTCTATCCCGACTGTAAGTTTGCCACTACTACCGTAATAGGCGAAGCTGACAGTATAGAGTTCAAAGCCACAGGAAAACAGATTATAGATCCCGGATGGCGCGTTATCTTTGCCAAACCACAAACCAATCTGCCTGAAGGTATGACCGATCCTGACGCAGAAGCCCGTGAAAGTGACGAAGAACACTCCTTACCCGCTTTTGTGAAAGGAGAAAGCGGGCCACATCTGCCCAAACTAGACGAGAAGTGGACACAGCCCCCACGGCCATATACAGAAGCAACTTTACTGCGCGCTATGGAAACTGCCGGTAAGCTGGTAGATAATGACGAGCTACGCGATGCATTAAAAGAAAATGGAATAGGACGTCCGTCTACACGCGCAGCCATTATTGAAACCCTGTTCAAACGCCATTATATCCGTAAAGAACGCAAAAATTTGATTGCAACCCCTACCGGAATAGAACTGGTGGGACTAATCCGCGAAGAACTGTTGAAATCTGCCGAATTAACGGGTATATGGGAAAAGAAACTACGTGAAATAGAAAAGAAAAGCTATGATGCAACGACTTTTCTAAATGAATTAAAGCAGATGGTGAGTGAAATAGTACACAGCGTTTTAAGTGATAATACAAACCGCCGTGTCACCGCAATAGAGGAAACAGCGACAAAAGCTGCAACACCCTCTACGGCCAAACAGCCTAAAAAAAAGACCGGCACCCCACGAAAAAACACTTCTTCAGCCACGTCCGCTCCCGCTATCCCATCCGATAACGAATTGGCGGGAAAAACCTGCCCGCTATGTGGCAAAGGAACGATTATAAAAGGAAAAACCGCGTATGGCTGTTCAGAATGGAAAAACGGGTGTACCTACAGGAAGTCGTTCTGACAACCACACTTTCCTTTGTACAAGGCCAACAAAATTTGTATATTATAGAATTCAAGCAAGTCTGTACCCGGAGAAGCATTGCGTCAGTCTATGAAAAGCAATATGCACAATCTTCCCGAACAAATTTATGGCTCCTTTTAGCATACAAAAGAAAGTTCTTCGGGCAAATAACCGCTTCGGATACGCCACTCCTGCGGATAGAGGTTATTAGCCCGATTACCAATGTTCTTGGCAAATCCCAATGGAATATTTTTATAAGTTAAAAGTATATAGCCACGCGGAACAGAAGCATCCAATGTGATCGCTTCTTTACGCAAATAAGCAATAGCTTGTTCATAGGTCAATTCAAAACAAGAGAAACCATCATGATTCAGCTGTGTGCTCATTGCCAACGAATGATCCGGTATCACGTCTTTTCCTTTCAACTCGCCTATAGTAACGCCCGCATGAACAACTTTTAATTCCTGTCGGAACAGGTCATATTCCGAAAGATGAACATTGGGGAATGCTATCACCTTCGTACCTCTTACCTCAAACCGGAAATCCTCTGCCTGCTTTAACCAACTTTTTACTTCTTTGGGAAAAGGAGCAGCCTGAGACAAATTCCCTTTTTCTCCTTTCCTCTTCTTTTTCGTTATTTTCTCCTTGTCATCCCGACAGCAAATGCAAGGAACAGCATGAGAAATGGCGGCACTCTTCCTCAATACAGCCAAGAAAAATCCTTCTCCTTTTACTCTATGAGGCAAAAAACGATAAACAGGAAAATTCTGTCCCGCCAAATTTCCGATTATCCCCCATTCCGATACCACTGGCACTTTCAGTATCTCCGCCCCCAATTCATCAGCAATCCAAGCCACATTTTTCTCATCTTCTTCCCTATTATAAGTGCAGGTACTATAAATCAGCAGGCCACCGGGTTTCAAAGCCGGCCATATATCCGCTAAAATCCTACGCTGACGTTGCCAACAAACCTGCACATTGTCCGTACTCCATTCCTCTACAGCCACAGGATCTTTACGGAACATCCCCTCACCGGAACAAGGCACATCCGCCAAGACAACATCAAACACCTCTGTCAAAGAAGTGAAATCGGCCGGATCGTTGTTCGTCACCACAACTTCTACATTTCCCCACTTTATCAAATTTTCAGCCAATACCTGAGAACGGTTACGCATCACCTCATTAGCCACCAACAAACTACCTACGGGAAGAACTGAACGCACATGAGTAGACTTGCCACCGGGAGCAGCACATAAATCGAGCATCACCACAGGCCCGGTAATATAAGTGCGTAATACCTGTTCCACAAACATGGAAGACGCTTCTTGCACATAATAGCAACCAGCATGAAACAACGGATCGAATGTAAAAGTCGGTCGTTGCGATAAATAGACCCCTGCGGATGCCCAAAGTACCGGTTCTCCTGTAACTTCCCCACTCCACTTCGTACGATTGACACGGATACTGACAGGAGCTCTGTCTGTAAAGCAGCTTCCAACGCACGATAAGTTTCTTCCCCCATCCATTCCAGGGTTCTTGCTTCAAATTCTGATGGTAATTTCATATTTCTTCCTTTTTATACTACAAAAATACGATGATATTTTGGGATTATCTGAAAATTCTGTCTATTTGCAACCTATTTCCTAATTCGTTCCGTCTAACTAGCAGAAAACAATAATAAAGATATAAAAACATGAAACAGTTACTTTTTATTTTGGCCTTACTCATAGGGACTTGCTTCGCAACCCATGCCAAAACAATCAAATTAGTACCTTCCGCCCTTGACAGCACCCGGATGGATACAGTCGTTATAAGCGACCTGCAAGATGTAGATGAGGATCAGAATGCTGCCATGCATAACATTAGTTCGGATTTCGGTGACTGGAATAGCGGTCCTCCTACTTCGGTAGCAATTGTCGCACTCATCATCTGTTGTGGACTCCCTTTCTTTATTGTAGCTATTGTACTTTGGTTCAGGTACAAGAACAAACAAGCCAAATACAAACTGGCTGCAGAGGCTCTGGCAGCAGGACGAACCATTCCGACCGAACTGTTCAATGACCCCGAAGAACAAGGAAATGCTGTAATGACAAAGGGGATCAAGAATATATTCTTAGGCATTGGTCTGGGAGTATTCCTTTGGGTGTTGACAGAAGAAGAAGGATTGGCAGCAATCGGATTCCTTATTTTCTGTATGGGGTTGGGACAAGTATTGATAGCTTATACTACCACTCCACACAAAAAGAAAAAAGATGATCCTTTCCCTCCTACCCGAATAAACCAGGATGAAAACGGAGCCAAATCAATGAAAATTGAAAATATTGAACTGGAACGTAACGAAGAGGCCAAAGAAACACAAAACATAAAGAACAATATAGATACTCCCCACAACGAAGAATAAAAATGAGCCAAATCAACGACATAGCGTTGGTAGCACAAGTGGTGGTCTTTAAAAACACCCGGGCGTTTGATACTTTGGTCAAAAAGTACCAATCGCCCATCAGGCGTTTTTTCCTGCACCAAACATTAGGAGATACAGAACTCAGCGATGACTTGGCACAGGAAACTTTTATAAAAGCATACACCAACTTGGCTTCATTTAAAAATTTGTCCAGTTTTTCCACATGGCTTTACCGTATTGCTTATAATATATTTTATGACTATATTCGCAGCAAAAAAGAAACGTCCGGACTGGAAACTTGGGAAATAGATGCTGTTTACCAAACAGAACAAAGGCAAGTAGGTGAACACATGGACATATATCGGGGATTGAGCCAATTAAAAGAGGTGGAGCGAACCTGCATCACCTTATTTTTTATGGAAGATCTTCCGATAGAAAAAATCGCAGTGATTACAGGAATGCCTGCAGGAACAATCAAGTCCCATTTATCACGCGGAAAAACAAAATTGACAACTTTCTTAAAACAGAATGGTTATGATGGAAAACGATGATAAATTAATTAAGAATTTCATGCTTGCCTACAAACATGAAATTGAGGACAATGGATTTTCACGCCAGGTTATCCGCCGCCTCCCCCAACAAGCCAAGTGGTTATCGGATATACTCAGTGTAACTTGCGCCATTATCTGCTGTGCATTATTCTATATTTTCAATGGCTTTGAAATTCTATGCCAGACAATCAGTGACATAGTCGCTTCCCAAACTTATTATTTGATGAGTGATACTAATTTCCAATCACTGATCATCGCCACAGTGGTTCTTATCATCATCGGTGTACAACGTGTATGCAGTTTAAAATGGTAAAAAACGAAATAGACTCATTCTCATGCTCGGAAAAAGAAAGATTTTATGTACTTTTGCAATCCATAAAATGATTTTCCGAGCATGAAACAATATTTAGATCTGTTAAACCGTATCTTAACCGAAGGCGTTCACAAAGAGGACCGTACCGGAACAGGAACCATTAGTATATTTGGTCATCAAATGCGCTTCAATTTGGAAGAAGGCTTCCCCTTGGTCACAACTAAAAAACTACATTTAAAATCTATCATCCACGAACTTTTATGGTTTTTGCAAGGTGACACCAATATAAAATACCTGCAAGACAACGGAGTACGCATCTGGAATGAATGGGCCGATGCAAACGGCGATTTGGGACATATCTACGGTTACCAATGGCGTTCCTGGCCAGATTACAATGGAGGCTTTATTGACCAGATTTCCGAAGCAATAGAAACCATCAAACATAATCCGGATTCACGACGCATCATTGTCAGCGCATGGAATGTAGCCGATTTAAACAATATGAATCTTCCTCCTTGCCATGCTTTTTTTCAATTCTACGTTGCCAACGGACGTTTAAGCCTACAACTTTACCAACGCAGCGCAGATACATTCCTAGGAGTACCTTTTAATATCGCCTCCTACGCATTGTTGCTACAAATGGTAGCACAAGTTACCGGATTACAAACCGGCGATTTTGTTCATACACTAGGTGACACACATATCTATACCAACCACTTGGAACAAGTAAAACTTCAATTGAGCCGTGAACCTCGTCCCCTACCTCAAATGAAAATCAATCCGGACATAAAGGATATATTCAGTTTTAAATATGAAGATTTTGAATTGGTGAATTATGATCCATGGCCACACATTGCAGGTAAAGTATCTGTTTAGTAGTTATGGTGAATAGCTACGCAAGGTTATTCATCACTTACCACTAATATCACTAAACATTCACCACTAATCACTCATCACTATGAATATTTCAATTATAGTAGCAATAGCACGCAACCACGGCATTGGATTTGAAAATAAATTATTATACTGGCTTCCCAACGATTTGAAACGTTTTAAAGCCTTAACAACCGGACATACTATTATCATGGGGCGCAAAACCTTTGAATCACTTCCAAAAGGAGCACTTCCCAATCGTCGGAATATTGTATTAAGCCGCCGGGAAGGAGCAGCCTTCGCCGGGGCTGAATGTTTCCCCTCATTAGAGATCGCTTTATCCCACTGCAAAGAGGAAGAAGAAATATTTATTATAGGCGGTGCCAGCTTGTATAAAGAGGCAATGCATATAGCCAGACAATTATATATCACATTTATTGATGACACATCCAAGGAAGCTGATGCTTATTTTCCCGAAATAAAGAAAGAGGAATGGAAAGAAACAGGTAGAGAAGATCACCCGACAGATGAAAAACATCTCTACCCGTATAGTTTTATTAATTATAGCCGCATAAAGTAACAATTAATCTTCATCAGCTAAATCGAGAATAGCATTTGTCTCTTAATAGCCTCATTAAATGATATAATAGTTTCTGAACGAGCCAAGCCCAATGGTTGTAACTTATCATGGATTATGCTAAGCAAATGATGATTGTTCTTTGCATAAATCTTGATAAACATATCATATTGTCCCGTAGTGAAATGACATTCTACGACTTCAGGAATACCTTTTAAAGCCTCTGTCACTGAATCAAATTGTTCCGGATCTTTCAGATAAAGACCAATATATGCACATGTTTCATATCCGATCTTTTCTGGATCAATGACATATTCAGATCCTTTAAGAATCCCCAAATTGGTTAGCTTCTGAATACGCTGATGAATGGCAGCACCGGATACATTGCAAGCACGGGCTACTTCCAGAAACGGAATACGAGCATTGCTGGCTATCAACCTTAAGATCTGCTCATCCAAACTGTCTAATTGATGATGTCCCATTCTTTTTAGTTTAATTTTCTGCAAAGATATGACTTTTCTCGACAATATTCGTGCGATTCATAACTTTTATTGTATAAATACCAATAATTTAATAGAATATTCTATCTTTGTAGAAAATGCGCAAACGATGAAAAAGACATTTATTTTTATTTTATGGAGTTTATTCAGCGTAGCTGTAAACGCACAAAATTTTAATGACTATTTCGAAGACAAAACGCTTCGAGTAGATTATATTTTTACTGGTAATGCCACTAAACAAGAAATATATTTGGACGAACTGTCAAGTCTTCCGAAATGGGCTGGACGCAAGCATCATCTAGCAGAGCTTCCCTTGGCTGGCAACGGTGAAATCACGATGAAAGATAAGGCAACAGGAAAAACTATTTATCGAACATCATTCTCAAGCCTTTTCCAAGAATGGGTAAGCGAAGAAGAAGCAAATAGGATAAAAAAAGGATTCGAGAATTCTTTTCTTTTGCCTTATCCCAAAAAGGAAGCAATAGTGACCATATCTTTAAAAGATGTATATCATAAAGTAAATGCCTCACTCACACATGAAATAGTCCCCAATGATATTTTAATCCATCAACGGGGAACAAACCATATTACCCCCCATCGCTATCTTCTGCAAAGCGGAAATACCGCAGATTGTATCGATGTAGCAATCATGGCAGAAGGATATACAGAAAAAGAGATGGATATATTTTATAAAGATGCCCAGACGGCATGTGACGCCCTGTTCAGTCATGAACCTTTCAAGAAACTGAAGGAGAAATTTAATATTGTTGCTGTAGCAAGCCCTTCGGAAGACAGCGGAGTCAGCATACCGGGACAAGGCAAATGGAAATCTACGGCTGTAAGTTCACATTTCAACACTTTCTATTCTGACCGGTATCTCACTACCAGTCGGGTAAAAAGTATTCATAATTGGTTGGCTGGAATTCCTTACGAGCATATCATTATTCTAGCCAATACAGACACCTATGGAGGAGGTGGCATCTATAACTCATATACACTGACCACAGCTCACCATCCGGATTTTCAACCAGTTGTAGTTCATGAATTCGGCCATAGTTTTGGAGGATTAGCAGATGAATATGCATATACCGAAGCTCCAAGCCCGCAATATCCATATGAAGTGGAACCTTGGGAACCGAATATCACCACATTAATTGATTTCGACAGTAAATGGAAAGATATGATTCCGAAAGGTACTGCCATACCTACTCCGGTAGCTACAGAAAATGCCGACTTATACACCAAAGTAGGAGTCTATGAAGGAGCAGGCTATACGCAAAAAGGACTTTATCGCCCTACTACCGAATGCAGAATGAAGATAAACGAAGCACCTGCATTCTGCCCGGTATGCCAACGTGCATTAGAAAGACTAATAAACTTTTATACCGCAAAATAGGTTTATACTTAAGACTAAACAAAGACAGATAAAATGATTGAAATTAAACAAGTAAAAACACAAGATGAGGTAAACTATACCTTTGTAGAAAAATTAATGCATACGGCATTCCCTCAAGAAGAACGTCGTGATACTGTACAACAGAGAGAATATTCTGATAATAATCTCCGGTTCTGTAACAACATTATTTTAGAAAACGGTAACAGCATTGGTATGATCAGTTATTGGACAATGGGAGATTTTTACTATATCGAACATTTTGCTATTGATCCCAGTCTCAGAAACGGCGGTTATGGAAAACGTGTACTGGAAATGATAAAAAAACAATTAAAAGGTCCAATTGTATTGGAAGTAGAGGAGCCTAATGATGAAATGAGCACACGCCGTATTCACTTCTATAAACGTTTGGAATTCACTTTGCATAAAAAGCCCTATATGCAACCTCCCTACCGTAAGGGAGATAACGGTCTACCAATGCTCTTAATGACCTATGGGGATATAGATATGGAAAGTGATTTTGAGAAAGTTAAAAAGACTCTTTATAAAGAAGTTTACGGACAAGAAATCTGAACATTCATTCTTCATCTTTCTTCAATTACTATAATGCTGACTCGCGCAGGAGTTTATCCTCAAAAGGTCCATTGTACATACTATTACTATACCATAGGTAGCAGATTAAATCCGTTCATAACAAATAAATAGAATAGAAGACATAAAAAAGGAAGCTGTTAAAAACAGCTTCCTTTTTTATCTATGCTTATATAACTATTACTGACGTTGAGTAGCTGAATAGTTAATTTTCAAAGCGTAAGCCTGACGAAGTGCCTGTTTAACATCGGTTACGATACCCATTCTTGTGTCCTTATCAACTTTCAAAGAAACGGTCATAAACGGCTGATCTTCTTCTTTCATATTCAAACGCTCTTGAGTAATGTAGTCCTGAACTTCAGATACTTCAGCAAACTTATCGTTCAACTGAATACGGCTTTCAGCACCCATTTTCTTTTGGAACTCCGGCAACGGCTTACCTATATAGATAAAGGAAACCAAAGACTTCTTTTCCAATTTTTCCAACTCTGTTCCTTGAGGAACCTGAAATTGAACCTTCAATGTAACCTCACGCATGGTTGTCACAATCATAAAGAAGAACAACATGGTAAAGATAAGGTCAGGCAATGAAGAGGTATTCAACTCAGGCATTCCACGTTTACCTGTTTTATTAAATTTTCCCATTACTTACCTCCATACTTTTTAGGTTCAGCTTCAGAAATCTTCTGCGGATAATATTCACGAATTGCTTTTTGCTCATCTTCATCACATTGAGCGTAAGTCTTGCCGAATTTAGCCTTTCCTAGCTCGTCTCGTAACTCATTATAAGCAGCAACCAATTCATTCTGTACGTCAATATATGCTTTATAGCTAGTACCAACGTCATTCTGAACAGAGATTACATGCTTTTCCGTAATCATACAATCACCCAGCAAAGGAATATTCTTTCTATGCTTTTCAGGCAATTTTTCATCATCATACGGATTGACTATAAATTCTTTTGCCTTTTCTTTTAATTGCTTAATGTCAATGTAGTCCTGACCACACATCAGTTGGTCATCTTTGTTCAAACGAACCTGGAGTACATTACGTTCCTTTACAATAATATCATCTTGTTTCTGATCCTTGTTTTCGGGAGGAGGCGGAAGACGTCTCGCCAAACCACGGTCAGTATCCATTGATGTTGTAATCAGGAAGAAAATAAGCAACATAAAGGCAATATCAGCTGTTGAACTGGAGTTAATTCCAGGTACGGCTCTTTTCTTTCTTGCCATTTTACTTACTTTGTTTTTTAATTGTTAAATATCAATGAGATAATATTATTTCTTAAAGATACCTGTCATATTTACCAAAGTTGCTAAAGCAGCAATACCCAGTAAGAAATAAATTGAATAGATAAACATATCTGTTATCTTCAACCAGAAAGTATCCGTATAAGGAGCTTCATTAGCTGTAATCGTTGCATCAGATCCCATAGCATAAGATATTAATACTACAGCAACCAACAAAACGAGACCAAGTAAAGATTTTATAGCTCCCATCGGATTATCTTTTAAAGCTGCGCCAAACTGTGCAATTGCTGCAATAACCGTCAAGCCAACAGTTACACCAAACAATGCATACATTAAGTATATCAATGTTTCAGTGTGTTCGGGAGCATTCATATCTCCCACCGGATTATTATATCCTACCAAGAAGAACATGCCCAATACTACCAAAATAACGGCAAAGCAGACATATAAAGCATAGTAGGACATTTTATATGATAATTTAGCCATTGTCCTAATTATTTTTTGTATTTCAAGTTGTACTTCATGATCATGTCAAGCAAAGTAATAGAAGAATCTTCCATAGCGCTTGTCAAAGCTTCAATTTTAGAAAGGATGTAGTTATAGAATACCTGCAGAATCAATGCTACAACCAAACCAAAGATAGTAGTAATCAAAGCCACTTTCATACCACCTGCTACAACTGTCGGAGAAATATCACCTGCCTGCTGGATTTTATCGAACGCCATAACCATACCGATTACAGTACCCAAGAATCCCAAAGACGGAGCCATGGCAATAAACAATGTAATCCAAGAACATCCTTTTTCAAGATAACCAGCCTGAACACCACCGTAAGAAACAACAGAACGTTCAACAACATCAACACCATCGTCAATTCTCATTAAACCCTGATAACAAATAGAAGCAACAGGACCGCGAGTATTACGACATACGGTTTTTGCAGCTTCTACATCACCTTTTTCCAAAGCAGCCTCGATGCTAGTCATCAACTTCTTTGTATTAACTTCTGCCAAGCTCAAATAAATAATACGTTCAATGCAGAAAGCCAAACCTAAAACTAGTGCTATTGCTACCAGAGACATAAAACCAGCATCACCTTCGATGAACTTAGTTTTTAACTCTTTGTGAAGACCACCACCTTCTTCAACCACTGCTGCTTCAGTAGTCTGTTCTGTTTGAGCCGGAGCTGCGTCTTGAGCCATAATAGGCTGAACTGATCCTAAAGTAAGGACTCCCATCACTGCAAGAATTGCAAATAACTTTTTCATTGTGTGTCTAATTTTTTAAGATTAATTAATTAATTGTTATTTATTTGTTTTAATTGTTTTCCTGCTTTTACGTTTTCCATAACAACAGCGGAGAGAGCGGGATTCGAACCCGCGAAACACTTTTGGCGTTTACACGCTTTCCAGGCGTGCCTCTTCAACCACTCGAGCATCTCTCCTTATTTCGGGCTACACAATACTATCTTTTTTAAAATCGGGTGCAAATTACAAAGAAAATCGGGAATTGCAAGCGATTTCAGCTACAAATGTATTCTTTTTTTTCGTCTTACGTAGAATTAACCCTGTCATTATTGGAATTACTCATCAAAATTAATAAACTTTAAAAACTTATTCAGCCATTTTGAACACTTTTAAAGCATTATTGGTCGTGATTCTGTCTATGTATTCAAAATCCACAGCATAGATTTCAGCAAGTTTCATAGCTACATTCTTTATATAAGAAGACTCGTTCCGTCTTCCCCTAAAAGGCACTGGAGCCAAATAAGGAGAGTCTGTTTCAAGGACAATTCTATCCAAAGGCAGATGCGTCAAAATTTCGGGCAAACTACTCTTCTTGAATGTAACAACTCCATTTATTCCAAAGACAAAACGCGAATACTCCAACACCTTCTCAGCCTCTTCTAAAGTTCCCGTAAAACTATGGAAGACCCCACTTAACTCAGTCGTTTTGTAAGGCTCCATCACTTCAAACAACTCAGGAAAAGCTTCACGACAATGCAGCACCAAAGGCAAATGATATTCTAATGCCCACTGAACCTGTATATCCAATGCTTTCTGCTGTTCTTTCAAATAGGTTTTATCCCAATACAAATCCATCCCCACCTCCCCTATAGCAATAAAAGGATGCCCATCGGAGAATATTTTTTTCATTTCATGAATACGGAACAATGAATCTGCATCAACAGAAGTAGGATGAAATCCGATCATTGGAAAACAATATCCCTGATATGCCGTGCAAACACTCAGCATCGCCTCTATAGTAGTATCATCAATATTAGGCATGAGAACTTTAGAAACTCCAGCAGCTTGGCACGTTCTATCACCGCCGGCAAATCTTCCGTAAATTCTTCGGCAAACAAATGAGAATGTGTATCAATCATATCACACTTTCCTATTCATTAAATGACAAACAAAAGATTTCAACTCTTCTTTTTTCCCGGAAGGCATAGCTATACTTTCCAATAAAGAAAGTCCTTCAGCATAATAAGCATTAATTTTCTCTTCACAAATCCTGCCGATGCCAATCTTATCATAAAGTTCTGTCACAGCCTTTATCTTTTCCTCCGGATAGAAATCAGTAGATGAAATCCATTTTTCCAATTCTTTCCGTTGATGTCCGTCGGCCAAAGTTAAGGCATTAATCAGCATAAACGTTTTTTTATTACACAAGATATCCCCTCCAATATTCTTTCCAAATACTTTCGGATTCCCATATACATCCAGAAAATCATCCTGTAATTGAAATGCTAATCCCATTTTAATACCGAAATCGTATAATTTTTGTGCATCCTCTTCCGAAGCATCCCCTAACACCGCACCAATTTTTAAAGCGGCAGACAAAAGTACCGATGTCTTCAAACGAATCATCTCAATATATTCAGATACGGTAACATCACTACGTGTCTCAAATTCCATATCCCACTGCTGCCCCTCACAAATTTCCAAAGCTGTCTGACTGAAAATATCCATTACTTGCTTTAAATAGCTATCCGGACAATTATTCATCAGCCGATAAGCCAATACCAACATGGCGTCTCCTGAAAGAATAGCCGTATTTTCATCCCAAACCTTATGCACTGTAGGCTTATTTCTGCGCATATCCGCACGATCCATCAAATCATCATGCAACAATGTATAATTATGATAAGTTTCTATACCTGCCGCCTGTGATAAAATATCATCCACATTTTCTTTATAAAGCTGATAAGACAGCAACATCAAGACAGGACGTATACGTTTGCCACCTAATGAAAGGACATATTCTATAGGAGCATATAACCCTTTCGGTTCACGCATATAGGGCATTGTAGCAAGGTAGGTATTTACCTTATCTAATAATTGTTCTGCAGAAAAAGCCATAAGATTGTTTTAATTAAGGGATTATTAGAAAAAGAGGCTGCCTCAAAGCAGCCTCTCAATTAAGATATTGAAGTATTTTTATTACTGTAATTTGAAAGTTACAGGCACTGTATATTTCACACGTACAGCCTTACCACGTTGTTTTCCAGGTTTCCATTTCGGCATGGTCTTGATTACGCGGAGAGCTTCCTTATCCAAGTAGGGGTCTACACTACGTACAACCACCGGGTCAACGATAGAACCGTCCTTATTAACGACAAACTGAACGATAACCTTACCTTGTACACCATTTTCCTGAGAAATAGTGGGATATTTAATATTCTTACCTAAGAATTTCAAACATTCAGCCATACCCCCAGGGAATTCAGGCATTTCTTCTACTACTTGGAAAATTTGTTGTTCTTCGGGTTCTTCTTCTTCAACTTCAACCGGAACGTATTTAACTTCTACTGCCTGACCGGTTTCTTCTGAAGCCTGAATAGTCGTTTCTTCTACTTTAGCATCGTTTTCAACGATCTGAAGCACTTCTTCTACTTTAGGAGCTTCGGGAGGAGGAGGAGCTTGTTTTTGTTCCTGTTCCGTAATAGGGATAATTTCTTCTTCAAATACGACATCAGTTATACCTGTATCCGTAGTCACTTGCTTGTCGCGATCAGTCCATTCGAAAGCTACAAACATGAGAGCAAGGATAAACACATAACCGATAAGCAGCCAGGTACTCTTTTTACCTTCGAGATCTGCTTTAGGCGATTTTTTAACTTCCATAAATTGTGTTTTAAAAATTAAGTGTTTCTCACTGAGGGCAAATGTAACACAAATCTTTTAAATAAAAAGTATTTTCACATGAAAAATATGCTAATTCATTTTATTTTCATCCGATTTCATAGACATACACCCAACTTTTATCTATCTTTGAAGCGTTTTTAATAGTCACCTATACATTAATTATATATGAAGAAAATAACTATTGCCATTGACGGTTATTCATCATGTGGAAAAAGCACTATGGCCAAAGACTTGGCACGTGAAATAGGATATATCTATATTGATAGCGGTGCCATGTATCGTGCTGTTACATTATATAGTCTACAGAAAGGGTTCTTTTCGGAAAAAGGTATCGACACCGAAGCGTTAAAAACAGCAATGCCCGATATACATATTTCATTCCGGTTGAATCCGGAAACACAACGTCCCATGACTTTTCTGAACGATACAAATGTAGAGGATGCCATCCGCAGCATGGAGGTTTCTTCTCATGTAAGCCCTATCGCCGCCTTGGGCTTTGTACGTGAGGCTTTGGTAAAACAACAACAGGAAATGGGAAAGGCCAAAGGAATTGTCATGGACGGAAGGGACATTGGAACCGTTGTTTTCCCCGATGCCGAACTGAAAATATTTGTAACCGCCTCGCTGCCATACGTGCACAGCGCCGTTATGATGAATTGAGGAGTAAAGGGCAAGAGGCCTCTTATGAAAAAATCCTGGAAAATGTGGAAGAACGTGACCGTATAGACCAAACCCGTGAAGTCGGTCCGTTACGACAAGCGGATGACGCTATCTTGTTAGACAACAGCCACATGAGCATTGCCGAACAGAAAGAGTGGCTGACCGAAAAATTTCAAGCAGCTATAAATGGTTAACATAGAGATAGACGAAGGATCTGGGTTCTGCTTTGGAGTCACTACGGCCATCCGTAAAGCAGAAGAAGAACTGGCAAAAGGAAACACTCTTTATTGCCTGGGAGACATTGTGCACAACGGACAGGAATGTGAACGACTAAAAAAAATGGGGCTTATCACAATCAACCACGAAGAGTTTGCCCAATTACACGATGCCAAAGTACTGTTACGTGCACATGGAGAACCTCCTGAAACATACGCTATAGCCCGTACCAACAACATCGAGATCATTGACGCCACCTGTCCAGTAGTATTACGTCTTCAAAAGCGCATCAAACAGGAGTATGATAATGTTCCGGCAAGTCAAGACACACAAATCGTGATTTATGGCAAAAACGGCCATGCCGAAGTACTGGGCTGGTAGGCCAAACTCATGGAAAAGCAATTGTCATAGAAACACCTGCTGAGCTGCTCATTTAGACTTCACTAAAGACATACGCTTGTACTCCCAGACAACCAAATCTCTGGAAGAATTCTGGCAAATCATAGAATATATCAAGGAACACATTTCACCCGATGCCACTTTTGAATATTACGACACAATCTGCCGGCAAGTGGCCAACCGGATGCCTAACATCCGCAAATTTGCAGCAGCGCATGATCTGATCTTTTTTGTCTGCGGACGAAAAAGTTCAAACGGAAAGATCTTATATCAAGAATGCAAAAAGATTAATCCGAATTCATACCTCATTGACCAGCCGGAAGAAATAGACCGGAACTTGCTCGAGAACGTCCGTTCCATCGGCATTTGTGGAGCAACTTCCACCCCCAAATGGTTGATGGAAGAATGTAAAAAAGCAATCTTAAACGAAAAATAGACCAATAAAAAATAGAAAATTATCGTTGTCCAACTGATAATTTGTTAACTTTGCGACATAAAAATATTAAAATGGGTATTTATGGGAACGATTAAAAGCATTGGTATTTTAACCTCTGGAGGAGATGCTCCGGGAATGAACGCTGCCATTCGTGCAGTCACACGTTCTGCCATCTATAACGGCTTGAAAGTATATGGCATTTATAGAGGATACAAAGGATTGGTAACAGATGAAATTCAGGAATTCAAAAGCCAAAATGTTAGTAACATCATACAAATGGGAGGTACCATTCTGAAGACCGCCCGTTGCAAAGAATTCACAACACCCGAAGGACGAGCACAAGCTTACGAAAACATGAAGAAGCATGAAATCGACGCTTTAGTCATTATAGGTGGTGATGGTTCTTTGACTGGTGCACGTATTTTCGCACAAGAATTTGATGTTCCTTGTATCGGTCTGCCCGGAACGATTGACAACGACCTGTATGGAACCGACACCACCATCGGCTATGATACGGCTTTGAACACAATTTTAGATGCAGTAGATAAAATCCGTGATACGGCAACTTCTCACGAACGTTTATTTTTTGTTGAAGTAATGGGACGTGATGCAGGCTTCTTGGCATTGAACGGTGCTATTGCCGCAGGTGCAGAAGCAGCTATTATTCCGGAATTCAGCACAGAAGTTGACCAATTGGAAGAATTCATCGAACATGGTTTCCGCAAATCCAAGAGCAGTAGTATCGTATTAGTAGCCGAAAGCGAACTGACCGGGGGTGCAATGCACTATGCCGAACGTGTGAAGAACGAATATCCGCAATACGATGTGCGTGTAACGATATTAGGACATTTGCAACGTGGCGGACGCCCCACAGCGCATGACCGAATTATTGCCAGCCGTATGGGAGTGGCTAGCATCCAAGCACTATTGGAAGGACAACGTAATGTAATGATTGGTATTGATGATGATAAGATTGTTTATGTACCTTTCGCTAAAGCTATAAAGAACGACAAGCCTATAGACAGAGAATTGGTGAACGTACTTCATGAACTTTCTATCTAATTTTTATCCACCACAGGTACACAAAAACGCAGATTATAATTATTCATTAAATCTGCGTTTTTTATGTTACCTGTAGTAGTAGGAAAACCTTATTTCAAGGTTGAGAAATAAGCATCCAATAACTTTTTGGCAGCAACAAACGAAGTCAGTTTGCCATTCAGCACCTCTTCCTCTTTTGCAGCCAACATAGAAATTATCTTTTCATTATTATAGAAACTATCACGCAAATGCTCGTTGATAGACTCATACATCCAATACTTAGCCTGTTCATTTCTGCGATATTCAAAATACCCATTCGCTTTCACAAAAGCGAAGTATTCATAGATCATATCCCAGATTTCTTTAATTCCAATACCATAAAAGCCGGAATACGTCATTACTTTAGGACTCCAGCCCGAATCAGGAGCAGGAAACAAATGTAAAGCATTACGGAAATGACTGGCAGCCAGTTTTGCTTTCTCAATATTGCTGCCGTCAGCTTTATTGATAACGATTCCATCCGCCATTTCCATGATACCTCTCTTAATCCCCTGCAATTCATCACCAGTACCGGCCAGTTGGATCAGCAAAAAGAAATCCACCATAGAATGCACTGCTGTTTCGCTCTGCCCTACTCCAACCGTTTCAACAAAAATCTTATCAAAGCCCGCCGCCTCACAAAGTATGATCGTTTCACGAGTCTTACGAGCTACTCCTCCCAACGAACCTGCTGACGGACTAGGCCGTATAAAAGACTTCGGATGGACAGATAGTTTCTCCATGCGGGTCTTATCTCCCAAAATACTGCCTTTAGAACGCTCACTACTGGATCAATAGCTAAAACAGCTAATTTTCCTCCCTTCTCAAGCACATGCAATCCAAATACATCAATAGATGTACTCTTGCCGGCACCGGGCACACCACTGATACCGATTCGCATAGAATTTCCGGAATAAGGCAGACACTTCTCTATCACTTCCTGGGCAATAGCCTGATGTTCCGGTTTTACACTCTCCACTAAAGTAACCGCCTGACTCAATACGGTCACATCACCTTTTACGATGCCTTCTGCATATTCACCTACGGAAACTCACGACGACGAGGTTTTTTACGTAGTTTCAAATAAGGATTCACAATAGATGGTTGCTCAATACCTTTGTTCACTGTCAATCCCTTATATTCTTCACTATTTTCAGGATGTTCCATAGCTA
>ENA-OQAA01000054-OQAA01000054.1-human-gut-metagenome-genome-assembly--contig:-NODE-54-length-75734-cov-6.826312_pt1 | contig 75734 bp, 76 predicted proteins | sample MGYA00242489_ERZ504515 | MGnify/ENA primary metagenome ERZ504515 (study PRJEB26092, sample SAMD00036237) | human gut metagenome | host: Homo sapiens | study: EMG produced TPA metagenomics assembly of... | reverse complement strand
CGAAGTATTCAGTACCAGGACAACGATAATCAGTGGAGTACTGGCATGTTAGTTCTTTCTTGGGGTTCAGTTCTTGCAGGCCTCCATTGCTTTCAGTCCTAAGGGAGTGGCGGCATTATCTAGTCCCAGCATATTGGCTGCCAGATTCATAAAGATGCTACCTGTCACAGGATGTCCTTTGGGGATATCGGGAAAAAGTTTACTGAACAGAGGTCCCAGCAATCGGGAAAACAGAGCGATGACTCCGCCTTGTTCGCCTATTCTCATGATACCCAGCCAAAGGGAAAGGACACCGGTCAGTCCCAGTGAAATTTCAAATGCAGTTTTGGAAGAACTGAAAGTAGAGTTGATAATTTCGGGAAACACTTGTGTGTCGCCAAGGAAAACGAGTCGCATCAACGCTACTACGAAGGCTATCAGAAAAAAGGCTATCCAAATGTAGTTCAGAACCATATCGCTAGTTTTATTAGTAATAACTCGGACAAAAGTAGTCAATTTATTCGTTTTTGAATTAGAAAAGATTCAATTCTCTTATTTTTATTTCCAATCTTTGTTTGAACACGATAGCAAAATAGTATGAAATGATTTTAAGAGCAAACTACTCTCTCATTTGATTATTTCGATGAACGGGACGAGAAGGAAGCGTTTAAGCGATTCTCGCGAGTTTGAAGAATATCAAAAAGAGTAAAAAGACGTTTGATGGTTTGCTATTTGTCGGGTATATAAAGAAAAATGTTCTTTATGGATTTAAATATGCTTTGAAATGGATACTAATGAGATGTAAAATAACTCTTGAAATAAGTCTGTTCTAGAAAAAACGGATAATATAAGAATCGAAATAGTTAGGAAAAAGAGTTTTGTTGATCGGATCTGATAATAAAAGGTTATATTTGTGCAAATATGTAGTGTGAATTCTGTAGTAGAAGGAGGGCATTGACGTAATAACAAGTAATATGGGAGAATATATGATGAAAACCGAGGAAATAAAAGATTAGTTCAAGCAGTTTGAAAGTATCGTTTGTGATTATCATGGAGTAGAGTGTTGGAGTGCACGCGAGTTGTATTCCTTATTGGGTTATACCCAGTGGAGAAACTTTGAGGCTATCATCAATAAAGCGAAAGCTGCTTGCACGAATGCAGGTGAAGATGTGACCTATCATGTTTGCTGACGTCAGCAAAATGATAAGTTTACCTAAAGGTGCAGAAAGAGAGATAGATGATATCTATCTTACCCGTTATGCCTGTTATTTGACTGCTCAAAATGGTGATGCGCGTAAACCGGCTATAGCTTTTGCTCAAAACTACTTTGCTGTTCAGACAAGGCGTGCAAAATTGGTGGAACAACATCTGTTGGATTATGAGCGGGTTCAAGCACGGACTAAATTGGCTGAAACGGAAAAGCTGTTATCGGGTGTGTTTTATGAACGCGGAGTAGATAGTAAAGGTTTTGCCATTATCCGTTCAAAAGGAGATAAAGCCTTGTTTCGTCTTGACACAGCGTTGCTAAAATGTAAACTTGGTGCGCCCCACAGTCGTCCGCTGGTCGATTTCTTACCAACCATCAGCATTAAGGCAAAAGATTTTGCTGCTGAGATGACTTCTATTAACGTACAACAAAAAGATCTTTATGGACAGTCATCAATTGAAAAAGAACATATTGAGAATAATACGGCTGTTCGGAATATGATGGGGTAAGCCGAGGAATCTATCCGGAACAATTGCCTGCAGGCGAAGATTTAAAGAAAGTAGAACACCGTTTGAAATCAGAAGAAAAGAAAATAACTAAGAAATAATGAAGGAACCGCTTGAGGAGAAACTATAAATGAGCTGAAACGGTTTGCTCACTTTCACATGCTTCAGTAAATAATTCTTGTGATGTCTGGTTAGGCAAAATAGAACTTTTAGCCATATACTCTTTATTATTGGCATAAATAAAGAGTACGCTTCCCCCTTTTATCGTATTGATAATAGGTTTGGTCAGTGCCTGTGGCAAAGCCGGACAACCGAAACTCCGTCCTAATCTACCCGATTTGCAAACGGATGGATTGGCGTATGCGGCGCCATGAACCACAATGGCACGTTCACGGGCCGGTCATTTATGCCTTTTTCCAGCCCGTCTAATAAAAGAGAGTATCCGTTTTTACCTTGATATGTGTTTCCGGTAAGATAGAAGCCGAGGGAACTTTTATAAGAGCCGACTTCGTTGGAGAAAGAGGTAGCATAGTTCTCGCCGCTGTTTTTCCATGAGAGACCACTGATGAGTATAGCATCTTTTTCTGTTCCATATCAAAGACAAACAAACGTTTTTCGGTAGAGGGTTTGGTGAAATCAATCAATGTCAGTATGGATTTGCTTTTTTGTTTAATCAAGTTGTATCCTGCCACAGCCTGTCGGAATGCCAGGAAATTGACCATCCCTCCCAATTGCATATCTTCAAATAATTGTTCGCCGTCCATTTTTTGAGGTGCAGGGACAGATGTAGCAACTTTCTTTTCGGGTGTAGCCGTCCGGGTCGATACATTGCTCGACGGAAAGAGGAATAGGAACAGGAGTAAAAAAGTTTTTTTGCATGCGTATGGAAAAACTGGATAACGGGTGCAAAGTTACGCACATTTCTATTCCAAAACAAATATAATCGTCTCATTAACAGGTGCCCATTCGAAAATAAACTTGGCATGAGAGGTGGCATTTCTTACACACATATGTGAGCGGGGATGGTACCCAACGTATAACTGTATTCTATGATCCCTGTTGCCGGCGCATTGGTGGGCACTCCGTGGATATAACCACCATTATTGAAACGACTGGCGTAAGGTGCAAAACCACCGGTGGCGGCAGAACCGTCTTTTAGAAAAATCATTTTAGTCTTTTTCTCTTGTAGAACGAACATACCCAATGGAGTTTCTTGGGCGTATGGAGGACGATGTTGTCCTGTTGTAGCAGGATTCATGCTACGTATCAGCCAGCAGCCCTTTTCTTTCCGTTCCAAAGTAGTTATATTCTGATTATGGCGGTCTATAAAAATAGCTTTGTTGAACACTACGCTGTCGGGAATCAGTTTTATATATTTTGCCGGAGCATACCATTCACCACCTATAAAGACAGGTTCTACTTTGGTAAATTTTCCTTCCTCACCTAGGTGACGGGTAAGAAGTCCATCTAGTCCGTAGCGTTTGGCAGTAAGGGTGTCATCTGTTAGGAAAAGAGGAATTCCCTGATAGCGTTCCACTCCCAATGTGTCGGCTATCCGTTTGTATGCGTCCCTTTTAAAATTTTTCACTAAAGGTGCTTCTCCGTTCCGGTTTTTATAATTCTGTAAGATACACCATTGTGTCGGCTTTCTCTGGATGTTCTCCAACAGCGCCAGTCGTTCCTTTATTTTTTCCCATTGGAAATGACGGGTGGTGTCTTTATAAGGATAGGTATCCTCCAAAGTATGTTTATCATACAGCAGTTCCTTGTCAAGCCTGATGTCTTCGGGTTTGATATCTTTTTCTACAATTTCGGCAATGGCTTCTGTCACAGTATTGTGTACCTCTGTTATCACTTCCTTAATTTCACTATTTGCTTTCGAGGTACATGAGCAGATTGTACAGAAACCAGTCAATAAATATATGAATTCTATTCTTTTCATCATAGACACAGGTTTATGGCTTTCTTCTACAAATATAATTCTTTAAAAGGAATAAACATGCGTTTTTGTTTTTAAATGCAGTGAAAAATTCCTGTTTCTTTGAACAATCTCCCCTATTGCAGACCTTATAAAAGACCGCTGGGAATAATCGCTTATCTTGGCTTGAGGTTTTTACAGAAAAAAAGAATCAACTTAAAAACAAGTATTATGGTGGAATCAACTAGAGTAAGAAGTAAAAGATTATCCTTTTCAGGTAAGAAGACACTGTCTTCCTTTATGCAAGTGAATATTGCCAGTCTGAGACAATCGGGAAAATTGCGTACCAGTGAGACGTATAGAGCTACACTGAACAGTTTTATGAAATTTATGGATGGCAAGGATGTTCTGTTGAGCAATATGGATGCCGAGTTGATGATGGGGTATGAAACTTATTTAAAGGCGCAGGGAGCAAGTATGAACACCGTTTCTTTTTATATGCGTATTTTGCGTGCAACGTATAATCGTGCAGTAGATAAAGGGGTGATCAGACAGCGTTTTCCTTTTAAGCATGTCTATACGGGAGTGGAAAAAACGGTGAAGCGGGCTATTTCTTTTAAAGTAATCAGACAACTGAAGGAGATGGATTTAAGTCACTCTCAGTCAATGGAGTTTGCGCGTGATATGTTTATGTTCAGTTTTTATACTCGGGGAATGTCATTTGTGGACATGGCTTTTCTTAAAAAAACAGATTTAAATAATGGTATGCTGACTTATAGGAGAAAGAAAACCGGTCAGTTGCTTTCCATCAGATGGGAGAAATGTATGCAGGATATAGTGGATAAATATCCTGGAAACTTCTCGACTTATCTTCTTCCTATTATAATTCATATCAGAAAAGATGAAAGATTACAATATAAAAATTCCATCTGCTTGGTAAACAGAAGGCTAAAAGAAATAGGAAAAAAGTTAGGCTTGTTCATCCTCTGACTATGTATGTGGCGCGCCATTCATGGGCCAGTGTTGCCAGAGGCAAACATATTCCTCTTTCTGTAATAAGTGAAGGAATGGGACATGATTCGGAAAAAACGACTTTGATTTATCTGGCAGCATTGGATACCACCGTGATAGACAAAGCGAATATGGTGGTGCTGAGAGAATTCTTGTGATAATAGGGTAAAGATATTGTTTCTTGTCAAAAAGAGGATATCATATCACAGGGTATCCTCCATTTGACGGGACCAGTGTGTCCAGTGTTTTTTCAATAAATTAGTGTTTGTTCTTTCTAAAGATGATAGCAATTTCTGATGTGGCTGAGTTGAATATGCTTGTTGCAAGGTCGGAACAGCATGATCTCTTTATGTTATCTTTTGTCAGAAGATGCTGTTATAGTAAAGGAAAATCGGATTACAGATAGATCCTGAAAGAATTGCCATAAACCATCATGCTGTTTTCGTCCACCCATTTGTTGTGAAAAAAATATCAGTTCCCAAATATTCAGGATTTTTCCGTAATATGATGATTGTCATAGGTTTGTTTTTATATGAATTATAGTTGATACAACTATATTTTAGTGGATAAACTTGAATAAAAGAAAAGGCAAAGTTTACCTAGATTTTATTCTTTGATTTTGGAGATAATCCTCTTATTACAAGTACTTTATACAAAAAACACCAAGTTAAAATATTGTATATCTCTTATTAAGAGATATATATTTTGTCGCAAATTTAAGCAAAGTTTTGAGAATTAGAACAATTTAGCGAGGAAATTTAATAATTGATTCAAAAACGTTTTTTGAATACAAGATTTAGTCTTCTGAAGTATTCTTATATTAATATAGTTCGTTGATTTATAGTGTGTTATGTGTGCGTAACATATCTCTTAATAAGAGATCTATCGTATAACTGATGACATGCTATATAATAATGTATAGTTGTGAAGATGTTGAAGTGAAGATTAAAAGTAAATAAAAATATGGACTATCTATCTTGAGACGACACAGACGGACTGCTACTTCGAAGAGGCAGAAAAACCTGCTTCTTAAGGCTGCTGAACGCCAGTGGGAACTACAGTTCGCCAACAAGGGGGCTGAAGGGAGAAAGGTGGATTGTACCCTATATAAATGTATATTGTACAACCTTGAAATAAAGCAAGTCTTTTTGGATTCGGAGCTTTCTTTGAAAAAGTTTAGCGTAATGATAGACACCAACCAAACTTACCTATCGAATGTGGTAAACAAGTATTTCAACTGCAATTTGAAGGAGTTGTTGAATACCTACCGTGTGGAATATGCTAAAGAGTTACTCCATGCTGGGAAATGTTCATTAGAGGAACTCCCACAGCGATGTGGTTTTGCCTCTAGAAGTGCTTTTTATGCCTCTTTTAGTAAAATAGTCGGAATGTCTCCTTTGCGCTTTCTAGCTCGTGAACAGAATAATTCGCTCTTAGAATCAATGATTTATGTATAATCTAATTTTAGTTTTTTAAATTTATAAATTTAAAGTTTTTCTATTATGAACAAAAAGTTTTTAAGTGCAATCCTGTTCGGTGCCTTAATGGTGACCTCGACAGGAACATTTGTATCTTGTAAGGACTATGATGATGACATCGACAGCTTAAACGAGAAAGTGGATAAGCTGACTAAAGATTTGTCTGAATTACAGGCCGCAGCTGGAAAATATGTCACAGCTGTCAAGTATGATGCGGCAACAGGTAAGTTGACTGTTACCGGCGGTAACGGTGAAACTTTCCAACTTCCGATGCCTGCTGAACTTCCCACTTACTCTTTGAAAGTTGTAGATGGTAAGATACAGTTGTTAGATGGTGACAAGGTCGTTTCTGAAGCAACCCTGCCTACAACTGATGTTCCTGCGACATTTGATCCTACTTTGTTGAAGTGGAACAATGGCTATCTGTATTATGGAGATGTAAAAATCTCAGGTGTAGAGAAACCTCAAAGCGTTGGTTCTATTACAGAAGTGAAAGATGAAGAAACTGGTGAGGTGATTGGTTATGTCATTGAACTAGATGGCAAATCTGCTACATTCTCTGTCGTAACTGATTTGAAAGCTTTGGTATTTGAACCGGAACTGTACTATCAGGGTATTGAAGCAATTGCTGTAAAATCATTTGTTTACAAGGCTTTGACTGCTACAGATGTAAATGCAGATGCTGATAATAAAGATGATGCTCCTGTAAAAGAAACTGTAACAACTGAGGTCACTCCTGAATTATCTGCTACATACCACATGAACCCATCTACAGCTGATGTTCGTAATTTGGTTAAAGAAGATTTGAAATTCTTGGCTTACGATAAAGAATATGCTCGTGCTGCCGATGGAGTGGTAGTTCCAGAGATTTCTAAGGTTGAACCTAAAAATGGTGAGTTGACTGTTTGGGCTAAGTTGACTGAAGGAACTATTAAAGATATTGCGAATGACAACAAAGTAACAGTTTTGGCTTTACAGGCCAATTATTTGAATGGTGATAACAAACGCTCGGTTATCACTTCTGATTATGCTGCAGTTAAGGCTGTTAAGATTACAGATTTAGTTTTGAATAATGCAAAAGTTGCCGGTGAAAATCATTTGGCTGTTAAAGCTGCCGATGCTATCCAAAATGCTCCTGAAGTAAAAGTAGCTTGGGATGAAACAGTTGATTTGGCAGAATATGTTCAGACTCATTATGGTGCAGGTGATGCTCATACTAAGTGGGATGAAAATGCAGCGTCTGGTACAGTAGAAAAAGCCGGCTTCAGCTATTCTTATGAATTGGTAGGTTATATTGATGGTAGTAACAAAACTTCTCAAAGTGCACATGCCGCATTGAAAGGCTCTGTTTTGAGACCTCAGTTGCCGAAAGATGGTAAAGCTGCTGAATGGGGAGCTACAGAACAAAATCAAGCTACTGTAGGGCGTATGCCGTTGGTTCGTGTATTCTTGAATGATAATAACTCTAAGAAGAAAGTAGCTGTAGGTTACTTGAAGGTGGAAATTACAGGTGCTCCTGCTGAAGACCGTATTACTGCGACAACAGAATATACATTCAATGAAGAATTTACATTGAGCTGTAGAACAGAGGATTGGGTTCAGGAGGTAACTTGGTTCCAGATTGAAGAACAAATTTTGGCTCAGCTGAATATCTCTAAGGAAGATTTCGAAAGAAGTTATATCTATGACGGACCGATGATTCAATATAGTGAAGCAACTTTGGATGCTATGCCTTTGACTAAACTGTCTACTAAGGTTGAACAAACTGAGGCTGATGTTGAAGGTACAATGACTGAAGTTTTGCAATGGACTATTCCTGCAAACTATGCTTATGAATATTTCAGTGCAAATGCTTCAATGAAGGCTATTGTTCGTTACACCAAAGAGAACAAAGACATTCAGGGCAATGTTATTTCTAACGATTATGTATATGTAACATTGACTTGGACTCCTAATCCTCGTAATGTAACCCCGACTGGTACTTTGGCAAATTCTGATAAGACTAAACAAATCTGGTTTGCTAGCAATTCTAATGAAGGAGGTTCAGGCTATGATGAAATCCATGTAAACACTGAAGTTCCTGCTGCAACAGGTCATGATATCATGCGCTTTAATAAATTCATTTTGGATACCTTTAATGGTCATGATGTTACAATTTCTGAAATAGCTTCTGTTTATACAGACTTTGCAGATGCTGAACTGACTAAGACTTTCAGATTTGTTGATCCGAAGGATGCTAAAATGACTGGTGTATCTGGAACAATTTATACACTGAGTGTAAACGCTGATCGTACTCAGTTGTTAGCTAGTACTCCAACTATTGCAAATACAGTCATTGCGACTATTACTGATGCTGTAGATAATAATGGAGAAGATCTTATCGCATTGGCTAACAATGATATTGCTAAAGATTTGTTGAATGTTGCCGGTCGTGATGCATTGGCTGACAACCTGACTGCTAGACTTTCTGTTGAAACAGTAAATGAATGTGGCAAGTCATTGAATGCGGTAGCAAACAATGAATTCGACGTTAAGTTCTTGCGTCCTATCACTGTAGAAGCTGATAAGATGGATAACTTTAAGGATGGTGTAGACGTTGGTGCAGAAGGCTCTAAGATTGATCTTAAGTTGGCATTCACTGACTGGAGAAATGAAGCATTCAAGATTGCTCCGATTAACTATTATACATATTATGGTGTTAAATCAGTTACTATTGATACAAAGGAGGCTGAGACTACCATAAATGGTAAATATGAACCGATCCCTGCCAATTTACAGGTTAAATACGATGGTGTTACTACAAAAGAAATTGCCAAGGGCAACTTTGGTACATTGACTTATATCAACAATAAAGTTGAAGTAGGTGAGTTTGATATCAAACTTCCTGTAGTAGTTGAATATGCGTGGGGTACAGTAAAATTTGATATTGTATGTCATGTAGCTAAGACTGTAGGATAAACTGAGTGAGTAACTCTATTTATAATAAACTTGAAGAAAAGAGTGCTTTCGGGCACTCTTTTTTTCTCTTTACATTATAGTACGTATGAGAAAAACTAATTTGTTGATTCTTGGGCTTGCTTCAATACTCATTGTTTCGTGTGGTCAGGGTGGTAAGAAAGAGGAAAGAGACGATCCATCTACTGTAAAACAAACTATGGCTTTGAGTAAGAAAGATACTATAAAGGTATTGGAACTTACTAATCAGTTTATGACCGCAGTAAAGGAGCAGCGATATGCTGATGCAGCTATTATGCTGCACGAAACGAAAGCGGATGATCCTTTTGCTCAGCCGGAACTTTTGGATAATACTCAGTTAAAGAGTGTGTTGCATAGGCTGAAAGCTTTCCCGATATACGATTATAGCATTACTGACTATATTTTTAAAGAAGCTCTTGATAATGAAGTCCGTTGTAAGGTGATTTTGTTTCCCAAAAATGATGAGAAAGATACACGTCCCAATACTACTACCTGGTATTTTAAGCCGGTTCGTTTTCTAGGGGAGTGGAAGCTTTGTTTTAGAAGCAGTACACAGGGGGATCGTACTTTTGACGCTTCCAATTAAAAATGCTATTGTGAGGAATTAAAGATAGTTTAGGTAAATATCTTCTAAATATGCAGGTGCTGATTTAAAATTAGTACCTGTTTTTTTATGCATAATAAAGATGCACTGTCTATAGAATACAAAAACTTTTTTCTCTTTTCATCCACTTCAAAAGAACCTTTTCTATCTTTGTGCAGATTTGCGTGTAACGAATTGCTTATTTCCATCTTTTATTTATCGGGAAATATCCGTCATTCATCGGGGAAAGAACGTGCATTTATAGAAATACTCTTTCTGTATTGCCTTCATTTGATGAACTTTGTGACCGTAATCCTCGATTATCAATCATTAAAAGAAAGAACAATGAAAACAAAACAAAAAATTCAGTTCAACAGAGGACATGCGTCTGTAAAGTACTTGATAGCATTTCTCTTTATCGCCTGCGGAGGACTCCTTTTGGCACGTAATATGCAATGGATCACAGTTCCCGTTTATGACCTGCTGGTATCCTGGCAGGCAGTTGTGGCAGTAGTCGGCGTTTATTCATTGGTACGTCGTCATTTAGTGTTCGGACTGATATTACTGGGTATCAGTGCCTACTACTTGAATGATCAGCTCAGCGCTTTGTGTGGTACGGATATGCAGGCATTTATGCTGCCTGCTATTCTGATTCTGATAGGAATTGTCACTGTTTTTAGTCATGGTGGGAAATCTAGAGACCATGGGTACGGTCGAACTCCGGAAGAATTTAAAACGATGAATTATACCTCGGCAGATGGCTTTTTGCATTCGGAGAATGCTTTCAGCGGAGTCCGTCAGGTCATATTGGATGAAATGTTGAAGGGGGGAAGTATTCAGACCCGCTTTGGCGGCAGCATCATTGACATGCGACGTACGGACATTCCCGTAGGAGAGACACCGTTGGATGTAGATTGTAAATTTGGGGGCATTGAACTCTATGTGCCTGCGGACTGGACCATAAAATGTCTTTGCAGCACATTCATGGGCGGTTATGAGGATAAACGTTGGGAGAGAGAGGAAAATCCTCAAAAGGTGCTGGTGATAAGGGGGACTCTTTCGTGGAGTGGCTTGGTCGTTAAAAATTAAGACGGGCGGAATATGGATACACATCCTATACAGGCGTCGCCGCAAAGGTGGATAGTTGCTTTGGGCTTGCTGCTGGTTGCCGGCGTACAAGGCCTTTTCCTGTGGGGGTACACAGACGATGGTATATGGGTTTCCTTGTTGGACGGAATGGCTGCAACTCTGCTGTTTGCCCTATCGGCTTATTGGGCATGGTATGTTCTCGGCTTTGTCCATATTTCCATTACTACGCTTTTTATCACTATATTAGGCATATCTTGTACTTTGGTGGGCAGTTTCTTTATCCGGTGGATCTTGGAGTTTATTAATCATGCAGTCTACACTCCTTTTATACTCACACTTCCTTTCCGCCTCTGTTATGTGGCCTTACTGTGGAGCATCATCCTGTTATGGTATCGTTTGCAATCTGCTGCGGGCGAGCGTGAGGAGATGGAAAATCAATTGGTAACCATGCAGGAAACCTGGATGGAAGACCGCAGGAAAGCGGAGGCCAGCCGGAAGAAAGAGGAAGAAGCCGGTGCGGATGCGGAAGACTGCTGGATCGGATCACAGTGAAAGATGGGACTAAAATTCATTTGATAGAATTGGCGGACTTGCTTTATATTCAGTCTTGTGGCGACTATGTGACATTGATTACTCCTGAAGGGGAGTATATTAAAGAACAGACGATGAAATATTTTGAAACTCATCTGCCTGGATCAGACTTTGTCCGTATCCATCGTTCGGCCATCGTTCAGGTTAAGCAGATATCCCGTCTGGAATTGTTCGGCAAGGAGTCTTATCAACTGATCTTAAAAAACGGTCGAAAGCTGAAAGTCAGTAATAGTGGCTACCGTTTGCTGAAAGAGCGCTTAAATCTCTAATTTATATTGTTAGGTAATATGGCCGGAAGGAAAAGGGGAGGGTGACATGTGTGGAACTGTCTTGTAACAGGAATGAAATCCGTTTGTCATGAAACCTTTAATAGAGTGTAACTCTCACGAAACTTAACCCATCTACTTTTGCGACAGATTTATAACGCATAAAAAAGTATATGAAAAAGGTTGTTAGAGCTGTGTCTCTTATGCTACTGATGGCAGGTGTTTGTGGAAATGCATTTGCCGAGGAAAATGAAAACATTGTCCGGCAAGGCACTATTCGCGGACGTGTGATAGACAATGGAAAACAAATTCTACCGGGTGCTTCCATCTTTATTGAGAATCTGAAAACCGGAGTGATCAGTGATGTGAACGGTTTCTACACATTACCCAATCTGAAGCCCGGCACTTACACCGTCAAAGTGACCTATGTAGGTTATAGCCCTATTGAAATGAAAGTTACCGTTCCCGAAGGCAAGACTTTAGAGAAAGATATAGTGATGAATGAAGGGGTGGAACTGCAGGAAGTGCAGGTGAAGGGAGCTTTTCAAGGGCAGAAGAAAGCAATCAATACACAAAAAAATAATCTGGGTATCACCAATATCGTATCTGCTGACCAAGTAGAATTTCCCGACTCAAACATAGGTGATGCATTGAAACGTATCAGTGGCATCAATGTGCAATACGATCAAGCGAGGCCCGTTTTGGACAAGTCCGCGGCACTAGTGCCGATTTAAGCTCCGTCACCATTAATGGTAATCGTGTCCCATCTGCTGAGGGGGATACTCGTAACGTGCAGTTGGACTTGATTCCTGCCGATATGATTCAGACCATCGAAGTAAGCAAAGTCGTTACACCCGATATGGACGGCGATGCTATCGGTGGTTCCATCAATCTGGTAACTAAAAATTCTCCTTATAAACGTACTATCAATGCCACAGCGGGAAGTGGTTACAATTGGATCAGCGAAAAAGCCCAGTTGAATTTAGGCTTCACTTACGGAGACCGTTTCTTCAATGACAGACTGGGCATGTTGCTCTCCGCTTCTTATCAGAATGCTCCTTCCGGTTCTTATGATACTGAATTCATGTGGGAACAAAATGAGGATGGCAAAGTATATGTCAGCGATTATCAGATGCGTCAGTACTTTGTCACCCGTGAACGTCAAAGTTATTCGGCGGCTTTTGACTTCGAACTCAATGAAAACCATAAATTGACTTTCAAGGGTATTTTTAACAACCGCAATGACTGGGAAAACCGTTACCGTACCAATATCAAGGATTTGGATGAGAACGGAAAAGGCACAGTCCGCATCCAAACCAAAGCTGGTACTCCCGATAATCGCAATGCCCGTCTGGAGCGTCAGCGTACCATGGATTTCGCTTTGGGCGGAGAACACTTATGGGGAGCAATCGGCATGGATTGGAATGCCAGTTATGCAAAAGCTACAGAAGAACGCCCTAATGAGCGTTATCTTGACTTCCAACTGAAAAAGCAGGAATTTGATATGGACTTGAGTGATGAACGCCAGCCGTTGGCAACACCCACAGCAGGTTCTACCCTGACACTGAGTGATAAGTTCAGCTTGAAAGAACTGACAGAACAACAGGAAGACATCAAAGAAGAGGATATGAAATTTTCGGCCAATTTCAAAACCAGTTTGAATAATGGAGCCAAACTGAAGTTCGGTGCGAAAGTAGTACGTAAAACGAAAGAAAAAGAAATAGACTTCTACGAATATACTCCGAAAGACGAGGATGCCTTCATGACCAACAGCCTGAAAAATACGGTAGACCAGAGTACGGATAAATTTATGCCGAGCGACAAATATCAGGTAGGAACATTTGCCAGTAAAGAATATGTGGGTGGATTGAACTTAAATGATGCTTCCCAATTCGATAAAGAACAGGTACAAGCCGAATTGGCTGAGAACTTTGAGGCTCGTGAAACTGTAAGTTCCGGTATGTACGATTTGACCATAAATTTACCTCTGATATAAACTTGATGGCAGGGCTCCGCATGGAGCACACTTCTCTTCGTTATACCGGTCGTAACTATGATGATGAAACAGATAAGACCACCAAGACCGGCCGCGTCGTCAACAGTTATGTGAATTTCCTTCCTTCTATTTTGGTGAAATGGGATGTAAATGATGATTTCAAGATACGCGGTTCTTACACGCAGACCTTGAGCCGCCCCAAATATTCAGCTTTGGTTCCCAGCGTGAATATCAACCGTGGCGATAATGAAATAAAGATTGGTAACTCTGACCTGAAACCTACTATTTCTTACAACTTCGATTTGAGTGCCGATTATTATTTCAAGAGTGTAGGTTTGGTGAGCGCAGGCTTTTTCTATAAGAAAATAGACGATTTCATCGTAGATCAGGTACTGACCAACTATGAATACCAAGGAACAGAATATACCCGTTTCACTCAGCCCAAGAATGCAGGAAATGCTAATCTGTGGGGATTGGAATTTTCTTATCAGCGTGATTTCGGCTTCATTGCTCCGGCCTTGAAGTATGTGGGTTTCTATGGAACCTATACTTATACTCACTCACGTGTGGAGGACTTTAACTTCGAAGGACGTGAGAACGAGAGCGGGTTGAGTTTGCCGGGGTCTCCCGAGCATACGGCGAATGCCTCTCTTTACTTTGAAAAAGGAGGCTTGAATGTGCGCCTGAGCTATAACTATGCCTCCAGTTTTATCGATGAAATGGGCCCAAGTACATTTTATGACAGATATTATGATGCCGTGAACTATATGGATGTGAACGCCAGTTATACCTTTGGCAAGAAGGTGAAGATGACCTTTTATGCTGAGGCGAACAATCTGCTGAACCAGCCGCTCCGTTACTACCAGGGTACGAAGGACCGTACTATGCAGGCAGAATATTATGGCGTGAGAATGAATGCAGGTTTAAAAATAAATTTCTAAAAATTAAGTATATGAAAACGTTGATGATGATTAGAAAAATGAAAGAAGTATTGACATGGGTATGGATTGTTGTCATTGGTGCGGCTATCTGCCTGAATGTGTGTGCCCAGACTCCACAAGATTGGAAAGGACTGGAGAAACAACTGAATTTTTATATGGCTAACGATTTGGGACGTAACGGTTATTATGACCAGAAGCCCATAGCCGAGCTGATGGGAGAAATGGCGGATGTTATTGGTCCCGAGTGTGTGTTTGCAGCTGGAGACGTGCACCACTTTGAAGGTGTACGCAGCGTTAACGATCCGCTTTGGATGACCAACTACGAGTTGATTTACAGCCATCCCGAACTGATGATAGACTGGTTCCCGATCTTGGGAAATCATGAATACCGGGGTAATACGCAGGCTGTGTTGGATTATACCAATGTGAGTCGTCGCTGGTCGATGCCTGGTCGTTATTATACCAAAGTTTTTGAGAAGAAAGGAACTGCCATCCGTTTTGTGATGATAGATACCGCTCCTCTGATTGACAAATACCGTAACGAGAGCGAAACTTATCCGGATGCCTGCAAACAGGACATGGACAAGCAACTGGCATGGATAGACTCTGTGCTTACTGCTGCCAAAGAAGATTGGGTTGTCGTAATAGGGCATCATCCATTTATGCTGAAACGTCGAAAGACGACAGTGAACGCAGCGATATGCAGAAACGTCTGGATCCTATCCTCCGTAAACATAAGGTGGATATCTATGCATGCGGACACATTCATAACTTCCAGCATCTTCGTGTGCCGGGCAGTGATATCGACTATGTGGTAAATTCGGCAGGTTCGTTGAGCCGTAAGGTAAAACCAGTGGAAGGCACTCAGTTCTGCAGTCCCGAACCGGGCTTTTCTATCTTCACGGCAGACAAGAAAGAACTGGATATGCATATGATTGATAAGAAAGGAAAAGTAATCTATACTGTAAAACGCACCAAATAGGGATAGTTATTTTAGGGAAAAAGAGTACATTTGCGGTGTAAAACTGTAAATGTACTCTTTGTTATGTTGAATACACTCCTTTTGATTGGTGGTCTGGCTCTTATTTTGGCTGGTGCAAATGGCTTGACAGATGGTTCTGCAGCGGTTGCCAAACGTTTCCGTATTTCTGATTTGGTAATCGGGCTTACCATTGTAGCTTTTGGCACTTCGGCTCCCGAATTGGTTATCAGTGTGCTTTCTGCATTGAATGGCAGTGCTGAAATGGCTATTGGTAATGTGGTGGGTAGTAATATATTCAATGCTTTGATGATTATAGGCTGTACTGCGTTGGTACTCCCCATAAAAGTAGGTGAGGGGACGATGAGTAAAGAGATTCCGTTAGTCATTCTTTCTTCATTGGTACTGTTTGTCTGTGCCAATGACATGATGCTGGACAGGGAAGCGGTCAATGTTATCAGCCGTTCCGATGGGTTTGTTCTGTTGGCTTTCTTCCTTATATTTATGCGTTATACATTTGCTATCGCTCGTAATGGGGCAGATGAGGCAGGAGAAGAGCAGAAGATTAAGGAAATGCCTGTATGGAAATCGGTGTTGTATATTGCAGGAGGACTGGCCGGGCTCATATTTGGCGGACAGCTTTTTGTCGACGGGGCAAGCGGGCTTGCCCGTTCATGGGGTGTCAGTGAATCGGTAATCGGACTGACATTGGTAGCCGGAGGTACTTCCTTGCCGGAGCTTGCTACATCTGTTACGGCAGCTTTAAAGAAGAATCCGGGAATTGCTATCGGCAATGTCATCGGTAGCAATCTGTTCAATATATTCTTTGTACTGGGGTGCAGCGCTACGGTATCACCGCTTCCGATGGGGAATATAAATAATCTCGATTTAAGTGTGCTGATTGCTTCCTCCCTGTTGTTGTGGCTGGTAGGCTGGTTTTTCCGTAAACGTACCATAACCCGTCTTGAAGGCGCATTGATGGTTGGCTGTTATGTCGTTTATACCGCCTATCTTATTGCCCAACAGTAAAAAAGCCATAAAAAGAATAAGTTATCTGCAAAAAAACTTCTATCTTTACACCCTGAATTTTTATAAAAATACAGCATGGCTATTACCATTAAAAAAGTCAGTTCAAAGAAAGAACTTAAGACATTTATACGGTTCAACTACGAGTTATACAAAGAGAATCCTTATTCCGTACCCGACTTGTACGATGATATGCTGAATACGTTCAGCCCGAAGAAGAATGCCGCTTTCGAGTTTTGTGAGGCGGAGTATTTTCTGGCATATAAGGATAACAAGGTGGTAGGACGTATTGCAGGGATTATAAATAAACGCGCAAACGAAACTTGGAATAAAAAAGAAGTCCGTTTCGGATGGATTGATTTCCTGGATGATATCGAAATATCACGCGCCTTGTTGGATGCAGTAGCCCAATGGGGTAAATCGAAGGGAATGGATACCATTCAGGGACCTTTGGGCTTTACCGACTTTGATGCGGAGGGTATGCTGATAGAAGGATTCGACCAATTGAGCACCATGGCGACTATCTATAATTATCCTTATTATCCACAGCATATGGAGAAGTTGGGATTCGAAAAGGATGCCGATTGGGTGGAATATAAAATTTATATTCCGGATGCAATTCCTGATAAGCATAAGCGTATCAGTGATTTGATTCAACGTAAGTTTAACTTGAAGGTGAAGAAATATACATCGGGTAAGAAAATTGCGGCCGAATATGGCCAGGCTATCTTCGAATTGATGAATGAGGCTTATGCTCCGCTTTATGGTTTCTCGGCTTTGTCTCAAGGACAGATTAACCAGTATATAAAGATGTATTTGCCTATTGTAGATTTGCGTATGGTGACCTTGGTGACCGATGCTGAAGATAAACTGGTGGCGGTGGGTATTTCAATGCCTTCTTTGTCCGAAGCGTTACGAAAAGCGAAGGGGCGTTTGCTGCCTATGGGCTGGTATCATTTGCTGAAAGTGCTGTTTTTGCATAAATATCCCCCTATGCTGGACTTGTTGCTGGTTGCTGTAAAACCTGAGTATCAGACAAAGGAGTCAATGCTTTGTTATTCTCGGACTTGATTCCTGTATATCAGCAACTGGGATTCAAGTATGCCGAAAGTAATCCGGAACTGGAACTGAATGGAAAGGTGCAGGCCCAGTGGGAATATTTCAAGACCGAGCAGCATAAACGCCGTCGTGCTTATAAAAAGAGTATTCTGTAACAACGATATATAAAAATGTGATAAGTCAATATGGAAGAAAACAACGAACTGATAAACAATCCCGCTGTAGAATATACCGACGATAACATCCGCCACCTCAGTGACATGGAGCATGTGCGTACCCGTCCCGGTATGTATATTGGAAAGTTGGGTGACGGATCACATGCCGAGGACGGTATCTACGTCCTTCTGAAAGAAGTTCTCGACAACAGTATCGATGAATTCAAAATGCAGGCGGGTAAAAAGATTGAGATTATCATTGAAGAAAATCTCTGTGTCAGCGTGCGTGACTATGGTCGGGGTATTCCGCAGGGAAAACTTATTGAGGCTGTAAGTGTGCTGAATACGGGAGGTAAATATGACAGTAAGGCGTTTAAGAAGAGTGTCGGACTGAATGGGGTCGGTGTGAAAGCTGTCAACGCATTGAGTTCGCGCTTCGAGGTGCGCAGCTATCGTGATGGAAAGGTGCGTATCGCTACCTTTGCCAAGGGAGACTTGTTGACGGATACCACACAAAATACAACAGAGGAGAACGGTACTTATATTTTCTTTGAACCGGATAACCTGTTATTTGAGAATTACAGTTTCCGTCCGGAGTTTGTGGAAACCATGCTCCGCAATTATACCTATCTGAATACAGGACTGGCCATTATCTATAACGGTCAGCGTATCTTGTCCCGTAACGGGTTGGTGGATTTGCTTAACGACAACATGACGGCTGTGGGATTATATCCCATCATCATTTGAAGGGAGAAGATATTGAGATAGCCTTTACGCATACCGGCCAGTATGGTGAAGAGTATTACTCTTTTGTCAACGGACAGCATACGACTCAGGGAGTACGCATCAAAGTGCTTTCAAAGAGCATATTGCCCGTACCATCAAGGAATATTTCAACAAGAACATGGATTATTCCGATATCCGTAACGGACTGGTGGCTGCCATTGCCGTCAATGTGGAGGAACCGTTGTTCGAAAGTCAGACTAAAATCAAGCTGGGCTCTACCAATATGGCTCCCGGTGGTCCTACCGTCAATAAATTTGTAGGTGATTTTGTAAAGACTGAGGTCGATAACTATCTGCACAAGCATACGGACGTGGCCGATGTGATGTTGCAGAAGATTCAGGAGTCGGAGAAAGAGCGTAAAGCGATAGCCGGAGTGACGAAACTGGCACGTGAGCGAGCCAAGAAGGCAAATCTTCATAACCGGAAGTTACGTGACTGCCGCTTTCATCTGAACGATGTCAAAGGGGACAAGAAGGAGGAAAGCTGCATCTTCATTACCGAGGGAGACTCGGCAAGCGGTTCTATCACCAAGAGCCGTGATGTAAATACTCAGGCAGTATTCAGTTTGCGTGGTAAGCCGTTGAATTCTTACGGGCTGACCAAGAAGATTGTATATGAGAATGAAGAGTTTAACCTGCTTCAGGCTGCTCTGAACATAGAGGACGGTATGGAAGGATTACGATATAATAAGGTAATTGTAGCTACAGATGCTGATGTAGACGGTATGCACATCCGTTTATTGCTTATTACTTTCTTCCTGCAATTCTTCCCTGACTTGATAAAGAAAGGTCATGTATATATCCTTCAAACCCCTTTATTCCGTGTCCGCAACCGCAAGAAAGGAGTTTATGAAACCGTATATTGTTATTCGGAAGAAGAACGGATTGCCGCTATCGAACGGTTAAGCCCCAATCCCGAAATTACCCGATTCAAAGGTTTGGGAGAGATCTCACCCGATGAATTCAAGCACTTTATCGGCAAAGACATGCGTCTGGAGCAAGTTTCCCTCCGCAAGACTGACCTGGTGAAAGAATTGCTGGAGTTTTATATGGGTAAGAACACCATGGAACGTCAGAATTTTATTATAGATAACCTTGTTATAGAAGAAGACATTGCGTGAATCACTAACAAATATGAGAAGAGCCATATTTCCGGGGACATTTGATCCCTTTACCATCGGCCATTATTCGGTCGTGAAAAGAGCATTGACCTTTATGGATGAAGTGGTAATCGGTATCGGTATCAATGAGAATAAGAAGACTTGGTTTCCTACAGAGAAACGAGTGGAGATGATTGAGAAACTTTTTGCTGATGATCCCCGGGTAAAGATCGACGCTTACGATTGTTTGACCATAGACTTTGCCAGAGCTAAAGAAGCGCAGTTCATTGTTCGTGGAATCCGCACCGTACACGATTTTGAATATGAGGAAACCATAGCCGATATCAACCGGAAACTGGCCGGTATAGAAACTATTCTGTTATTTACGGAGCCGGAACTTACTTCTATCAGCTCTACTATTGTGAGAGAATTATTGCAGTTTGGTAAAGACGTAACACCATTCTTACCTGAAGGAATGAAAATAGACTGATCATGAAATATACTATGTACTTTGCAGGCTTGATTGCCTGCTTTTTTTCTATTGTAGCCGTACAGGCTCAGGAAAATAAGTTTCTGAATTCTCCGGCACGCAAATTACAGTTGGCGGAGTTTGCCATTGCCAACCTTTATGTAGACGAAGTCAATGAGGGGAAACTTGTAGAGGAAGCCATCGTAAAAATGCTGGAACAGCTTGATCCTCATTCTACTTATTCCGACCCGGAGGAAGTGAAGAAAATGAACGAGCCGCTGCAGGGAAACTTTGAAGGTATCGGCATACAGTTCAATATGGCAGAAGATACATTGTTGGTGATACAGCCCGTATCGGGCGGTCCTTCCGAAAAAGCAGGTATTCTGGCCGGCGATCGTATCGTCATGGTGGAAGATACGCTGATAGCCGGTGTAAAGATGAGCACCGAAGATATCATGCGTCGTCTTCGTGGTCCTAAAGATTCAAAAGTGAATTTGAAAATACTTCGCCGAGGGGTGAAGGAACTGCTCCCTTTTACGGTGAAAAGGGATAAAATACCTGTTTACAGCCTGGATGCTTCCTATATGATTAAAGATAAGATTGGTTATATCCGTATCAACGTTTTGCCGCCACTACCCATGAAGAGTTCAAGAAAGCGTTAGCTGAATTGCAGAAAAAAGGGATGAAAGATTTGATTCTTGATTTGCAAGGCAATGGCGGAGGTTATTTGAACGCTGCCATCGATATTGCCAACGAGTTTCTGGGCAAAAAGGAACTGATAGTCTATACGGAAGGCCGTCGTAATCCCCGTAGTGAATTTTTTGCTAAAGGTACGGGCGAGTTCCAGAATGGTCGTCTGATTGTATTGGTCGATGAATTCTCGCTTCTGCCAGTGAGATTGTGACCGGAGCTGTTCAGGATTGGGACAGAGGAGTCGTTGTGGGCCGGCGCAGCTTTGGTAAAGGCTTGGTGCAGCGTCCCATTGATTTGCCGGACGGGTCGATGATTCGTTTGACGGTGGCCCGTTATTATACTCCTGCCGGACGTTGTATCCAGAAACCTTACGAAAGCATTGAAAAGTATAATGAGGACCTGATAGACCGTTATAATAAAGGAGAGATGATGAGTGAAGACAGCATTCACTTCCCGGATTCACTGAAGTTCAAAACTCATAAGCTGGCTCGTACGGTATATGGCGGTGGGGGAATTATGCCGATTATTTTGTGCCGATTGATACGACTCTCTATACTAAATATCATCGTCAGTTGCGTGATAAAGGGGCGTTGATGAAAGCTCACTTTCATTTTATTGATGCCCATCGTAAAGAATGGCTGGGCAAATACAAGACTTTCAATGAATTCTACAAACGTTTTGAAGTGACTCCGGATATGTTGGCACAACTGGTTGCTACCGGCAAGGAGATGGGAGTGGAATATAATGAAGAAGAATACCAGAAGGCCCTTCCTTTGCTGAAATTGCAGATGAAAGCATTGATAGCCCGTGATTTATGGGATATGAATGAGTATTATCACTCATCAATGATGCCAATGAAAGTATCAGGAAAGCACTGGAGCTGCTGGAACAACCGGATTTTGAAGGATTGCTGCTAAAAAAACGATAGTCAAGACTTTATATTAACTGCAGGGGCGCATAGTTGCACTCCTGCATCCAACCATCACTTTATCTGTCTCCCGAACAGCACCTTATTCAGCCATCGGTTTACATAAATATTTGCAAAAGCACATCCTACTCCGATCGCTGCTCCTGCCACTACATCACTGGATAATGCACTCCTTGGTTCATTCGTGCAAACCCCACTCCACAGGCCCATACGGCAGAAGGAGCGATGACATACCATTTGGGATAAGTGATAGAAAGCGAAGTTGCCAGGGAAAAAGCGGCGGCTGTGTGTCCTGAAGGAAACGACGGGCTGTCTGCATCCGGTGCTCCGTATGCATGAATCTTATCCGGATACTTTACAAAAGGCCGGTCACGTCCTATGATATGTTTGGCAGCGTATGTGATACCTACCGCCTCAATCACACTGGTTCCTATGTAAACGGCATCTTTCAGCATCGGCTGGTCTTTCTTTATCAATGCATAGAGTCCCATGGCGGCAGGCACTCCTACGGGCAGAATCACTCCGCTGGCGGATAGTCCTCTGCTGAGGCCGTGTACCTTCCATTTATTGATGGTTTTCAATGTGTTGATATCTATATTCTGGGCCGGGAGGCTGAATGTAAAACTTACTGTCAACAAGAGGAAAATAATTCTTCGTATATCCATTTTGTTTGGTTTTTGTTCGGTACAAAGATAGAAAAATAATGTAATTCGCATTTACCCTTCCCGAATTAAAGAATAATTTCCATAATTCCTTGTATTATCGCTAGAATTCCTTTACTTTTGCATCGTGAATACACAGCTTTTAACAGAATTTTTAGTTCTAACAATTAAATAATTTAAATTCAATCATTTATGTGGTTAAGTAATTCATCTATTGGAAGGAAAGTGGTGATGAGTGTCACAGGTATCGCCCTTGTCCTGTTTCTGACGTTTCACATGGCGATGAACCTTGTTGCGCTCTTCTCGGAAGATGCTTACAACATGATTTGTGAATTCTTGGGAGCTAACTGGTACGCGTTGGTTGCAACTGCCGGACTGGCTGCTCTGTTCGTAATCCACATCATCTACGCTTTCTGGTTGACCATGCAGAACCGTGCAGCTCGTGGTAGCGAACGCTATGCAGTGAACGTTAAACCTAAAACTGTGGAATGGGCATCTCAGAACATGCTTGTCCTGGGTATTATCGTCATTGCCGGATTGGCTCTTCACTTTGCCAATTTCTGGTACAAAATGCAGTTTGCCGAAATCATCGGTGTTCATGATTTAGGTGCGTTCGGCCCTACAGACGGTGCCGCTTACATCCGTGAAACATTCGGATGCCCTGTATTTACAGTGCTTTACCTCATTTGGTTAGCAGCTTTATGGTTCCACCTGACTCACGGATTCTGGAGCGCTTTGCAGACATTGGGCTGGAGCAACAAAATCTGGTTCGAGCGTTGGAAGACTATTGGTAACATCTACTCTACTTTGGTAGTTCTTGGTTTTGCAGCAGTAGTCGTTATCTACTTCGTAAAATCACTCGCTTGTGGTGCTTGCTAATCGTAAATTGTAAATGATAAAATTGTAAATGAATATGGCTACTATAGATTCTAAAATTCCTGAAGGCGCTTTAGCCGAGAAATGGACCAATTATAAAGCTCATCAAAAATTGGTAAACCCTGCCAACAAACGTCGTCTTGACATTATTGTGGTAGGTACCGGTTTGGCAGGTGCTTCGGCTGCTGCTTCACTGGGTGCTCTGGGTTTCAAGGTATTAAACTTCTGTATCCAGGACTCTCCCGTCGTGCACACTCCATCGCTGCACAGGGAGGTATCAATGCTGCTAAGAATTATCAAAATGATGGTGACTCCGTTTACCGTCTTTTCTATGATACAATTAAAGGTGGTGACTACCGTGCACGCGAAGCCAACGTTTACCGTCTGGCCGAAGTGTCAAATGCTATTATCGACCAGTGCGTAGCTCAAGGTGTTCCTTTCGCTCGCGAATACGGTGGTTTGCTTGACAACCGTTCATTCGGTGGTGCTCAGGTATCACGTACATTCTATGCCCGCGGCCAAACCGGACAGCAGTTGTTGTTGGGTGCTTATTCTGCATTGAGCCGTGAAGTTCAGCGTGGTAACGTGAAATTGTACACTCGTTATGAAATGTTGGACGTTGTGCTGATTAAGGATAACGAAGGTGTGGAACGCGCCCGTGGTATCATTGCCCGTAACTTGGTTACAGGTAAGATTGAACGTTTTGCTGCTCACGCAGTAGTAATCGGTACCGGTGGTTATGGTAATACTTATTTCTTGTCTACCAACGCTATGGCGTCAAATGGATCGGCTGCTATGCAGGTTTACCGCAAAGGTGCTTATTTTGCTAATCCTTGTTTTGCACAGATCCACCCGACCTGTATTCCTGTACACGGTGACAAGCAGTCTAAACTGACTTTGATGTCTGAGTCATTGCGTAATGACGGACGTATTTGGGTTCCGAAAAAGCTGGAAGATGCCAAGGCATTGCAGGCAGGAACTAAGAAACCGACTGATATACCTGATGCAGACCGTGACTTCTATCTGGAACGTCGTTATCCGGCATTCGGTAACTTGGTTCCTCGTGACGTTGCTTCACGTGCTGCGAAAGAACGTTGCGACGCAGGTTTCGGTGTGAACAACACAGGTTTGGCTGTATTCCTCGACTTTAAGTATGCTATCGATCGTCTGGGTGAAGATGTAGTTCGTGCCCGTTACGGTAACTTGTTCGATATGTACGAAGAAATCACTGATGAAAATCCGTATAAAACTCCGATGATGATCTTCCCGGCTATCCATTATACGATGGGTGGTATCTGGGTTGACTATGAACTGATGACCTCTATCAAGGGTCTGTATGCTATCGGTGAAGCTAACTTCTCTGACCACGGTGCAAACCGTTTGGGTGCATCTGCATTGATGCAGGGATTGGCTGACGGTTACTTCGTATTGCCTTACACTATCCAGAACTATTTGTCAGACCAGATTCAGGTTCCCCGTTTCTCAACAGACCTTCCCGAATTCGTAGCTGCCGAAAAGGCTGTAAACGATAAGATCCAGAGACTGATGAATATCAAGGGTCATCGTTCTGTAGACTCTATTCACAAGGAGCTGGGTCACATCATGTGGGACTTTGTAGGTATGGGACGTACCAAGGAATCTTTGACTACTGCTCTGGCTAAACTGAAAGAAGTAAGAAAGACCTTCTGGAGCGACCTTCGCATTCCGGGTGAAGCTAATGAATTGAATGTAGAACTTGAAAAGGCAATCCGCCTGGCTGATTTCATCGAAATCGGTGAGCTGATGGCTTACGATGCATTGAACCGTGAGGAATCTTGTGGTGGTCACTTCCGTGAAGAACACCAGACTCCGGAAGGTGAAGCACTTCGTCACGATGACAAGTTCTCGTATGTAGCTTGCTGGAAATACACCGGTGAAGGAAAAGAACCCGAATTGATCAAGGAAGATTTGAACTATCAGTTCGTTAAGGTTCAAACTCGTAACTATAAGTCTTAATTATTAATTGTATAGAAATCATGGATAAAAATATAAGTTTCACACTGAAAGTTTGGCGTCAGAAAGGTCCTAAGGACAAAGGACATTTTGATACCTTCCAAATGAAAGATATTCCGGGTGATACCTCATTCCTGGAAATGATGGACATCTTGAACGAGCAGCTTATCAATGAAGGTAAAGAACCTATCGTATTCGACCACGACTGTCGCGAAGGTATCTGCGGTATGTGCTCTATGTATATCAACGGACATCCTCACGGACCTGCTACAGGTGCTACTACCTGCCAGATTTATATGCGTCGTTTCAAAGACGGTGACACCATTACTGTTGAGCCTTGGCGTTCTGCCGGTTTCCCGGTAATCCGCGACTTGATGGTAGACCGTAGCGCATACGACAAAATTATGCAGGCCGGTGGTTACGTGTCAATCAATACCGGTGGTATTCCTGACGCTAACGCAATTCCTATTGCAAAACCTATTGCTGACGAGGCTATGGATGCTGCTGCATGTATCGGTTGTGGTGCTTGTGTTGCTGCATGTAAGAATGGTTCTGCCATGTTGTTTGTTTCTGCAAAGGTCAGCCAGTTGGCACTGTTACCTCAGGGTAAAGTGGAAGCTGCACGTCGTGCAAAAGCTATGTTGAGCAAGATGGATGAACTGGGCTTTGGTAACTGTACAAACACTCGTGCTTGTGAGGCAGAATGTCCGAAGTTGGTTTCTATCAGCAACATCGCTCGTTTGAACCGTGAATTTATTGCTGCGAAGCTGAAAGACTAATCACGGTTAGTTTTACTTGATATTTGAGAATGCCCTGCCTTTGGTGGGGCATTTTTTATCGTTATATATTGGGTGGAGTTTCTTTCTTTTCTTTTTTACGGATGTTTCTGGGAGAATCGCCAAAGAACTTCTTACAGAAGTTGGAGAAATGTGAGAGAGATTCGAATCCATGTTCGAAGCAGATTTCGGAGATGGAAGCCTCTGTATAGCGCAATTGGTAGAGGATGCTTTCTTTGCGCTGCTTCATCATCCATTCATAGGCCGGTTCGTTGAAGATAGCCTTGAAAATACGGCGGAAGGTGGTGACGCTATAGCCGCCCAGTTGTGCGAAGTCTTCTACAGACTTTATTTGCTTGTGGTGTTTTAATATAAAATATTCAAAGCTGTTGGTATACTTGGACAAACTGTGTACAATGGGGGAAAGCTCATAGTCTGTATAGTAGTGCGCCAGTAGATAATACAGTTCTTTACGCTTGAATTCAAGCAGTTCTTTACAGATTTTGTCTGTATTCAGATAGGAGGTAACCCCTTCAAGGAAAAGCTTTATTTCGGGCTTTATTTTAAGTGGCTCGGAGATGAGTGGCGGGGGCACGTTTTTCAATATATAGGTATAGCGGTCATAACAGAAAGCTTTGGGGTCATCGAATGTGTACAGAATACCTTCCGAGTCTGTCATGGCCAGTATTTCCACTTTTGATGCGATAGCTTGCAGTACAAATTCTCCGGGATTGATGATAGTACCGGCATATTCTTCACTATTGATGAGTATTTGGCCTTTGAGTAAGAAAAATAAGATATTAGTTTCACACTTATGTGGGGGTAAGTGGAAACCTTTTTTGTTATGTGTGTAATGGATGCTGTTCTCCACTGCTTTAGGGCATTGGGTACAATCCATCCTTTCATTACAGGGCAGACCAGACATATATAGATGTTAGAGACGCTTGTGTTCTTTTTTTTGATTTGACAAATGTAGGTCAAATATGGATAATTTGCAATAAGTTTCAAGAAAAAGACCGAAGAATCCTGTTTCCACTTGTTTGTCTTCTGCCGTTACGGAAAACGATAGCCTGTGGGCATGAGCATAGAGGGCTAAATTGTGTGGCCAAACAAAAAGAAGTTGCAATTGTTGGGAAAGTAGCAGAAAGAAAGTATCTTTGTGTGTACCTCATGGGGAGGTATACCGGCTAAAACAGCATAGATTATGGAATTTGTAGTATCATCAGATAAGAAATTATTGCCCTACGGCATGATGAATTTCGCGGATATACGCCTTGATGGTTATTATTATGTGGACAAGACCATGTATATCCCGTTGATAGAACGCTCCAACCGTTATTTTTTCTTTATCCGTCCGCGTCGTTTCGGCAAAAGTCTGACGCTGAATATGCTGTAACATTACTATGATGTACGAACCAAGGATAAATTCGACGCCCTGTTTGGAGACCTCTACATAGGGAAGTATCTTACACGTGACTGGAACAGCTACTTGGTATTGTATCTCAATTTCTCCGGTATCATTGGCGAACTGCATAACTATCGTGCCGGATTGGACGCACATTGCCAAACCTGTTTCGACTATTTCTGTGATATTTATGCGGAATACCTGCCGCAGGGTATCAAAGAACAGTTGGACGCAAAGAATGGGGCGGTAGAACAATTAGACTATCTTTATCATGAGTGTGAGCGTGCTGGTCAGGATATTTATCTTTTTATCGATGAGTATGACCATTTTATCAATGCCATCCTTTCGGATGCCGAAAGCCTGCACCGATATACGAAGGAAACGCACAAGGAAGGATATCTGCGTGCATTCTTCAACAAGATAAAATCCGGTACCTATTCCAGCATCAAACGCTGTTTCATTACCGGAGTCAGCCCTGTGACGATGGATGTGGTTGTTTCTAGGGGTATTTTATGATTGAGGACGGCTGATTGTCAACAGGTAAAAATGCTCCGCAAATGAAATCGCAAATGATAGAGGGGATGATGCGGTGTTTCATTGCGGAGCGGGGAATTGTTATGTTTATCTGTATGTTTGTCGGGGGATTTGTAAATTCATTAATTTATAGTTTGTTGGTTTCTTATAATACAGGAGTTTTAGGAGTTTGCTCGTTATCAGTGGCATTCCAATCTTCATCATATGTTGTGTTTACACTCATTTTTTCTGCACCAACCGGTAAAGTTAGTATATAGCGGATACTTTGCCCATTAGTCCATTCTCCTGTTAAAGCTACTTCTTTTGATCCGTTAAAGAATGTTGCATTATCTTTCTCTGTTTTATACTTGACTGTAATTTTAGCATCAGTAAGAGATTGTGGGTACAGCATTAATGAATTATTATTTTGTGTATAATCATAAATATCATCTTTGGCTGTTACGGTGTTATCAAATGTATAGCTATAACCACTAGCAGGTGCACTTCCTGTGATATTCCAATTTCCACCTTTTCCTTCAGTTCCTCCGAATGTGTACGTTGCGGCACCACCTTTTGCACCGGTGATAGTTATGCTTTCAACTGTGTAAGTATAGTTGCTGTCAGCTAGTTTTGCAGCAAAGTTTATACGGGTTAAGATGTGTTGGAATGTAAGGTTTAATGTATTATCACTTGGCTTAGTTATATCTTTGGAATAAGCTACTATAATATCTTTCTGATCGGCCGGGGTATCAGGAAGGGTATAGCTGATGGTGGGATAAGCGCTGGAACTAGCAGGTGCTGTATAGGTTACATCATCGGTATATCCAAAAAATTGCATTTCTGTTATAGGCCAATAAAAAGTACCACTTGTTGTAGTCCAATTACCTTGACCTCCTTTATATTCTATGCCATCCATATACGCGTTACCCCATCCTGAAGTGGCGATATCGCTGCTTTTAATTATATAGGCATGTAATTTAAAAGACGTGAAACTACTATTACTTGTAACAGTGGCCCTTGAACTCTTTTTGACAATCGTGTTTACTCCTATCTCATTTTTACTTTTTGGAGTTCCATTGTCAATACCATCAATCTCATTCTGTGAGCAACTTGTGATTGCCAATGCAGCTAAAGCTGCAAATAAAATCTTCTTCATATCCTATGTTTTAAGTTAATAATTCTATGACTCTTTATTCTATATTTTAACCGACCGGTAATTCTACATTCGTTTCATCATCCCAGTCACTAACGTTCCCATCAAATCCACCGCCACTTTCATCAGGAGGAATCTCTACATCATCCACCACAATCTTCTCATCATCCGGAAGTTCGATCTCTATCTCCGGCTCTTGAGGTTTTTCATCACCTCCTCCCGGTTCGTCTTTATCTTCAGGAGGTTTTACCGCTTCCGTTATTTCTACTTTCGCTTCCTGTTTGGAACCATCCACTTTTACTATAATCAAGTTCAGAAACTGAGTGATATCGGCTCTTGCTTGCGTCAGTTTGGGATGCCCAAAGCAGGTAAAACTCCCTTTTATAGCCCCATTCCCTTTACTGGTTTCACAATAAATAGGAGCGAACCGGCATAGGCTGGCTCCTTTGCCCAGGTGGTAACATTCAGCCATTCCGGAAACACTGCCCAGGATGGATGCAACATTTTTCAGCCCTTCTGTCTTTATTGAAAAAGTGTAAGTGGTTACCACAGATTTAGGTTTTACCTCTAGTGTCGGTAATTCTTCCTCTTTTCCTATCTCTACATCGTCCAGGGTTGCTACATAAAAATTATCCGGTCCCCATACCATGTCTTTCGTTTCCTCGGCACCCAGTCCCGTACAGCTTCCTGTACATGCCATTATTGTTTCGTAGCTGCCTTCGTCTTTTACTTGCACTACTTCGGTGTCATAATTGTAAATCACTGCCGAGTAATGTCCCGGAGGTACTTTTATTTCTCCGCCTTTCGCCGGTAAGTAGGTATCAATCTTCCTTCCTTGGCCGTCCTTGGGATAGAAGATGATCCGGACTCCTTCCGGCAGACGGTCGGTTACTCCTTCCCAATTCAGACGGATGTTTATTCCTGTTACGGGGTAATCGTCCAGAATCTCGCGGCGGCTGCATCCCACTAAAGTCAATAGTGAAGATAAAAGTACAAGAATTGCGTACCTTGTCTTTTTCATTTTCTCCCTCTTTTCTTGGTTATCAACCATACCAACGAAATTTTTGCTTTCGTAGGGCCTATAAAGGTGTAATTTCCGCTACTCATCCAGACTAGTGATCCCTCATAGGGAGTATATTTTTGATATTCCGTGGTCAGATAGCCTATGCCTAGGCTGAATTCCAATGCCAGATGTCGTGACAACAAAGTGGAATATCCATAAGTGAATCCTGCCGCACCGTAATATTTACCTTGGTAGCCGTCTCCTTTAAACTGAAAGTCGTAGATACCTCCTTCGATATACAATCCAAAGAAATGTCCGTTCAATCGGTTGTGTAGTTCACGGTTGCCCAGCCAGTAACGGCTTTCTATTCCTCCCGAAATCAGTTGGTAGCAGATTTCTTTACTGCTGTTGGACCACCAGGGGCTTTTATATTCCATATTCACTGACCATCTCTTTCCTACAGGAATTTCTATTTCTATATTAGGTGCCAGTGCCAGATCGTACAATAAATTATTTTTCAGTGCAAGCACTGTGTTGTCGGCTGTCTGGACTCTTCTTGCTGCCTTTTCTTTGGGCTTTTCTCCCCGTTTCTCTTTTGTCTCTTTTTTCTTTTCTGCCTTTATTACTGTTTTTTCTGTTTCTATTATTACTTGTGTTCTTTCCTTCTGTGGAAGTACTTGCATCGTCATTGGCGTAACGGTCGTTTTCCTGTCAATCGGTATGAATTCGGTTTCTTCTATCCTTGCTGCCTGTTCTGCGGAGGAGTTTTTTCCTCCGTTTTCTTCCGGATAAGACAGGCAGACTCTTATCTCTGTCCGTCTGAGTTCCGGTAGCACTCGGTCAGAAATATACTGATAAGGTATGCCGGCGTCCAGGTGTTGCAAGAAATCTTGCATTTTTACGGGATTGTTATGGTGATAATCTATCAATGCCAATACATCTTCCCGGTCGGGGACCAGTCTGTCGTCCAGTATCAGTTTCTGTAAGGCATCCCCGTACTCTTCTCCTTTGCGGATACAGATTTGGGCGGTATTGACCTGCGGATATTTCCCACATAAGAACACTTTTACTTCCTCACTTCTTTTTTGTCCCAGCGGTATGCCCTGTTCTTTTTTACCATTATATAAATCCGGTGAAACCAGAATAATGGAATTAAGATGGATGCTGTGGGCAGGATTGGCAAGTAGAGAATCCAATACCGTCAGCGTTTTACCGTTTCCTTGGTAATCCTTGTCTACCTGTCGGGCATTCAGGTCAAAATAGAGCGTCATGTCCAACGTGGTGTCTTTGGGGGTTTCGTACTCTATTGTCCGGGCATAAATGCTATTTGGCAGTAGGCACAAAAGCACAAATATGCTGAATATAGTAGTGCGTTTTTCCATGAATTACCATTATGTATGAAGCAAATATAGGTGATAAAATCTGAAAAAAGACTTATTAAATGTTCTATTTTCGGACTTGAAAGGGTTTGTGAAGCGATTGGATAGAATTTGCAAGTTTTGGCGGTTGGATAATGAGAAGGGCAGGGGACTTACTTTTATTTTGGGTGGATAACATAAGGGAATACTTTCTTTTTGTTTTTTACTTTCCAGCAGACAGGAATGAATCATTCTATGATATTGATAGAATAATGTTTCATATTCCTTTTTAAACCCCGTTTTTCTTATCGAATTGTAATACTGTGTGCGAAAACGGACGTTTTTGTGAAATAATACTAAATGAAAAGCAAAAATGAACCAAATATTTGGAGGTATTGAGTGTAAGTTGTACATTTGTCATGTGATTTTTTTCATAGTATTAGATTTAAGGTTAACAAAGGTTGGAGCAAGGCGTTGCTCCTTTCTTTTTTTAGTACCTTCTGTTTCTTTCCATTCTCCTAATCATCAGCTCCTTAATGCCGTTGATTTTTTAAAATATTCTGTTTCTTGTTTTCATCCAATGGATTTTATGTTATCTTTGTGTCAATGTAAACTAACTAACAATCTACATGAAAAGACACACAAACCTTTTATGCTTGGGGGCTGCTGTCGCATTGCTGAATGCTTGCGCCCCGGTGGTGAACGCTCCTGAGCCTGTTCTTCCTGTTCCCGAGAAAAAGCAGGTGGACTGGCAGAAAATGGAAACTTATGCTTTCGTGCATTTCGGACTGAATACTTTTAATGACCGCGAATGGGGTTATGGAGATTCTGACCCTGCCACGTTTAATCCGGTTAAACTGGACTGCGAGCAATGGGTGAAAACTTTTGTGGCGGCAGGGATGAAAGGAGTTATCCTTACGGCAAAACACCATGACGGGTTTTGTCTGTGGCCTACGGGGCTGACCGAATATTGTATCCGTAACACACCTTATAAGGATGGAAAAGGAGATATCGTACGTGACCTTTCGGAGGCTTGTAAAAAGTATGGTATAAAATTCGCTGTCTATCTCTCACCGTGGGACAGGCATCAGGCCAATTATGGAACTCCGGAATATGTGGATTATTTCTATCAACAGTTACACGAATTGCTGACCCATTACGGTCCGGTGTTCGAAATTTGGTTTGATGGAGCTAATGGAGGGGATGGCTGGTATGGCGGAGCCAAAGACTCCCGTACCATAGACCGGAAAAATTATTATGATTATGCGCGTGCATACGAGATGATCGACAAATATCAGCCGCAGGCCGTTGTCTTCTCGGATGGCGGACCCGGATGCCGTTGGGTAGGTAACGAGAATGGCTTTGCCGGAGCTACAAACTGGTCTTTCCTGCGTGCCGGAGAGGTTTATCCGGGATATCCTAAATACAGGGAACTGCAATACGGTCATGCCGACGGCAATCAGTGGACGGCTGCCGAGTGTGATGTGTCTATCCGTCCGGGCTGGTTTTATCATCCGGAGGAAGATAACAGGGTGAAGACGGTGGAGCAATTGACAGACCTTTATTACCGCAGTGTGGGGCACAATGCGACTTTGTTGCTCAATTTCCCTGTAAACCGGGATGGGCTGATTCATCCGGTAGATTCGGCGAATGCGGTTGACTTTTATAAGAATGTTCAGAAACAGCTGGCAAACAATCTGTTGAAAGGTGTTCTTCCGATAGTTTCCAATGAACGGGGTGGAAAATATACTGCAAAGGCGGTGACGGATGGAGAATATGATACATATTGGGCTACGGAGGATAGTGTCACATCGGCTGTCATTGAGTTTGAATGGCCGGCTCCGCAAAAGGTGAACCGTATGCTGTTGCAGGAATATATTCCGCTGGGGCAGCGTGTACAATCCTTTGTGGTGGAATATAATAAAGAAGGGGAGTGGCTGCCTGTGAAGCTGAATGAAGAGACAACCACAATCGGTTATAAACGTTTGCTTCGTTTTGAAACAGTCACTACGGACAAACTTCGTATAAACTTTACGGAATCACGTGCTTGCTTGTGTATCAATAATATAGAGGCTTATTATGCAGGAGAAACCCCGGATGTGTTTACTGCGAAAGCGGAAGAACTGAAAACGTATCCGTTTACATTGCCGCAGGTAGATGAGGCGGAAGCCGGAAAATGTGCGGATAAAGATGCCGCCACGACTTGCTTTGTAGATGGCAATACGCTTTTGATAGATTTAGGTACGGAACAGACTGTTTCTTCCTTCCATTATCTACCGACCAGAGCGAGTATAACAAAGGACTGATAGCTGCTTATGAGATTTCAGTGGGTATGGAGGCCAATGCTGTGAATCAAGTGGTGAGCAGCGGGGAATTCTCGAATATCAAGAATAATCCGATTCTCCAATCGGTTTATTTCACTCCGGTAACGGCTAGATATGTATTGCTGAAAGCAGTGAGGATGGTGGAAAACGAGAGCCCGATGGGCTTTGCCGAATTAGGAGTGCAATGACCATGTATCAATATACTCATGTGTCCGTTCACAATACAGCTACCGTATGTCAATGAGTACATGAGTATATTGATACATGGTTACATTATTAATCGGTACACTCCTCCTGCCAGTGCTCGTATCACCCCTTTCATTTCTAATTCAAACAGTAATGCACTCATTCGGTTTACAGGTATGTTGGTGTCTATCACCAATGTGTTGATTTGTAATCCTTCCGGTATTTTGCCGAGTCGTTTTACTATTCGTTCTTCTTCCTCGCTTAAATCAGGGAACAATTCCCGTTGTACTGTTTTCTCAGTTTTGGGGCTGCTTTCCCATCCCATACCCTTCACTAAATCCTCGGCCGATGTGATAAGCACTGCCTGGTTTTTCCTTATCAGATTGTTGCAGCCTATGGAATATTCATCATTGCATCGTCCCGGAAAGGCAAAACAGTCCCGGTGATAACTTTCCGCCAGTTCGGCGGTGATGAGGGCTCCCCCTTTGGCGGCGGACTCGATAACGACGGTGGCGTCACTCATACCTGCCACAATGCGGTTTCGTTTCACGAAATTCTGCCTGTCGGGATTGGTTCCGCTTGTAAATTCGGTCAGCAAACCTCCCTGTTCCAACATGCTGACGGCTGTCTTCCGATGTTCGGCAGGATAAATGCGGTCCAGTCCGTGGGCCAATACACCTATGGTCTTGAAATGATTCTGCAGGGCGGCGCGATGTGCATGGATATCAATGCCGTATGCCAGTCCGCTTACTATCAAGGTGTTTGGGCACAATACCGACAAGTCGGCAAGGAAACGGGTGCAGATATCCTGCCATAAGGGGTGGCATGACGGGTTCCTACTATATTAATAATATGCAGCGTGTTCAGATCGGCATTTCCCCGATAAAATAAAGCTAGCGGAGCATCATCACATTCACGCAAACGGCTGGGATAACCTTCATCATTTAAGGTGAGGCAGCGGATATGATTTTTCTCACAGAAAGTTAATTCCTGCTCTGCACGCCGGAAAGCTTCGGAGTTATTCAACGCAGTAATGATCTTTTCGCTTACTCCGGGGACCAATTGTGACAGCTCTTTGCGGTGTTCGAAAACACGGGTGGCGCTTCCCAGACTGCTCACCAGTCTGAATGCGCCTGTCAGTCCCAATCCCGGTATCCGGGTCAGGGCCAGGCTGCAAATTTGTTCGTCTTGTGTCATTCGCTCAGGTAGGGGGCGAAAGTCTCGTCAAATAGAGCGCTGTCCCCTAATCTGCCGTTTACCACGCATACTGATTCTACAGTGGCCTTGACAGTCACTTTCATGTCGGGCAGACGGAAAATGTCTGATAGAACACATATTTAATACCTTCTTTTTTCAGATAGAGTTTGGACACGAATTCGTCACCGCTGCGCAGCGGAGTTTTGAACGCCATGGTGAGCCGTGCCACTACCGGGTCTACTCCTTCCTCGTGCAAACGCGCGAAGCTGATACCTATGGATGTGAGAAACTCATGGCGTGTATGTTCCAGATAATGCTGATAATTGGCGTTGTTTACAATGCCTTGCAGGTCGCATTCATAATCGCGCACCTTCATCTTCAGTTCATAAATATACTTTTCCATAAGGCAAAGGTATAAGAAAAATGTGTTACTTTGCAGATAAACTTAAAAAAAGAAGTGAATGAAACTATATGCTGCGCCTTTACAAGGTTTTACGGAAGCTCCCTGGAGAAACTTTCATGAGGAAGTTTTTGGTGGAATAGATGCGTATTATACTCCTTTTGTACGAATAGAGAGAGGAGGATTCCGTAACAGGGATGTACGGGACATTGCTCCCGAAAACAATACGGTTTCCCATGTAGTGCCTCAGCTCATCGCGTCCACTCCTGTCGAGCTGGAACGGTTGGCCGCTTTGTTTACAGAAAAAGGATATAAGGAAGCGGATTTTAATATGGGGTGTCCTTTTCCGCTGGTTGCAAGAAAGCACAAGGCTCCGGCATATTGCCTTATCCTGCCGAGGTAGAAGCTTTATTGAAAGAGTTGACACATTATCCTGAACTGAGTTTTTCGGTTAAGATGAGATTGGGATGGGAGAGTGCGGATGAATGGCGGCCGTTGTTGCCTTTGCTGAACGCTGCCCCCTTGCGGCGGATCGTTCTGCATCCGCGTATCGGGAAGCAACAGTACAAAGGAGAGGTGGACTTGGCTGCGTTCACCGCTTTCTATGAGGAGTGCGCGCATCCGTTGGTATATAACGGCGATTTACTGACGGTGGAGGATATCCGGAAAGTGGAAGAGAAATTTTCCTGCCTGGAGGGCGTCATGCTGGGACGCGGGTTGCTGGCCAATCCTGCATTGGCTTGGGAATATGTAAACGGAACCTCTTTTTCTCCCGATAAATTGCATGAAAAGGTGAAGGCGCTTCACGCACGCCTTCTTCAATATTATGAAGCCCATTTACAGGGAGAGGCGCAATTGCTGAGTAAAATGAAACCTTATTGGGAATACCTGCTGCCCGATGCGGACCGGAAGATAAAGAAAGCAATAAAGAAGGCTACAACGATGGATAAGTATTTGACGGCGGTGAACCAGCTGTAATGACGGAAAAGGGGCTTCAATACATGAAAACCGGAGTGCTTCTTCAGTTCATTCAGCCGGTCTAACTGCTTGTAAAATAGGGAAGTATCCTGATAGGAGAACCTTCAGTTTCCTGTCAGTTACTTCCAGCCCATATTTTTGTTCTTACCTGTTAGATAAGAGGTGTGTTCGTCATGCCTGTATTTTAAGAAATACTTATCTGTCTTTTCTTGGAGCATATCTTTTATCTTCCTTGTTATGTATCCAGTTACTTCCTGATAAGTTTATCATTTCACTAAAGTGATGAAACCTTATCACTCTAGTGATGAACTTGTACCACTTTAGTGATGAAACTTCATCACCCAAGTGAGACGATTGATTCTTCAAGACGAAAACACAAACTTGTCCTGATGAAATCCCTTTTACATAAGGATGTTTACGCTTAGTCACTTTTCATCCCGAAAGGCCGGAAAGCCCTTGACAAAGGCTTTTCAATGTGCTATCTTTGTGGGAACAACAACTAAAAAAACAATAAAATCATGATGAAAGAAATGATTCGGAAGGTGATGGAATGGTGCAAGTTATGGAACGGTGAAACTGCAACGGCGAAACAGGCAGGCCCTTCTTCGGATAAAAGGGAAAAAGAACAGGCTGCGGACAACCGGGAAGTACAAGACCGTTTGGAGAACTACTTGTGGAAACACTATGAGTTCCGTTTCAACGTGTTGACGGAACAGCCCGAATATTGCGCGAAGGGGCAAGGGACGGACACACCTTATAAGATAGTGACTCAGCGTACCTTGAACACCTTGTGCCTGGAAGCGCACCGTCATCGCATCAATTGCTGGGATAAAGATGTGAGCCGCCTGCTCCATTCGGAACGCTTGGAAGATTATCACCCTTTCCTTACTTATATGGATACACTGCCCCAATGGGACGGAGTGGACCGTATCACTCCGCTGGCGCAGCGCATCTCGAAGAAAACTTTCTGGATAAACGGCTTCCACCGCTGGATGCTGGGAATGGCCGCCCAGTGGTCAGGACGCATGGACCGTTGCGCCAATGCAGTGGCCCCTATGTTGGTGAGCCGTATGCAGGGCAAGTGTAAATCTACTTTTTGTCAGTTATTGATGCCCGATGGGTTGCGGGATTATTACACGGACAGTTTTGAGTTGACGGGCCAGTCGGGCTGCGAACAGAAACTGGCGCAGTTCGGGCTGATTAATCTGGATGAGTATGACCGTCTTTCTCCTCAAAAACTGCCGTTGCTCAAGACACTGATGCAGATGAAGAAGTTGGATTTCCGTAAGTCTCACCGTTCATCCTACAGTCACCTGCCCGTATGGCCTCGTTTATAGGAACCAGTAATCATAAGGACTTGCTGACCGACCCCACGGGCAGCCGCCGTTATCTTTGTGCCGAGGTGAAAGAGAAAATAGACTGCACTCCGCTGGAGCACAAGCAATTGTTTGCCCAATTGAAGGCGGAGCTGGACGGCGGCGAGCGTTATTGGTTTTCGGCCGAAGAGGAAGCGGAACTGCAATTGCGCAACCGCGAGTTCTATGCCATGCCCGTAGAGCAGGAGGTGTTCTACCGTTGCTTCCGTCTGCCCGAGGCAGGAGAGGAGTTCAAACTCTATTCGGCTTCGGTCATTTTCACCATTTTGCAGAGCCGTTATCCTGCCGCTATGCGTGGCATGACGGTGGTGCGTTTCGGCAAGATGATGAGCGCCATGGGGGCGGAACGGATGCATACGGAGAAAGGAAATCTGTACAAGGTGGTGCTGGCGGCATAATTCCCGTCCATCAGGCCGGCTGAGAGGGCTGACAGGAGGCTGAAGAGGCTTCTGTCAGTCTTATTTGTTGTGTGACAGTGTGTTAACCACGCTGAATGGTCTGAAGGTGGGGTATATGAATGCCAAAAAACATACTATAAGAATCTTTTTAAGGAGCCGTTTTCTCAAGAATTTGTACTAAGTTTGCAACCAAACTACATAATTAAAAAAAACTATGATTAACAGATTCGTATTAAACGAAGTATCTTACTTCGGCCCGGGTGCGCGTGAAGTGCTTCCACAAGAGATTAAACGTTTGGGCTTGCATAAGGCATTTGTTGCTACAGACAAGGATTTGATTAAATTCGGTGTGGCTGATAAAGTGTTGAAAGTATTGGAGAATGCAGGTATTCCATACGAAATATTCAGTGAAATCAAACCGAATCCTACCGTAAGTAACGTAAAGGCAGGAGTTGAAACTTTTGCAAAATCAGGAGCGGACTTTATTCTGGCTATCGGCGGCGGTTCGTCTATCGATACTTCGAAAGCGATTGGTATCATCACTAATAATCCTGACTTCAGTGATGTGGTGTCACTGGAAGGTGTGGCTCCTACAAAGAAAAAGTCAGTGCCTATCATTGCACTGCCCACTACCGCCGGTACTGCCGCCGAGGTGACTATCAACTATGTCATCACGGATGAGGAAAACCATAAGAAGATGGTTTGTGTAGATCCGAACGATATCCCCGCCATTGCTATTGTGGATGCGGAACTGATGTACACTTTACCTAAAGGCTGACTGCTTCTACCGGTTTGGACGCACTGACCACGCCATCGAAGGGTTGATAACCAAAGGTGCTTGGGAAATGAGCGATATGTTTGAGATCAAGGCGATTGAAATGATTGCCCGTTATCTGGAAACTGCTGTCTTCGAGCCTACCAATGCGGAAGCTCGTAACGGCATGGCCGTGGCACAGTACATTGCAGGTATGGCATTCTCTAATGTAGGCTTGGGCGTGGTTCACGGTATGGCTCATCCGTTGGGAGCTATCTTCGATATTCCTCACGGTGTGGCTAATGCACTGTTGCTGCCTGTCATTATGGAGTTCAATGCTCCGGCTGCTTTGCCCAAATATGTAGATATCGCCAAGGCGATGAATGTGTACAAGGATGGCATGAGCAGGAAGAGGCTGCGAAGGCGGCTGTTGAGGCGGTGAAGGCATTGTCTGTCAAGGTAGGTATCCCTCAACATTTGTCTGAACTGGGCATTAAGGAAGAAGACTTGCCTCGTCTGGCCGCTTCGGCTATTGCCGATGTGTGTACGCCGGGCAATCCTCGTGAAGTGACGGAAGAAATTATTCTGGAACTTTACAAGAAAGCGTTTTAAGCGTAATTCTTTTGTAATAAAAGCATAGATGGTGTGTGGATGTGCAGGGCATATCCACACACTTTTTTTATCTCCTTGTCTTTGAAACAGCATTGTCACTTTGTAGCAATTTGTTCGTAATCCATTCAGCATTCTTTTGCACTTGCAAATTAAATTTAATGAAAATAGGTATTATTGTTAAACTGCTATCAATCATTTGAACATGAAAATTCTTATTGAGTCAAAGAGATTTTTGTTGTTATTATGCTTGTCGCTATTCGTTGCGGGCTATGTTTCCGCACAGGATTACCGGGCGATTGTAAAAGGTATTGTGACTGACGAAACCGGAGAGGGGGTTATCGGAGCCACAGTGTTGGTAAAGAACGAATCGACCGGTTTCAGTGCCGGTTCTATCACCAACGAGACGGGAGAGTACATTGTGAAGCAACTCCCTTTGGGTTCACCTTACTCTGTCACCGTCAGCTATGTAGGCTATGGTGATCAGAAAAAGACAGGATATACGCTGAACCAAGGTGATGTGCTCCGTCTGGATTTCCAGTTAAAGGAGGAAAGTGTCGTGATGGAGGCTGTACAGGTGGTGGCTAATTCATTGAAGAATTCTATCGCCACTACGGGGGCCGCTACTTCGGTGACGGCCAATGATCTGAACAAACTGCCGGTGAACGGGCGTAACTTTACTTCGCTCATTGACCTGTCACCATTGAGTACAGGTTCCAGCCTGTCCGGACAGTTGGCTTCTTCTACTAATTATACCATTGATGGCATGAGTGCCAAGGCCCTACTTCGGGAGGTAGTACAACCAGTCGCAACGGTGTGCCATACGCCATTTCGATGGAGGCTATCCGTGAGTTCAAAGTCGTGACGAATGAATATGATGTGACTAACGGTCGTGCCGGAGGAGGTACTATTAGTACGGTGACCAAATCGGGAACCAACCAATTGACAGGTAGCGCTTTCACTTATCTGCGTTCCGACTGGTTGTCCAGCAAATATGATATCCGCGGCAACAAGCGCTCGAATGATTTCTCTACTTACCAGTTTGGAGCCTCATTGGGCGGTGCATTGGTGAAAGACCGTGCCCACTTCTTTATTTCTTGGGATCATCAGGCTGATTCACGTCCGTTGTATATTGCCGATATTCATAATGCTGCCGATGAAAAGCGTTATAATTTGACTACGGAAACCAGAGACCGCTTTCTGGAAATAGCCCGCAATAAATATGGAGTGTCGGACCATCCTCAGTTCGGGTCTTTTGATAAAAAACAGAATACCGATGCGGTATTTGCTCGTCTGGACTGGCAGATTAATGCTACAAACCTGTTATCGTTTACTGATAATTTTGTGAATGACAATAACAATATGGGCTTGAGCGACAATAGTGCTATCAATCTTTATGAAGTGTATGGTGATGTACATTCGTTGAACAACAGTGCTTTACTTACTTTACGTTCTGTACTGGGACCACGCAGTACCAACGAACTGAAGTTGCAACATCTTTATACATTGGAAAAATCCATGCCGGGCAGTGAATTGCCGGCTGATAATATTCCACGTGCCATTGTGCAACGTGTAGAATCGGAAATAGATGGAAACACGGCGACTACTACCATTCAGCTGGGTGGTCAGCGTTATAGCCCCGAGAATTTCTATAATCACGTACTTCAGTTGGTAGATAATTATTATTATAATACCAATAAGGTAAACTATACATATGGTTTTGATTTGATGTACACGAATCTGAATTCTCGTTACGGTAGTGAGGCCAACGGGCGTTTTTATTTTACCGGACTGGATAATTTCGAGGCATTGAAGCCTTCTCGTTATGTACGTGAAGTGTATTTGGATCCTGACCAAAATAATCAGCGTGTACGCCAAAATATATTGAATGCAGGTATCTATGCCCAGTTGCAGACTAAACTGTTCACAGGATTCGAGCTGATGGCAGGCTTACGTTTGGATAATGCCACTTATTTCAATAAAGGTAATTTCAGCCAACTGGTGTATGATGAATTGGGACTGCGTACAGACAATGGACTCTCTACTTTCCAGATTCAGCCTCGTGTCCAGATTACTTGGGACTTTAATGACAAGCACACGGATATTCTTCGTATTGGCGGGGGAATCTTTGCATCTGATATCAACAACTATGCCATGATTAATAATATGGTATTTGATGGTACGAAAGTGATGTCGGTTGATATCAAGAATACGGAAGAAGAACCGGATATAGTTCCCACTCCCGATTTTATAGGGTATCGGAAAGATCCTTCCACGGCTCCGGGTATTGATTTGCTGAATAATCCCAAATATGCGGACAAGGCTGTACCTACGATCAATATGAATAGCAAGGATGCCAAGGTTCCCGTGGTTTATAAGGCGAATATATCATACACTCACTTCTTCAGTGACCGTTTGAAAATGAGTGTCAGCGGATATATGACTTTGGGACGTAACAACTATATGTATATAGACCGGAACATGGTGGATGATCCTTATTTTCGTCTTTCTGCAGAAGGGAACCGGGGTATTTATGTACCTGCTTCTACTATAGGAAAGATGGTACTCTTGATTGGATGGAAGGACGTAAAAGTACCAAAGTAGGGCGTGTGCTCGAATTGGTCAGCGAGGGAAAAGTAAATCAGTTCGCTTTCACCGTAGATGGAACATGGCGTTACTATAAAGACGGAGAACTTTCTTTCAGCTATACTTGGAACGATACAAAAGACAATACTTCCTATAATGGTAATGTGGCTAATTCCGCTACTCTTTCCCAAATGGTGGTTGACGATCCCCGTGATTTAAGCAAAATGACTTACTCCAACAATCAGTTCCGTCATAAACTGGTGGTTTATGGTTCGGCGCCTACTTTCTGGGGCATTACCGTAGGTGCTCGCTTTTCCGGCATCGGGGGAACACGTTATTCCATGATTGTGAATGGAAATGTGAACGGTGACTTTGTGGATAGTAATGACCTGGCCTATGTATATGATCCGAATAGCAGCGCTACTCCTGATTATATTCGTGAAGGTATTAATTCTATATTGAACAATCCGGATGCGGAAAAGAGTGTGAAAGATTATATTCGTAAGAGTTTTGGTAAAGTGGCCGAACGTAATGGAGGGGTCAATGGTTTCTATGGCACTTTAGATCTTCGTCTGGCCAAGAAATTCAAGACTTACAAAAAGCAGAATCTGGAAGTGTCTGTTGATATTTTCAATGTGGCCAATATGTTGAATAAAGATTGGGGAGCCGGTCATAATCTGGGAACACAGAAAATTTATAGTATCAAGGGATTTGACAAAGATGCCAAACAATATACTTATAATGTAAATGCCAACACAGGTGTATCCAGTCTGAACGGTACTCCTTTTCAGGTTCAGATAGGTTTGAGATATGGATTCTAATAGATAATGATTAAATAAGAAATAAAGATGAAACTAAGTAAACTAATGATGGCTTTTGCCATGTGTGCTGTTACTTTGACCGGGACTGCCCAGACCAAAGTGATTGCCCACCGCGGATATTGGAAATGTGAAGGTTCTGCCCAAAACTCTATTGCTTCTTTGACAAAGGCTGCAGAGGCAAAGGTGTATGGTTCGGAGTTCGACGTACAACTGACGAAGGACAAGGAAATCGTAGTCAATCATGACGATAGCATTCAGGGAATTTGCATTTTTGATACTCCTTTTGCTGAATTGAAAGATTTGAAATTGAGTAACGGCGAGAAGTTGTCCACTTTGGATGATTATCTGGTAGCGGGTAAGAAATTGACTGGTACTCAGCTGATATTGGAAATCAAGCCTCACAGAACCGAAGAAGCGGAAAATGAAGCGGTAAGAATCATTGTAGATAAAGTGAAAAAGATGCGAATGGAGAAACAGGTGGAATATATTTCATTCAGCATGAACATTTGCGAACAGTTGGTGAAACTGACTCCGGATTCGGAAATAGCTTATCTGAAAAGTGATGTGGCTCCTAAAGACCTGAAGGCGAAAGGAATTAATGGTATTGATTATTATATCAAGGTATTGGCTGAGAAACCGGAATGGATTGCTGAAGCACATCAGTTGGGTATGAAGGTGAATGTGTGGACAGTCAATGATATGGAGATGGTTCAGAAGATGATTGACCAGCAGGTGGATTATATAACTACTGATTATCCATTGGAAACTGAAAAGCTGATTCGGAAAGATGGAGGAGATTCTTAATAAAAATGTAATTCCTTTCAAATAGGGATGTAATAGGAACACAATACATTTGCACTGTAATTTAAAAAAGGATAATATGAAAGCTGGTTTATTAAAGAAAATCTCATTGGCTTTGGGATTGGTATTATGGGTGACAGGTTCTGTATGTGCATCGCCTGCTGACGAAGAAGGTGCTAACAAGGCTAATAACAATCTGGTAAAGGTTCTTGTTATAGGACTTCACGACAATGTGGAATCCAACTATTTTCCCGGCAGTATGATTACTGAGGAAACTGGAATACCGACTGATAGCATAGATTATACTTATAATCAGATTATAGCAAAGAATATTATTGCATCCAATAAGAATAAGAAATACCAGTTCGTTACTCCGGAAAAGGCGGCGGCCATCAGCAGTTTGTTGGATAAAATCAGACTGGAAGGTGAAGAAGAGGAGAGGTATGCGGATCTTAGTCAGGTGGATGATAATCGGTATGAACAGCTGATAAAGGATACTGATTCGGATTATGTATTATTTTTGAATCAGCATTATTTGAAATGGCAGGAAAAGCCTTTGCGTACTTTGTTTCATATCACCAGTTATTCTTTGTTTGATAAGAATCAGAAGGAAGTAACCCGAGGTAATAACTATTTTACCAGCATGAATTTGGAAAGTAAAGATAAGTTGAGTAAGGATAGTCGGAAAAGTTCTTCAAAGATAGTTTCCACTATTGTAAAAAGCTTGTCAAAGTGATGTCGTTATTCAGAAAATTATAAGAACAGGTGGGGCTGAAGTTCAAGACTTCAGTCCCCCTTTTCTATTTTCTTTTCAGATATTCGTACCCTATCCGGCAATACAGGCATTTTTTCTTATCGCAATATTCTTTCTTTAATTGTATCAAAGCTTGGCTGTCGGCGGCATTGGAAGTTTCATTCCGCATTGTTCCCACATGCGGGTGATATAATTGTTCTCCGCTTTCAATTCTTCCAGAAAACTGCCGGCACGTGCACAAAGTACAGGATTTCCTTTATGCAGTCCGTAAGCATAGAGAAATGTCACTACCGTGTTGATAATGAGTAAATCCAGTGAGGTGTTACTTAGAGTCTTCGGACGGGAAGGGGAAGAACCGCCAAATGTATAATGAGTGAGCCAGTATTCTGAAGTTCCTCCTTTCAGAATATCTCTGACACCTTGTAGTGTCTCCGTTTCCATGATGCGAGAGAGTAGTCCGTAGGCACGATGATAAAGACATGCCAACTGTGCAATCCGTATATGCGGAAAATTAGTAGGACGTAGCCGGAGAAAACGCCATAGGGAAGTATTCATCGGGATAAGTTCGAATTTATGCTGTAGATAGATGTATTCTTTTTTTAGCCGGAGATAGTATCCGTCTCCATCAGAATATTCCAGAATGCCGGCTTGTCCAAAGAAGATGGCTTCTATCTGGAAAAGGTCGTTCCGATGTTTGTCTACCGCCCGGAAGGGAAGCTGATGAGCCCAGGTTTCGAAAGCGTCTCCGTTCAGCCCGAAACCGAAATTACGTGCCAGTGTGATAAAAAAAGCGTCTTCCCAATTGCCTTGACAACGTTTTAACCGTTCGTTCAATAAGGTCGCTTTTTGCTCGAATCTTTCCATCTGTAAGGCGGACATCCATGAGTGGGCGGTGAAAGGGGAGAGCGAAGGAATGATGCGGTAACAAGGAGGGTAGCTGGCTGTTTCCAACAGTTCCTTGTAGTTGGTGCGGATCGCTTCCGGGCAGATGAGTTGTATTTGGGGGATTCTTTCTCCATTGCTCCTGCTGATTTCCATATCTATTTCGGAGGCTATATGCAGAATGACAGAGTTGTAACCGGCATCTGCATGATGTCCGTGTTTGAACCAGTCTGAAGATCTTTCATGTATCTCGATATTACCTATCCAAAGTACACCGTCCAGCTTGAGCTTGGCATTAAAAAAACCGGGACCGGTGTCGGTATTCGCCAGTCCCGTATCTATAACTTCCACTTGTTGGCCGGTTGTTGTTTTCAGTTCTTTGAGAGAAAATATTTTATGTTTCCATACATAGTGTAATAGTTGTTCCATGTTAATGAGGTGTAAATGTTTGGCAAATGTAATGGTTTACAACGAAAAACGCTATCTTTGTGGCTGAAATAACATTCGTAATTATGAAAATAGCATTAATAGGATATGGAAAGATGGGCAAGGAGATTGAAAAGGTTGCAGTTGCCCGCGGACATGAGATTGTGAGTATTATAGATGTTGATAATCAAGATGATTTTAATTCGGAAGCATTTAAATCAGCAGATGTGGCTATTGAGTTTACTAACCCGATGGTGGCATATGACAACTATATGAAAACTTTTGCTGCCGGTGTCAAATTGGTATCGGGCAGTACCGGATGGATGGACAAACATGGTGATGAGGTGAAAGAATTATGCACGAAAGGTGGAAAAACCTTGTTCTGGTCGTCTAACTTCAGTCTGGGGGTCGCTATTTTCTCTGCTGTAAATAAATACTTGGCAAAAATAATGAATAACTTTCCCGCTTACGAGGTTTCTATGACCGAAACTCATCATATTCATAAACTGGATGCGCCCAGCGGAACAGCCATCACGCTGGCCGAAGGGATTCTGGAAAATATGAACCGCAAGAGTAAATGGGTGAAAGGGACCATGGTGGCACCGGATGGAACCGTGTCGGGAACATCGGAATGTGCCGAGAATGAGTTTCCTGTAAATTCCATCCGTGAAGGGGAGGTGTTTGGTATTCATACTATCCGCTATGACTCTGAGGCGGATAGCATCTCAATTACCCATGATGCCAAGAATCGGAAGGGGTTTGCCTTGGGAGCTGTTTTGGCGGCGGAATATACATCCAGGCATGAAGGATTATTAGGAATGAGTGATTTATTTCAGTTTTAAGATATGATAAAAGCAACACGTACACAGTGGATTAAGTTTGCCGTTGTTCTGGCGCTTTACCTGATATTTCTTGTTTGGTTGAGAAGCTGGCTGGGATTGGTGGTTGTACCGTTTATCTTCGATGCGTATATCACAAAGAAGATTCCATGGACTTGGTGGAGAAAGTCCAAGAACCGTCATGTAGTGACCGTCATGGGATGGGTGGATGCTATTGTATTCGCACTGGTGGCAGTATACTTTGTCAACCTCTATTTCTTCCAGAACTATGTGATTCCTTCTTCCTCGCTGGAAAAATCATTGCTGACGGGTGATTATCTGTTTGTGAGCAAAATGAGTTATGGGCCCCGTGTGCCCCAGACTCCGCTGCACATGCCGTTGGCGCAACACACATTGCCGTTTTTTAATTGTAAATCATACCTTGAGCATCCACAATGGGATTATAAACGGGTGAAAGGTTTGGGGGACGTACAGTTGAATGATATCGTTGTCTTTAACTTTCCGGCCGGAGATACAGTTGCCACTGGTGTGCCTAATGATGATGTTTATCGTCTGAGTTATGGAGCAGGCAAGGAGCTGGCAAAACCGGTGGATTTGGCTTCCATGTCTCCGGAGCAGCAACGGGTGGTCTATGATTATTATTATCAGTTGGGACGGGAGTATCTGAAAGAGAATCCACAGAATTTCGGTGAGATAATAAGCCGTCCGGTAGACCGCCGTGAGAACTATGTGAAGCGATGTGTGGGTTTGCCCGGACAAACGTTGGAGATAAAGGATCGTATTATTTATTTGGATGGTAAAGCTAATAAAGAGCCTGATAATGTGCAGTATCGTTATCTGGTGAAAACCAAGCGTCCTATTCCCGATGACCTGGCTCATGAACTGGGTATCAGTAAGGAGGATATGATGATGTATTATACGGATGCTTCTGTTTATAATATGCCTCTGACAGAAAAAGCGAAAGCAGGTTTGTTGGCGCGTAAGGATATTGTTGTCAGCATTGAGAATACACCGGCTGATGATGCGGGAGGCTTATACCCGCTGAATATGTATAAGAACTGGACTACGGATAACTACGGACCTGTATGGATTCCCAAAAAGGGAGAGACGGTGAAACTCACGCTAGAGAATCTTCCTGTTTATGAGCGCCCTATTCATGCTTACGAGGGTAATGAACTGGCAGTGAAAGATGGAAAGATTTATATTAACGGCAAGGAAACCGATGAGTATACTTTCAAGATGGATTATTACTGGATGATGGGAGATAACCGTCATAATTCGGCTGACTCCCGTTTTTGGGGATTTGTTCCCGAAGATCATGTGGTGGGAAAACCCATCTTTATCTGGTTGTCATTGGATAATGACCGTGGCTGGCTGGATGGAAAAATACGTTGGAACCGATTGTTTACCTTTGTAGATAATATTAAATAAGTTGCGCATACCCTGTATTCCTGTATGGATAAAAGCAATGCTTACTGCTGTCATTCTGGTACTGTTGGTAAAGACATTTGCTTTCACCTCCTGCACCATTCCCTCTACCGGTATGGAGAATAGCCTTTATCAAGGGGAAAGGGTTCTGGTGAATAAGTGGAGTTATGGGTTTCGTGTGCCTTTTTCTATCTGGCGATGGTTGGGAAAAACTGCCGGGAAGGGGGATATTGTGTTGTTCAACAACCCTAATCCACGGTTTCCTCAAACGTCGGTGGGCAACCGGGAGGTGTTTATAAGCCGTGTGGTAGGAATACCCGGAGATACGTTGATGTTGAATGATGAACTGTGGGTGACTGACGAACAAGTGTTGAGCCCGGATAGTAAATCTTTGTATGTCTATTCTCATACGGAAGAAGAAACGATGCAGGCTGCCATGCAGCAAGTGAACATTCAGGGAAACAGGTTAGTGGGATATGCCGAGGGGAAGTACATACGTACCTTCAGTCATTATGAATATTACCTGTTAAAACAAAAACTGGCAGGAAAAGTGGATTTGATTCCTCTCTATCATAAAGATATAAGCAAGAGCCATCCCTTTGTGATCCCGGAAAAAGGGAAACCTGTCAAGGTATATCCTTGGAATGTGACCTTGTTGTGTAATACTATTGTTCGCCATGAAGGAAGAGTGGCTTCTGTCAGGGGAGATACCCTGTATGTAGGGGGAAAACCTGTAGAAGCCTATACATTTAATAAAAATTATTACTGGATGGCATCCAATAATCCGGTGAATTTGTGTGATTCACGTTTATTTGGTTTGGTGCCCGATGACCATTTGATCGGTAAAGCTTGGCGCATTTGGTTTTCATCCAGAAAAGGGCGCATTTTTCAACGAGTGCAATAATGGAGAATACGATATATTTAAGTTCGGCCTATCTGGCCCCGGTGGAATATTATACAAAACTGTTCGCCTGTGAGAAGGCCTATGTGGAACAGTATGACAATTATGTGAAACAGACTTATCGCAACCGTTGTGTCATTGCGGCAGCCGATGGTCCGCTGGCGCTGACTATCCCTACAGAAAAAAGCGGTACACCTAAATGCCTGATGAAGGATGTCCGCATTTCGGATCATGGCAATTGGCGTCATATACATTGGAATGCTTTGGTGGCTGCATATAGAAATAGTCCTTTCTTTGAGTACTATGCTGATGATTTCCACGTCTTTTATGAAAAGAAATATGCCTTCTTGTGGGATTATAATCAGGAAATTTGTTCTTTAGTATGCGATTTGATCGATATTCATCCCCGTATGGAAGGAACAACGGAATATTGCATGGAATTTGTTCCGGGCGAGGTTGATTTTCGTGAGATTATTCATCCGAAGCGTGACTGGCGTGAAGCGGATGCTGACTTTTGCCCTAAACCTTACTATCAAGTTTTTGATGCCAAATACGGTTTTCTGCCGAATTTGAGTATCGCCGATCTTTTGTTTAATATGGGGCCGGAGAGCCTGATTGTTTTGCGAGATAGTGTTAAAGGTATAAACCATAAAGAATAATATCATGAATAATTTGTTTAGTGTAAAAGACCAGGTGGTGGTAATCACCGGTGGAACAGGGGTTTTGGGAAAGGCTATTGCCGCCCATTTGGCAGAAGAAGGTGCCAAGGTTGTTATATTAGGCCGTAAGGCAGAAATAGGAAATGCCATTGTAAACGAAATCAAGGCCAAAGGCGGGGAAGCCATGTTTCTTGTAACCAATGTGTTGGATGAGGCTATATTGGAGCAGAATCTGAAGGATATTCTCGCAGCATATGGTCGTGTAGATGCATTGCTGAATGCAGCAGGAGGTAATATGCCGGGTGCTACGATTGCTCCTACAGGAAATTTCTTTGATTTGAAGGTCGATGAGTTTCAAAAAGTGCTTAATCTGAATCTTACCGGAACAGTTCTGCCTACACAGGTATTTTTGAAGCCGATGGTGGAGCAGAAGAAAGGGGCTATTGTGAATTTCTCTTCTATGGCGGCATTCCGTCCGATGACTCGTGTATGTGGTTATGCGGCTGCAAAAGCGGGAATCTCTAATTTCACTGCGTTCATGGCCAATGAAGTGGCTACGAAATTTGGTGAAGGCATCCGCGTGAATGCCATTGCTCCGGGATTCTTCCTGACCGAACAGAACCGTACTTTGTTGACAAACGAAGATGGTACATATACTCAGCGTGGTAATGATGTGATTCGCCAGACTCCGTTCAAACGTTTCGGTAAAGCAGAGGAACTGTGTGGAACCATCCAGTATCTCATCAGCGATGCCAGCAGCTTTGTAACCGGTACAGTAGCCGTAGTAGATGGTGGTTTCAATGCATTTGCCATGTAACAAGTCTTTAGTTTTTAATTCTCAATTTTTTTATTTGATATGATTTTATGTGAGCAAACATGGCGCTGGTACGGACCGAATGATCCTGTATCATTGTGGGATATCAAACAAGCCGGAGCAACCGGTATTGTCAATGCCTTACATCATATTCCCAACGGTGAAGTATGGACAGTAGAGGAAATAATGAAGCGCAAGAAATTGATTGAAGAAGCAGGATTAACTTGGAGTGTCGTAGAGTCCGTGCCCGTACACGAACATATTAAGACACAGACAGGAGACTATCTGAGATATATCGAGAACTATAAACAGAGTTTGCGCAATCTGGCAGCATGTGGTATCTATATTGTGACTTATAACTTCATGCCTGTACTGGATTGGACCGTACGGACCTGGCATATACGTTGCCCGATGGTTCCAAGGCATTGCGTTTTGAGCGGGCTGCTTTTGTAGCGTTCGATCTGTTCATCTTGAAACGTCCGGGAGCCGAAAAGGAATACTCGGCCGAAGAGATAGAAAAGGCAAAAGCGCGTCTGGCACAAATGGATGAGGAAGAAATTCATCGTCTGACACGAAATATGATTGCAGGATTGCCCGGTTCGGAGGAAAGTTTTACATTGGAGCAATTCCAAAAAGAACTGGACCGTTACAAGGATATTGATGCGGACAAGCTCCGCAATAATTTGATTTTCTTCTTGAAAGAAATTTGTCCGGTAGCCGATGAAATGGGAGTAAAGCTGGTTATTCATCCGGATGATCCGCCTATGTCTATTCTGGGCTTGCCGCGCATTATGAGTACGGAAGCGGATTTCAAGCTGTTGGTGGAAGCTGTACCTAATCCGTCAAACGGACTTTGTCTGTGCTGTGGTTCATTTGGCGTATCTGCACAGAATGATTTGCCGGGTATCATGGAACGTTGGGGAGACCGTATCAATTTTGTTCATTTGCGCAGTACCCAACGTGATGCTGAAGGGAACTTTTATGAGGCGAATCATCTGGAGGGTGATGTGGACATGTATCATGTAGTTAAGAACTTGTTGAAAGTGCAGCAACGTCGTGGAATATCTATTCCTATGCGTCCGGATCATGGCCATCAGATGATAGATGATTTGAACAAGAAAACAAATCCGGGTTATTCTTGTTTGGGACGTATGCGTGGCCTTGCCGAGCTTCGTGGCTTAGAAAAAGGAATAGCGATGAGTATGGAAACAAAATAATCTTTTTTTTAACATATAGAAAGAAGGCCTGAATGTCTTCCGGTGATGAGGTATATCCGGAAGTATTCAGGTCTTCTTTTTGTCTAAGAGGTAGATAATGAGGACTATTCTAGACAAATATAGAGATTAATTAGACAAATAAAGAGGTGCAGGCAAGGGGAGGAGGTTTATATTTGCAACAGATTTAATCTAATTAACCCTTAAATTCTTTTATTATGAATAAAAAAACAAAACTGCTTTCAATCCTTAGATTGGTGACAGCTATCCTGTTTTTGTTCTCATCGGAGGTGTTGGCCCAATCCTTATCTATCAGTGGTAAGGTAATTGACAAAAACAGTCAGGAGCCTGTAATTGGGGCCAGTGTTTTAATTGAAGGAACCTCAAACGGTACAATAACCGATTTGGATGGTAACTTTATGCTTTCTAATGTTCCTTCCAAAGGAAGTTTAGTTGTGTCTTACATTGGTTATGCTACACAAACTCTTCCTATTAATGGGAGGACTAGTTTCAGTGTTGTATTGGCTGAGGATACCGAAACGTTGGATGAAGTTGTTGTAATAGGTTATGGCGTACAGAAAAAAGTGAATCTTACCGGATCTGTGTCTTCAGTGAAAGGAGATGCATTGGAACGTCGTCCGGTAGCTGATGCCACACAGAGTTTGCAAGGGATGGTTCCGGGGTTGTTGGTGAGCAACTCAAATACGGGCCGTCCGGGAGCTAGTGGTACATTGACTTTGCGCGGACAAGGCAATCTGGATAATAATGCGAATCCTTATATTTTGGTTGATGGAGTGGAAATGAGTCTCTCGGACGTGAATCCGAATGATATTGAAAGTATTTCTGTATTGAAAGATGCTGCTGCTTGTGCCATTTATGGTGCACGTGCGGCGTATGGTGTCATTTTGGTCACTACCAAGAAAGGTGAGGAAGGTAAAATGCGTGTAAATTACCAAGGAAACGTAGGTTGGAGTACGCCGACTGTATTGCCTGATATGGTTGATTCCTATGAATTTGCTCAGTATTGGAATGCCGGATGTATTAATGCAGGTTCTCCTCGTTTGTATAGTGAGGAAAAAATGGGTTTATTACAGCAATATATTAAAGATCCCAGTAGTGTGGATCCTTGGTTCGAGCTTCCTAAAAATTCTAATATGAACCCGGCATTCGAAAATTCAGAATTAGGAGTAGGAAATACTAATTATTTCGATTTGCATTATAAGGATTGGGCATTCAAGCAAAATCATAATCTTAGCTTGAGTGGGGGTGGCAAAAAAGCACAATATTATATTTCTGGTGGTTATTATTCGGAAGATGGTATTCTCCGTTATGCCGATATGGATTTCAGCCGTTATAATTTTGCCGCTAATATTTCTTCTCAGATTACCGATTGGATGAAGGTAAAAGTAAATACGAAGTTTATGCATTCCGATGAGGATACTCCTTTTGGTGACGGAGGGCTTAGTGAAGGCTTTTATCATTCATTAGCACGTTTCCGTCCTACAGTTGCTCCTATTGATCCGAATGGGCATTTTACAGAACTGACTATGATTCCTTATTTGCAGAGTGGTACGTATACAAATACTCAACGTGACCGTTTTAGTTTAACGGCAGGTTTAGATATCCAACCTGTGAAAAACTGGTTTATCTTTTTTGATTATACATATAAATTGATGGATTTGGAATATGAGGCATTGAACGTGAGCCCGTTAATTTATGGGGCTGACGGGGTGAGTACTTCGAAAGGTGTGCGTGATGAGTTGGGTGTATCACCCGATGGCAAGTTTACCCGTTATTATGCGCATACTCGCTACCAATCTATAAATTTATATTCGAATTATCTCTTTACTTTGGGAGACAAGCATAATTTTACCGTAATGGCAGGTTATCAGGAAGAAAATAATGACTATAGTTATATGAAGAACTCGATTACCGGACTTTATTCAACTTCAAATCCTAATGTAGGTATGGGAACCGGTGATAAGACGGTAGTCGATACTCGTAATGGTTGGGCAACCCGTGGCTTTTTCGGACGTGTGAATTATGATTATGACGGACGTTATCTTCTTGAATTGAATGGACGATATGATGGATCGTCACGTTTTGCCAAAGGTAATCGTTGGGGCTTCTTTCCATCTGCATCTTTAGGATGGAATATTACCCGGGAACAGTTTATGATGCCAATAGCCGATGTAGTTTCCAACTTGAAACTTCGTGCTTCTTACGGATTACTGGGTAATCAGGCGGGTGCGGCTCTTTATACTTTTGCCGCTACTATGGATTTGAATGATAAATTGGGAAATTATATATTCTCTGATGGACGCCACATCTTTACTAAGGCCCCTGCCGTAGTCAACCCGAATACGACTTGGGAAAAAGTGGAGAGTAAGAATATAGGTTTGGATTTCGGTTTCTTTGGTAATTCGTTGACCGGTTCTTTTGATGTTTTTCAACGTGATACGAAGGATATGTTAGGACCTACGGTGGATTTCCCGGATTTCTTTGGTGCAGACGCTCCTAAAACCAATAATGCCCGTATGCGTAACCGTGGTTGGGAATTGGTGCTGAGTTATCGTGGAAAAATTGGAAAGGATATTGACTATAGCATAGGCGGTTCTCTTTCGGATGCTACTGCTGAAGTAACTGAATATGAAGGGACTAGAACAAATCCTAAAGATAATTGGTATAAAGGAAAGAAAGCTGGTGAAATTTGGGGATATCGGGCGGACGGACTGATCCAGACTCAGGCAGAGGCGGATGAGTATAATAATACCTATGATTTGTCTTTTATAAGCGGTAAACCTTGGACGCCGGGAGATGTAAAATATCGTGACCTGAATGGGGATAAGAAAATCAATAATGGGCTTAATACCTTGGATGATATGGGTGATATGACAGTAATCGGTAATACCACTCCTCGTTATCAATATACCATTAACGGTTCAATTAGCTGGAAAGGTGTAACCGTAAGCGCTATGTTCCAAGGGGTCGCTAAGCGGGACTGGGATCCTGGTACGGGAGCTTATTTTTGGGGAAGCGGACCTTATGCGCAGGTGACGGTGTTTAAAGAGCATTTGGATTATTGGAGTGAGACAAATACAGGGGCTTATTATCCAAAACCTTATATTCATACAGCAGGAGGAGTGGTTCCTTTCCGTAATAAGACAATGACGCTTAGTGACCGTTATCTCCAGAGTGGTGCTTATTGTCGTCTGAAAAATCTGACAGTGAGTTATGATATCCCTGCCGTATGGACAAAAAAGGTAGGTTTACAGAAAGTGCAGGTGTTTTTCTCTGGTGAGAATTTGTTGACTTTTACCACTTTGAAAGGAATGTTTGACCCGGAAGCTATCTTTACCAAGAATGATTACACGGCTGAAGGTGGAAAGAACTATCCTATGAACAAGGTGATATCTTTTGGTCTAGTTGTTAACTTATAATTTGATGAATATTATGAAGAAAAGAAATATATTTTTGGGTCTGGTTTTGATGTTAGGTCTTACCGGTTGCTATGATTTGGATAAGATGCCTGAAGGGGTATTGTCTACGACGATTCCTTTTGCAAGTACGGGGGAAATGAGAAATTATCTGGATCAATTCTATCAGACAGGTAATTATAAATATGACTATGTCAGCTTTGGTGATGGAATGCGTGCGCAAGGTTTTGATGCCGGTGGTGGACAATATATTGCCGGGGCAGATACACATAGTGATAATATGGCTTCCAGTTCGGTTAGTACCCGTTTGGCAGGTGAAACGACATTGAGTAGTGCGGTCAAACTGCAAAATTATACAGCTATCCGTAATTTAAATTTTATGCTGTGTAATTTAGATAATTGTGTGGAAAAAGGATCTGCTGATTATAATCAGTATGTGGGTGAGGCTTATTATTTCCGCGCATGGTATTATTATCAGATGTTTATCAGCTATGGGCGCCTGACGTGGGTGAACACTCCGCTTGATCCTAATATGGAAGAAATGAAATTGCCTCGTGCTAACCGCACGATTATTGCCGACAGTATTTTGGCTGATCTGGATAAAGCGGTGATGTATCTCAATACTCAGAACAATAGTGCTACCATGCGGATTCATAAAGATGTGGCGCGTGCTTTGAAAAGTGAAGTGGCCTTGTTTGAAGGAACTTGGGAAAAATACCATAAAGCGAAAAATGATAAGTTTTTTGATTCTACGGTGACCGATGAAAAAATTCGCGATTATTTTAATCAGGCTGTTGCAGCTGCAAAAGAAGTGATGGATCGTGGCGTATGGGCCATTTATAATACTGGTAACAAATTGGATGATTATCGTCAGATGTTTCAGACTACAGATTTATCGGGTAATCCGGAAGTACTTTGGTATAAACAGTATGATGGAGATCAGATTGGTAATAATGTAAACCGTTACTTAAATCAAGGAGGAGGGAGTGTAGGTGTTACGGCTTCATTAGTGGATGATTATCTGACAATTGATGGTAAACCGTTTGTTGGTGATGAGCGGATTGAAGCGAAAAAGGTGTTCGGGAATGAATTGCAGCCGACTTTGCGTGATCCGCGTTTGTCACAGACTGTTTGTATGCCGGGGCAGCAATTACGTCCGGATGACAAGGCTCCTTATTATGTTGTACCGCCATTGATTGGTACTTCATCCTATAATCAGAATATGACTGGTTATTCTTTATTAAAACATGTGCAAATTGATTATACGGGCAGTCTGGATGCCGAGTTCAAGGGAGCCACACCGGCTATTCAGTTCCGTTATGCAGATATCCTGCTGAATTATGCAGAAGCTCTGGCTGAACTGGATGGTGTGGGGAATGCGCAGAAAATTATTGATGCCTTGCAACCTTTACGTGACCGTGTAGGTATGCCTCCGGTGGATTTTGACAGGGAGTATAATCAGGAAGCTGATTATGGTTTCCGCAATCTTGATAAGTATATTCAGGCTGTACGTCGTGAACGCCGGGTTGAAAAAGCCTGTGAAGGACGCCGTCAGGAAGATATCATGCGCTGGGCTGCTGCGGACGAATTAATAGTGGCAAATGGCCGAAAGGTGCGCTCTTTGTGGGAAGTAATCTTGAGAACCATCCTGTATATGGTGATAAGTTAATTTATGATCAAGCTTCGGGAAATAATCTTTTCCTGACAGGCAAGCCCGGGGATCCGTTGCGCTATATTATACCTACGAATCCCGCAGGATATGAATCGGGTTGGAAATTTAATGTCAACCGTGACTATCTGTTACCCATTCAGACACGTATGTTAGGAGATTTGACCGGTGGTATGTGGGAACAAAATCCTGGATGGTAGGAATTATGTTAATAAAAAAAGATATGAGTAGAGTAACACCTGTGTTATTATATTCTTTGACGGGAGCAGTGGTGTTGTCATCGCTGTCTTCCTGCAAAGAAAAGAAATCTGAAGAGGTAAAAAAAACGATGAATGTATCTATATCATGTGTGACGACCATTCTTATCAGACGATCAGTGCCTATGACCAACGTTATATGCAGACGCCCAATATTGACCGGATAGCCAGTGAGGGTGTCCGTTTCACAAACAGCTTTGTAGCAAACTCTCTGAGTGGTCCCAGCCGTGCCTGCATGCTGACCGGTAAACATAGTCATGCCAATGGATTTACGGATAATACCACCACATTTGACGGTAGTCAGCAGACTTTTCCGAAATTGCTTCAGGCTAATGGCTATCAGACTGCTATGATCGGTAAATGGCATCTGGTATCTGAACCTACAGGATTCGATTATTGGGACATCCTGATAGGACAAGGAGATTATTATAATCCGAAATTTATTAAAAATGGTGAACGGGTACAACGGGAAGGTTATGCTACCAATATTGTGACAGATTTAGCAATAAATTGGATGGACAGTATCCGGGACAAGAGTAAACCATTCTGTCTTTTTATTCATCATAAGGCTCCTCATCGTACCTGGATGCCCGATCTTTGTGATCTTGACTTGTATGATGATGTGATTTATCCGATGCCCGAAAACTTCTATGATAAATATGAAGGTAGAATTCCTGCATCCAAGCAGGAAATGAGTATTATAAAGGATATGGATTTGGTGTATGACCTGAAAATGGCGGATAAGGAGAATGAGATCCATACCACGACAGGACTGGAAGAAGCGGGCAGAAATATGTATAATGCTCTGAACCCGGAACAGAAGGCTGCTTGGGATAAGCACTATGATCCTATCATTGCCAGATTCAAAAAGGATAAACTGACGGGTAAAGCCTTGGCGGAATGGAAATATCAGCAATATATGCATGATTATATGCGAGTTATTCATTCTGTAGACCGTAATGTGGGGCGTGTCTTGAAATATCTGGAAGAAAATGGATTGATGGGGAATACGATGATTGTCTATACTTCCGATCAGGGCTTCTATATGGGGGAACATGGTTGGTTTGACAAACGTTTTATGTATGAAGAATCTTTCCGTACTCCTCTGATGGTCCGTTTGCCGGGTGGAAAGAAAGGTGATATTGATGAAATGGTACAGAATATTGATTATGGCCCTACTATATTGGACCTTGCAGGAGTGAAGGTGCCATCGGATATGCACGGAGTTTCTTTCCTGCCTTTACTGAAAGGAGAGAAAGTTTCCGATTGGCGTAAGTCATTGTATTATCATTTTTATGAATACCCGGCTGAACATGCTGTCCGCCGTCATTATGGTGTACGTACAGATCGTTATAAATTGATGCATTTTTATAATGACATAGACTGTTGGGAACTATATGATTTACAGGAAGATCGTATGGAAATGCATAATATCTACGGACAACCCGGAACGGAAAAATTAACAAAAGAACTGAAAGACGAATTGTTGCGTCTTCAAGTGCAGTATGATGATCCTATCCGGAATATATACAAAGACTGACAACCTAATCTAACCTAAATTTAACATAGTATGGAGTATTCCCGATTCTTCTATTTGCAAGAAGGTCGGGAATCTTTTTTCCTATAATCAGACGGACTCATTCCCACTATATTCTTAAATACAGTACTGAAATTACGTGAGTGTTTGAATCCTGTCTGTTCTGCCACTTCGCCAATGGATAATGTGGTCGTGTCTAATAATTTACGTGCATATTCCAGACGGCATTTAATGATGTATTCGCTGATGCCCATATCCATCATCCCTTTAGTCTTATTGTAGAGTGATGCACGGCTCATTCCCATTTGTTGTGCTATGAAATTAACGTCCATATTTACATTGCTGATATTTTCATTGATAATGCGGTTGAATTGGATCATTAGCTGTTCATTGATATAATTCAGGTTCTCCTGTTTTTGTATAGGGATATCTATGGTGGCATAGTGATTTTTCATGAAGTTGTGATTATGCATGATATTCTGTATCTGAATAAACAGCATATCCATATCGAACGGTTTGGTAATATAGGCTTCTGCGCCCATTTTGTATCCTTCTTCCATACTGGTGTCATCAACGCAGGAGGTAAGTAAGATTACGGGCATGTAGTTTAAATCAGGCTTTTGTTTAATATAGCGACATAGTTCGAAGCCGTTCATGCGAGGCATTTTTATGTCACTTAATACAATTTGGGGACGTCGTGACGTGAGGATAGGGAGTGCTTCCATACCATCATGGGCTTCATATACTTCTTCAAACAGAACTTGTAGATTACAAATCAGGTAATTACATAAGTCACGATCATCTTCCACTATTAAAATAGAATGGAATTTCTCTATGCTGTCTTGTTGAGGTTGTTTGCGATCTATGTCGGCTGATAGATGTAATGCGTCATTCAAATAGGTTTGAGGTGTGGATTGAATGTCGGCGGCTTCCTGTCTATACGGTAAGGTGAAAAAGAAGGTCGCTCCTTTGGTTTCATTATTTTGTGCTCCGATAATGCCTCCATGCATTTCGACCAGTTGTTTGGCATATGACAAGCCGATTCCTGAACCTTGCAGGCTATGTTTGCCTTGATAGAAACGGGTGAATAAGTTGGCGATGTCCTCTTTTTGAAGTCCTGTTCCTTCGTCCTTTACAGTTATCCGGATGCGGCTCCCGTTGCCTTCCAGATAAGTGGAAACTGTAACGGTAGAGTTTTCTTCGCTGAATTTATAGGCATTTGTCAAGAGGTTATTTATAATGATTTCGCATTGGCTATGGTCGAAATACATACTATCTATAGCAGTATCGGGAGCAAATATCAACGAAATGTTACGTAATGAAAGTTCATCCTTGAAATCATTCAGGATATTTTGCAGCCATTCATTAAAAGGCGCGGGAGACATGCGCAGGATATTCTTCTCCACCTCCATTTTGCGCATGTTCAGAATCATGTCAATGATATTTTTCATTTGGCGTGCCTGTTTGAATGCACCATATAGCTTGCTACGGAGTTCGTATGGGATTTGCTTGCTGTTTGTGAGTTGTTTCAGCGGTGTATAGATTAAGGTTAAAGGAGTGCGTAGTTCATGGTTGATATTGATTAACGCTTTTACCTTTTCCTTATAGATGGTACGTTCTTGTTCCTTGTATTTTCGTTTCAGATGTTGGTCGTGGGCTCGTATGGCATAGATAATGGAAAGAATAATGATGACTGCACATATTAGGATGAACCAAGACTGCTGCCACCACGGAGGAAGAACGGTAAATTTCAGTAACGTGAATTCAGAACTCCAATTCCCATCGTTTTGGGTACATTGAACAGTTATGCTGTAATTACCCGGAGAGATGGTGTGCAAAATAAGATGAGGACGGGATGTTTCCGTGTATTCTTTATTTAACCCTTTTATGCGGAACCGATATATACGCTTGTGAAAAACATTTTCTCCTTCTAGTTGTGTATGTATTTGTAGAGAGGAGAAATTGTAAGGAATTTCCATCGTTGATTGGGAATTGAAGGGGACTATAGTACCGTTTAAAGATACTTCCTGTAATTCAAGAGTGATGGGCGGAGGAATGGAGGCAGATTTTAGGGCTTTGTTTATTCGTACCAATCCTTCAGAACCACCCATGTATATATTGCCGTCACTAGCCACCAATACAGGTTTGGCCAAGAAATCATTAGGTAATACTCCATCCATTTCATTGTAGATTACAAAATGATTTTTTGTGGATTATAAGCGTATATGATCCCTAATGATCCCATCCATACGATTCCTTCATGATCGATGACTAAAGAAGTGATTACGTCGTTTCCATCGGGTAACTTTAAGGGCTCTTTACGGTTTGAGGGCAGGTAAATTCGGGTAATTCCGTTAGGTCCTGCTATCCATAGAGTCCCTAAAGTGTCAATGCTTGCAGCTAATATTTGGTTGTTCTTCTCATAAGCTATGGTTTCGTATTCGTTCTTTTCTTTATTGTACTGGAATACGTTGCTTCGGTCGTGAAAAAAAGGATAAGTACGGTATTTTCCCATGTAAACCCAGGAATATTGCAATTGTTGATTACTGGGAAAAATGGGAATCAATTGTTGACTATCGGGTATATATCGATAAAAAGCATTGCCATATAGTTCGATTTCGTTTTGATCATTAACTCGTATATTGGTGGGTGCACTGGAGCTTGCCAGCTTTGTTTCTGCATCTTTGTCCGGAAGAGAGAAACGTTGGTAGCTTCCAGTCTTTTTATTGAAACGAAAAATTCCTTTTGAGAAACTGGACGCTAGCAGTTCGGTTTCGGATAAAGGACAAATAGATACTATCTTTTCTCCCAATGTTTGCGGATAGTGGGTAAAATGTTCCGTTTGCGGGTCAAAGCAGTTGATGCCGCCTCCATCTGTACCAATCCAGATTCGTCCGTCTTTGTCTTCCCATAAACATAAGGGGCATTTGTCGGATAAACCTGAGGCTGGGTTTTGTGCAGCTTTGGTATAGGTGGTGATAAAGCCTTTTTCTGCTCCTAATACTCCTTCCCGGACCATACCTATCCACATGTGGTTGTTGCTATGGCATAGGCATGTTACTGAGTTGGCTGGGAATTGTCGGTTTTCCTTGTTTGATAAGATTTGAATATCACGAGTGTCCGGATAGATGATATTCACTCCGCCTCCGTCTGTTGCCAGCCAAATGGCTTTATTCCACTCTGTTATATCAAGAACGATATCGTTGCTCAAGTTTGAATTACGGGTATTATAGGAGGTCAGCAGTTGTCCGTCCTGATTATAACATTTTACTCCTTGCCCATAAAAGGAAACCCAGTAATGTCCGGAAGAATCCTTATATAGATCGTATGCATTGGATGATTCACCGAATGGAGAATCGGTTATTTCTCCTGTATGTTTATTTAATAACTTTATTTTCCATGCATTGTTTATTATCAAGTAATGAGTGGAATCGAAAGGCTCCATCTTGATAATACGGATTCCTGTTGTTTTTAAAGGGATTGCTTTGGAATGTTTTAATTCTTTTTCATATACAAGTAATGTGTCGGTTACAGGTATCAACAGTTTGCTTCCTTCTGTTGCTATAATGGAAGTCTTTACCGGTTTATTATGCCGCAGAAAGATTTGCAGGGAGTCTTTCTCATATTCATAATAACTGATTCCTTGTGAGGTGACCGCCCATATCCGCTCTTCATTATCTCCGAAAATATCGTTGATGTAATGGCTGTTTTTACGTAATAAGTCCGGTAGATTATATTTCTTGATTTTTTCTCCATTGAAACGATATATTCCCTGAGTGGTTCCGACCCATAATGAACCGTTTTTGTCATCGTATAGGGATGTTATAGAGGTTGGAAGCCCTTCTTTAATAGAAAGTTGTTTAAAATGATAATAAGGACGGTTGATGGAATAAGTCTTTACGATAAAACAACATAGAGCCAGGATTACATAGACGGTTTTTCTCATTCAGATAAGGTCTTAAAACAAATATTTGTACAAATATAAGAAATAGGTTTTGAAATTCAAAGCGGTAAAGAGGATATTGATAACTGAATAGCTGTGATATTATATGTAATTTGTCATTCTGAACAGATGTAGAAGATAACATAGTGTTCAGAATGACAAAATAGATTGGAGAATGAGGGGGATTTGTCTGACAGGTTTTTTGTCCTTATAATGGGATTTTTTTCAGTTTTTCATTCTCAACCATTATTTTATATTTCTTTCCTTTAGTTGTCTTAAAGGTAAAAGTCCGGTTACCATATCTCAGATTGCAGGGTTCACCGGCTTTGGACAAAATAACGGCCTCTTTTAATTTACCATCTGCCAGGTAATGTTAATTTCAAAGTTACCTTTGGCACAAAGCCCCTTTACAGAACCTTCTTTCCATGCGTCTGGCAAGGCTGGGAGCAATTGGATGAATCCCATGTGACTTTGCAACAGCATTTCTGTGATACCGGCAGTTCCGCCAAAGTTACCGTCAATTTGAAAAGGCGGATGGGTATCCCATAAGTTGTCCAAAGTCCCATTTTTTAGTAAGTTGCCAAATAGTTTGTAGGCGTGGTTACCGTCTTGCAGACGTGCCCATTGATTCAGTTTCCATCCCATACTCCAGCCGGTAGCTCCGTCACCGCGGTGTTCTAAAACAACTTTGGCGGCATGGGTCAATTCGGGAGTCATAATTGGTGAGAGGGTGTGTCCCGGATGCAGTCCGAATAAATGGTTGACGTGACGATGCTCGTCTTTGGGGTCGTCTATGTCTGTTGACCATTCCATTAACTGACCATAACGTCCTATTTGATAGGGTACAAGATGGTTCAATACATATTGCCATTGTTTACGGTCTTTGGAATCGACACCCAGTGCTTTGCTGGCATCAATGGCATTGAGTAATATTTCGCGGACTACAGCATGTACAAAAGTGGCTCCTTGGTCTACAGGTCCATGCTCGGGAGAAGTGGAAGGAGCAGCAGTATAGGTTCCGTCTGGTTTATGCCATAAATAGTCTATAGCGAAGTTGGCACTGCTCTTGATAAGATCATAGCCTACTTCTTTCAGGAATTTTTTGTCGCGGGTGTAATCATAGTATTCCCAAATGTGAGTTGCCAGCCAGGGACCTGCCATCGGGTTAAAGTTCCAGGACATATTTTCATCGGTCAAAGGGGAGGTGAATCCGAAAATGTTTCCGGAGATGGAGCTGTCCATCACGTGCGCCGAAATAGGCTTGGGCTGTCTTTTCTCCCGGTTTCACCAAGGTACGGATGAAGTCTATCAAAGGCCATACACATTCGTTCAGATTGGTGGAGCAAGCAGGCCAGTAGTTCATCTGGATGTTGATATTATTATGGTAATCTACATGCCATGGGCCATCTACCCCGTTGGCCCACATTCCTTGCAGGTTGGCCGGGAGATTGCCGGGGCGTGAACTGGCAATTAATAAGTATCGCCCGAACTGATAATAGATTTCTTCCAGCCGGTAGTCCGGATTTCCTTTGCGATAGCGTGCTAGACGTTGATAGGTGGGGAGGTCTGTAACGGCAGGATATTGTAAGGTCATGGGAGCACGAGGGTTCAGTTGTAGTTGGACTCTTCCAAACAGTTGGGTATAGTCCGTTTTGTGCCGTTCGCATAACTCGTTGTAACTTTTGGCGGCGGCAGCGTCCATCATGGCTAGGGTTGTTTGTTCCGGATCAGGACCGACATACGTCTTGGGGTCTTTGAAGTCTGGATTGAAGTTGAGTTTATAATCGGTATCTGCGGTCAGCAGAAAAATGACTTCATCCGCATTGCGAACAATGAATTTGCCATCAGTCGTGTTCAGGCTTCCTCCTTTGTTTATGGCTTGTATGCGGAGAGCAAATTTCATTTGGTTGTTTTTGAGGCAACCGGTGTAGAGTAAACGATTGGGGCCATCTGCTTTGATATCACCTATGGCTTCAGGGTTGCTGCCATAGCTGAATATCAGGTTTTGCATACCGGGACGGTCGGCTGTGAACTTCAGCACCATCACGCTGTCGGGGTAGGAAACAAAGTATTTACGCTCGTAGTTCACTTCATCTTTGCGAAAACTGACTACTGCCATGGCCGAGTCAAGAGACAGGATGCGTTTATAATTGGTCATACCGATCTCACTTAAACCGGTTTCGATGTAAGCTTCTCCTAATGTAGTAAAGGAGCCGAAGCGAAAAGGTGTTTCACGGCTTGGCTCATAATCGGCTAGTCCGTTGAAATTTTTGCAGGTAAGTTCTTCTGCTTTTTTCTGGTTGCCGTCTGTAAATGCTTGGCGGATTTCGGGTAATAGGTGTGCTGACTCTTTATTTACGTTCCAATAATAAGCTGCTCCCTTTTCTGTGTTTGGTCCTCCACGCCATAGTGTCTTTTCGTTTAAAGTGATTCGTTCTGCCGCTATAGATCCCATAACATTGCCTCCCAAACTGCCGTTTCCTATGGGGAGTGAGTTGTTTTCCCACGCTTTGTCTGTTACAGGAGAATACCAGGAAGCGCGTCCGTCCAAATTATTAGGGGTATCAAACCAGATGCTCAATCCTTTGGTGTAATCTGTACTCTGTGCCTGTAAGGAAGCTGCGAATAGGCTTCCTAAAATGCATAGCTGAAGTTTCTTCATAAATTAATGATATTAGTTAAAGGTATTTCTACAAAAATACAATTAGATTTTTATTTGTGAGAAATGTAATGTTTGAAATTTAGGGTGATTTCCTGTTTTTATAGGTATATCAGGGTTGAAAGATAATTTTCATCGAACATTTCATTGGCGATATCCCATAAATGTTCTGCTGTCAGCATTTCTATCCGTTTGAATACTTCTTCCGGACCTTCAAATTTACCATAGTGTAAGAAAGTTTTTCCCATATCCAATGCATTGTTCTCAAAATTGTCTCCGGCAACCCCTATTTGTCCGATGATTTGTTTTTTTGCAGCATTCAGTTGTGAGGAACTTAGTTTGCTGTCACGCAGTTTTTTCAATTCTTTATGAACTAGTCCGATGCAACGGTCTGCATCTTCCGGATCAGTTCCGAAATAGATGCAGAACACTCCTGTGTCTGTGTATGAGGTCAGATTGGCTTCTACGTTATAGACCAGCCCCCGGCGTTCGCGCAAGGAAACGTTTAGCCGGCTGTTCATACCAGGTCCGCCCAACAGATTGTTAAGCAGGTAAAGTCCGGTTCGTTTTTCATTATATGCATTATATCCTCGGCTGCCTATCATTACATGGGCTTGATGTGTTTCTTTATTCAGTGTCAATGCCTTAGGAATATAGAGAAAAGGTTCTGTCCGTTGGCGTTCAGTAATGGAAAAAGGGATGTCGCTGTCACTTTCTCTATGGTGCGTATCACTTTTTTAAAGTCTATATTGCCTTGAATGAAAAAGATCATATTGGTAGCTTTGTAAAAACGGGAAGTGAAATTCAAGGCATGTTTGCTTTTGAAACTACGCAATAAGTCCGGTTTTCCCAAAATATTTCTTCCCAAAGGATGATCGGGAAATATCAATTCCTCAAAATCATCAAAAATCAGTTCTGACGGACTGTCTTCATAACTTTGTATTTCATCAATAATCACTTCCACTTCTTTGTCAATCTCATGTTGTGGGAAGGTGCTGTGAAATACAATATCTGCCAGCAATTCTGCTGCCCGTGAGAAGTGTTCTACCAGGAAAGCACTGTATATCACTGTTTCTTCCTTATTTGTATATGCATTTAAATCTCCGCCTACATTTTCCATGCGGTTCAGGATGTGCCATGCATGTCTTTTTTGTGTTCCTTTAAAGATAAGGTGTTCCACGAAATGGGCCATTCCCTGTTCTTGTTCGTTTTCATCACGGGTTCCGGCATCGACGGCAAAGCCGCAATAGGCTACATTAGACTGATTGGGAGCGTGAATAATGCGCAGCCCGTTAGGCAAGGTGAAAGTATTGTATGACATTGTTTTTTGCTTCAAATAAGTTTCGGTTGGCAAAAATACAACAAAAGTTATTGCCGTTCTTCAAAAAATGCAGATATTTGTATTTACTAACAGAAAACAAGATGATGGATAAAATTGCTATTTTCTGTTCCGCATCCGAGAATATAGAGCCTGTGTTTTTTGAAAAAGCACGTGAGTTGGGCGTTTGGATGGGACAAAACAAGAAGACGTTAGTGTATGGAGGTGCTAATATCGGATTGATGGAATGTATTGCCAAGGCAGCCAAAGACAACGGTTCGATGATAATGGGAGTTATTCCGACCAAATTGGAAGAACGTGGACGAGCCAGCGATTTGGTGGATGTGACTTTCCGTACGGATAATTTGAGTGACCGTAAAGATGTGATGTTGAATGAGTCGGATGTAGTGATAGCTTTGCCGGGAGGAGTGGGTACACTGGATGAGGTTTTTCATGTAATGGCGGCCGCTACGCTGGACTATCATCGTAAAAAAGTAATTTTTTATAATATAAATGGCTTTTGGAATGGCATTATCGACTTTTTGGCCGGATTGGAGAGGCAGCATTTTGCCCATCATCCGTTGAACAGTTATTTTGCTGTTGCCAATGACTTGAGAGAACTAACCGAACTACTTAAATAATATTCATGTAACCTATTATGATGACATCTATACACGAATTGTTGCAGAAAGAGGCTCAGGCTGTTTTGAATATTCCTATAACTGATGCTTATGAGAAAGCAGTGGAATTGATTGTTGAGCAAATACACCGTAAAAAAGGAAAGCTGGTGACTACCGGTATGGGTAAGGCTGGACAGATAGCTATGAATATAGCTACGACTTTTTGCTCTACAGGTATTCCGGCAGTGTTTTTACATCCCAGTGAAGCCCAACATGGGGATTTGGGGATTTTGCAGGAGAATGATTTGCTGCTTCTGATTTCTAATTCAGGAAAAACCCGTGAAATTGTGGAACTGACACAACTTGCACATAATTTGAACCCGAAGTTGAAATATATTGTTATTACCGGAAATGCGGATAGTCCATTGGCTAGAGAATCTGATATTTGCTTGTGTACAGGGCATCCTGATGAAGTGTGTGCTCTGGGTATGACCCCCACAACTTCAACTACGGTTATGACTGTGATAGGTGATATTTTGGTAGTGGAAACCATGAAAAAGACCGGTTTTACCATCGAAGAGTATAGTAAACGTCATCATGGAGGATACTTAGGTGAGCGTTCACGTGAGTTAAGTAAGTAAAATAAAATAGAACCAACTGGAAGGCAAAGAACACAAATAATGCAAATAGAATTTTATTAAAGGATTTGTGTCATTTGTGTTCCGGTTTTATGTATATAAATCGTAAATATAAAAATGAGAAAAGTAATAGGTATAGGTGAAACCATTCTGGATATTCTTTTTAAAGATAGCAACCTACGGCAGCAGTTCCCGGTGGCTCGGTTTTCAATGGAATTATTTCATTGGGGCGTTTGGGAGTCAATGTAACTTTTATCAGTGAAACGGGAAATGACAAAGTGGGCGATATCATTCTGAAGTTTATGCGAGAGAATGGAGTAAGCACAGATCATGTGAATGTGTTTCCTGAAGGAAAGTCACCTGTGTCTTTAGCTTTTCTGAATGAACAGAATGATGCTGAATATCTTTTTTATAAAGATTATCCACGGTTGAGGCTGGATGTGACAATGCCTGAAATACATCGGGATGACATTGTGATGATCGGCTCTTATTATGCTGTAACGCCTCAATTGCGTGATAAAGTAAAAGAACTGTTGGATAAAGCTCGTGAAAAAGGGGCTATCATTTATTATGACGTGAATTTCCGCAGTACTCACAAGAACGAGGCGATAAAGCTGCTTCCTGTTATTCTTGAGAATTTTGAATATGCTGATATTATTCGTGGCTCCGTTGAGGATTTTGAGAATATGTTTGGTTTGACAGATGCGGATAAGGTTTATAAAAGTAAGATTGAATTTTATTGTCCGCATTTTATTTGCACGCACGGTGGAAAAGGAATTCGCCTGTATACAAAGAATATAAAAAAGCATTATGAAGTGGATCCTTTGCAGACTGTCAGTACAGTGGGAGCCGGAGATAATTTTAACGCCGGAGTAGTTTTCGGATTGCTAAAATATCGTATCCGTCGGGATGATTTGGATGAACTGTCGGAAGATGACTGGGACCATGTGATTCGTTGTGGAAAGGATTTCAGTGCCGATGTTTGTATGAGTTTGAATAATTCGATTTCAAAAGAGTTTGCTGCCGGTTACAAATAAATCGAATAGCTCTCATTGTTTTAAACTCTTTTATTATGTATGAGAACCTTTAAATTAATAGCAGGTCTTTTCTTTTTGCTACTGGTGGTTGCTTGTCAGGACAAAAAGCGGTCTTCGCAGATTAAGGTAGCGGAGAATGAGTCGAAATATGTGGTTCTGGCATATGTCACTTCATGGGGAGAAAGTACGCCCGATCCGGCATGTTTGACCCATATTAATTATGCATTTGGGCATGTTACAGATAATTTCAAAGGAATACGTATAGATAATGAACCACGTTTGCAAATGGTGGTGGGGCTGCGTGAAAAAAAAACGTCTTTGAAAGTTTTGCTGTCTGTAGGCGGATGGGGAAGCAGTAGGTTTAGTGAGATGGCACAGACAGATAGTACACGTATGGCGTTTGCTGCAGATTGTAAACGGGTGATAGACCAGTTTGATTTGGACGGAATTGATATAGATTGGGAATATCCCGGTATAGGAACTGCCGGTGTATCTTTTTCGCCGGAGGATACTGATAACTTTTCTTTGTTGATGAAGGATGTACGCCATGCTATCGGTAAAGACAAACTGCTGACCATTGCTACACAGGCAGGTGCCAAATATTACAATTTAAGGGCTGTCGAACCTTATGTGGATTATGTCAATATCATGACATACGATATGGAGGAATCTCCTAATCACCATTCGGCCTTGTACCGTTCGGAAATGGCTGAGGAATGGTCTTGCGAGGATGCGGTTGCCGCCCATGTTGCCGCAGGTTTTCCTGTCGGACGCTTGGTATTGGGTATTCCGTTCTATGGGCATGGGACTAATGAAGCTCCAGAATTATTGGATTATCGTCATATTATCGCTTTGGATTCTTTACAGAGTTGTTGGGATAGTGCGGCACAAGTTCCTTATATGGTAAATTCGCAAGGACATGTGGTCGTTAATTATGAAAATGCCCAATCCATCGCATTCAAGTGTCAGTTCCTGCATCAGAAAGGGATGCTGGGGGCTATGTACTGGGATTATGATAGCGATGATGAAAGGGTACATTACGCCATGCCGTCTATCAAGGTGTAATGAACCCTTGACTCTTTCAGCTTATTTTTTCTTTATCTGCATATTTCCTGTAGAGAGGATAAGCCGCTTGCAGTATTTTGTTCTTTAATAAAGGAGAATAGTCGGGATAAACCGATAAAAAAGTTTCTACTGCTTTGTAGGCCGCTTCGCTATCGTGATTCCTTAATAAAGCCCCGACCCAATTGCGGGGGAAAAAGATATCTCCGGTACGTTGAACCTCTGTTAGTTCTTCTAATGCCGGACGGATATATTTCACCGCATAATCCTTTCTTGTAGAATGATTCAGATAGCTTAAGGTCGTAGCTGCCCAGGGCTCAATCCTTCTGTTTTCCGCTTGCAATAAAGATTGGAACAAACTGTCCAATTTTAAAGTATCGGCAGTCATCGCACGTGATATGAAATCGAATTGACGTAGACGGTCCGGATTGTGGATGCGTTGGCGCTGTGTCTTAAGTATTTCTTTTCCTTGTTCAGGTATACGCAAGGCCAGTTCGTAGGCCAATGTAGTGTAATCTTTTTCATTTAATTGTTGGACTCTTTCGGTTTCCCATAAGGAATAAAGGCACTGAATCATAGCCGGACTTGCTGTTTCTGTAATTAGAAGGCGTAATAACTGGATGCGACAAGAAGGAATCGGATGAGAATAGCTGAGTCTATAAAGCTCATTTTCTATTTTATCACGTTCTACCGAAGATGTCTCTTGCAGAGGAGAGGACAAGTAATTGGTTAATGTCGAAGCTATCAACGGGTTCTTTTCACAATGTATTCCGTTGAGTAATGCATTCATCCATGTAGTATTCGGAATTCTTTTTGCTTGATAATTTTCATGCATCATCATTAAAACTGCCTGTCGGGTTGTTTCATTGTCTATTTCTTGCCAATGTTCCAGCAGCCAGTGGAGACTGTTGTTGTCAGGAATAAACAAACCATATCCTCTTCCGTCCGTATTGGGCAAAATACGGGTGGGGGTAAAGGGTAACGTAATACGGCATAAGTTGTCTGTCAGGCTAGCTTCTATCGTTGTGTCTCTTGTTCCGCAAAGGGTGATATTGAATTTTTGAGGCCAGTTTAATCCTCTTTGATATGAGTCTTGCTGATGTATGGTCAGCTGTTTGCCGGATACTTCGAAATTGATTATCGGCATTCCTTTTTGGTTTACCCATACATCGCTGAAAGCGGTTAGATCTTGCTCTGTTTTACTGTTTAGAATTTGTATCAAGTCATCCCAAGTAGCGTTGGCGTAAGCGTAAGTTTTTAAATATTCTTGAATCCCTTCCCGAAATGCTTCTTTTCCCATTAATTCCACCAGTTTTACCATCATGACAGGGGCTTTGTTATAAATGATCTGTCCATAAATTAATCCTGCATTTTGAAGGTTATCTAGCGGTTGCCGGATTGCAGTGGTTCCGGGTGTACGGTCTTCTGACAAGGATGCGGCTGTATAAGTCTTCATCCAATTCAGCTGGTGATTGACTTGTGGGAATAATGGTTCGGTAATCAGAGCTGCAAAATAATTGGCAAATACCTCTTTAGTCCAGACATCATCAAACCAGTTCATCGTTACTAAATCGCCGAACCACATGTGAGCGGTTTCGTGGGCGATTAATTGGGTTCGGCGAAGTTCTTCATCAGGAGTGGGATTTTCGCTTAGGAACATTTGCGTGTCATTATATAAGGTGGCGCCTGTGTGCTCCATACCTCCATATTGGAATCCCGGCAAGATAATAAAATCGTATTTGGCAAAAGGGTAGGGGACATTGGTGTATTCTTCCAGCCAGTTCAGCGAAGCGGTCACTTGTTTGAAGATGGTATCTAATTGGGCTACTTTTTTAGAATCTGTTTCGCGGTAGTATGCTGAGATTTTCCGATTGCCTTCTGTATATTCTTGATGTTCTAATTTACCGGTGACAAAGGAAAAGAGATAAGTGCTTAATGGTTCAGTTGGGGCAAAAGTTACCGTTTTGCAGTTGCCTTTTGTTTCTTCTTTAGTAATATAGGTATTGGAAACAGCTTTCCATGCTGTTGGTATATCCAGTCGTAGGGAAAATGTGGCTTTCAGATTCGGCTGTTCGAAACAAGGGAATAAGGTACGGGCACGGTCGGGCACTAATAGCGTATACAGAAATTCATCATTTCTGTTTAGCGACTGGTTGCCGGCAATAAATTTGATAGTGATATTATTTTTGCCTTCTACTATATTTTTTCAGGTAGGATGATGTGCTCGTTATGGAATTCATAACGGGCAGTTTGTCCATTGACGGATACCGATTTTATTTTTTCAGGCTTTTCTCTGAAGTCGAGAATAATTTCTTGCGGTGCATCCAGATTAAATTCAATGGCAATCTCTCCATTTACCGGAACTGATTTTTGTTCAGGAATGGAGAAATATAGCTTATATTTCAACTCTTTAATCTCCTGTTTGCGCAGTATTGCCAGTTCTTGCGATACGCCCTCGTCGTAGAAACGAGGATTGCTTGTTGTCTGTTGGCAACTGCATAATAATAAGTTGCACATGACAATAAGATATCCGATATATGTTTTCATCATCTAAAATTTATCTTGGTTATCTGCTGCAATTTTTCGGATGCCGCGCTGTGAAGCTATGAATGCACCTCCTAATACTCGTTTCCCCTCGTAAAAAACGGCTGATTGTCCGGGAGCGATGGCGGATGCTTCGGAAAGGAAACGGACCAATAGTTGTTTTTCATCTAATACGAGCACTTGACATGGAATAGGCTTGCTGCGATAGCGGATACGTACTGACAAGTCCTTGCATTGTAGTAAATCCTGCATTTCTGTGATATGATAGTCTTCTACCAACATATATTCTGCTTTAAGTTCCTCGGCGTCCCCTAACATGACTGTATTCTTTTCTGCATTGATGCGTAGAACGTATGCAGGATGCCCCAAAGCGATTTCCAACCTTTTCCGTTGACCTATTGTATAATAAGGAAAGCCTTTGTGCTGACCTATCTTGACTCCTTTACTATTTACAAACCATCCCGGTCCTACTTGGGTGTCAATATCCGGGCATTGCGAACGCAGAAAGTTTCGGTAATCCCCTTCTATAAAGCAGATTTCCATACTTTCACCTCCACGAGCCTTCGCTTCGAATCCCTTTTGTCGGAGATATTCCCGTACTTCCTGCTTGGTATAAGTTCCCAATGGAAAGAGAAAACGTTGAAGTATCTCCTGAGGAAGTTTCCATAGAAAATAGGATTGGTCTTTTGTCTGATCATCTCCCGCTACGATATACAGTTTTCCTTTCCGTTCTTCCAGTCTGCAATAATGCCCGGTAGAGATATGAGCACAATTCGTTTGGTCCGCCCATTCACAGAGAATTCGCTCTTTGAATAGCGGATTGCAAAGGACACAAGGATTGGGAGTTCTTCCTTGCATATACTCATCAATGAAGTGTTTTACAATAATCTGTTTGAACTCTTTCCTCACATCAGCTACATGGTGTTCTATTCCCAGCCGTTCTGCCAAGGCTTTTGCTTCCAGCACATCATCAGGTTCATCTTGACCGGGGGTGGAAAAGCGGGAAGGGACATCCCACGTTCTCATGGTAACTCCTACCACTTCATATCCTTGTTCTTGCAGCATGATGCAAGTGGCGGAGCTATCTATTCCGCCACTCATTCCTACCAAGACTCTTTTATCTCTGTTATTCATTATATAAATAGTTCAGGTTCACGGCGTGCCGCACATTTTTGGTGCAGCATGGGAGTGTAAGGAGTATCAAAAACTCGTGCACCATTAGGGCATTCTTTTACGCAAGCGCAGCACTTGATGCATTTGGTAATCTCTGTTTCTATTTTTCCTTCATCGCTTAAAGCAATGGCATGAGTAGGACATACTTCGATACATTCGCCACAGGCAAAACATTCTTCTGTGCAAACTGGAGCGGCAGGAGTAGAGGGGCCTACAAAGCGATAAGGTATATTTCCTTTTATGTAAAAATCGGATAATATTTCATCTTTCTCCAGTTTTGTCAGACAGTCTTTCCCAAATTGTTCCGCAGTCTGTAAATCGGTAATATCCGGACGACCTTCTGCAATGGGCATGTTAGGACGGCTATAACTGTGTTCACCAATAAAGGCACCGGCAGCCAGTGGAGTGAACCCTAATTGAATAGTTTCATCTCTCAATTCGACTAGTGCATCTTCGTAATCGCGGTTACCATATACAGTGATTAAAATAGCCGGAGCATTGTTGCCTCTTAATCTTCGTAGCCGTTGCAATGCTATTGGGGCTACCCTTCCTGCATACACAGGAACTGCAATGATCGTGATAGAATCTTTGATTTCTATCGGGCTACTATTCTCATCTGTAGTGAGATCTATTTCTATTCTTTTGCCCATACCTATACTTCCTCCGATGGCACGGGCTATTTTCGCGGACGTATGTGTAGGCGAAAAAAATATGATGTGATTGCTTGTATATGTTTTCATAAACGCAAATATAGTGACTTTTGTCCAAAGGTAACCAAATATATAGATAAGATGTACAAGGATATCGAAGATTATTGTAACATGGGTGTAAAATATGATTGGTAAAATGGTATTCTGTACCTTTGGTTAATAGAAGTGATATAATAGATTATACAGGTTAAATTATACTTAGTTGTGAACAATAAAAAGCCCCTGTTTAGGACGATTAAAAGATTTTTTAACCGGAAAATAAGTGACATGATTTTATGTGATGATTGTTAATCCTTACTGACTTGAGATGTTATATAAAAGGAGAGTGTTAGATTTTTGTTTTTCTTTTTATAGAGAATAAAGTGCGTTTCATCTGTTATAAACCTTGCTTTGTCGATGTTATTTATACTATTATATATAAGATATATAATGAAAGTAATTACTGACTTTAATAGGCTTTTAAGGCTTTCTATAGTTGTTTGTGAGGTAAAGAATATATAGATATTCCTATTTCTTAAAATATTCCTGTATTTTATAAAGATTTTTAGTGGAAAGTCTTGCAGAATAGAGTAAAATGGGTACTTTTGTCCGATGAAATTATGGCTATTATAGAAACTGACTAAAATATGGATGCTCTATTTCAAACGCAAAGCAATGAGCTTTCTACTATAACGCAGAAAGAAAAGCTGTTTAAAGATGCAGAACGGCAGTGGAATACACTGTCTTCCGAGAAAGGAGCGCCCGGAAGAAAAGTTGATTTTGAGATCTATAAAAGCATTTTGTATAACCTAGAAATCAGAAAAGTATATTTGGATTCAAAGCTCTCTTTAGAAAAGTTTAGTTCAATAGTCGGCACGAATACGACCTACCTGAGTAATGCGGTGAACAACTACTTCGGATGCAATTTCAAGCGGTTAATAAATTCCTACAGGGTGGTTCGCGCGAAGGAGTTGCTGGACAGTAAAGATTGCCCAGTGAATGAGCTTTTCAGCCGCTGCGGGTTCGCCTCCAAGAGCGTGTTCTATGTGTCGTTCAGAAAAGTAGTTGGCATGACTCCCCTGCAATATATATCGCAGAGTCGGAATCCTTTTATGATTCAACGCAATTAAGTCCTTTTATAACAATAAACATTTTGAGTTTTTAAATTTATAAATTTAAAGTTTTTCTATTATGAACAAAAATTTTTAAGTTGCAATCCTGTTCGGAGCCTTGATGGTTTCTTCAACAGGAACGTTTGTATCTTGTAAAGACTATGATGATGACATCGATCGTATCGACAATACGTTGAACGATTTGAAGTCTAAATTGAT
>ENA-OQAA01000053-OQAA01000053.1-human-gut-metagenome-genome-assembly--contig:-NODE-53-length-76328-cov-13.497159_pt1 | contig 76328 bp, 89 predicted proteins | sample MGYA00242489_ERZ504515 | MGnify/ENA primary metagenome ERZ504515 (study PRJEB26092, sample SAMD00036237) | human gut metagenome | host: Homo sapiens | study: EMG produced TPA metagenomics assembly of... | reverse complement strand
CCGGCGGCACGACCGTGGCCAAGTCCCACGGCGGCAGCCGCTCATGTCCAAGATCACCGGTTGCGGCTGCTCGCAGGGCGGCGTGCTAGCCGTGTACGCCTGTGCCGCCGACCCGTTTACGGCAGCCATCTGCGGCACCGCGGTCTACAACGTTGCCGGCACGCGTGCCGCCGCTGTCGCCGATGCCCCGGCAAGCTTTAAGGTCGCCTTTATCGATGAGCTCTACCGCGCGACCGCCCAAGATATCGCTGATAACCAACTCGAGCTCGAGGAGGCATAAGCCATGTCCGAGCCCGCAACTGCTGCTGGAATGAATACACTCGTCGCCGTGGCCATCGCCCCGTGCGGCACCGGCGATGAGCTGTCCGCCGAGGTCGCCGAGGTCGTGCGCGTCATTCGCGAGAGCGGCCTTCCCAACCGCACCACCTCGATGTTCACCGAGATCGAGGGCGACTGGGACGAGGTCATGCAGGTCGTGCGCGACGCAACCTTTGTGTTGGCGAGCAAGGGCATCCGCACCGAAGTCGTGCTCAAAGCCGATATCCGGCCCGGATTTACCGACACCATGACCGGCAAGCTCGAGCGCATGGAAGCACAGATCAAGAAGCAGGAGGAAGCACGATGAGCATCCGCGACAACCTTGATATCTCGGCCTATCTGGTACTCGGCCCCGAAAACACGCTGGGACGCCCCGTGGGCGATGTAGTGGCCCAGGCACTCGACGCCGGCTTTACCTGCATCCAGGTGCGCTCCAAGGTGGCAAGCGCCCGCGAAATCATTGCACTGACCGGCGACGCCGCGCAGGCAATCGCACAGGCCGGCAAGACCGGTCAGGTCGCCTTGCTGATCGACGACCGCCTGGACTGCGTACTCGCCGCACGCGAGCAGGGTATTGCCGTCGACGGCGTGCACGTGGGCCAGAGCGATATTCCCGTCGAGGTCTGCCGCAAGCTTCTGGGGCCCAACGCCATCGTGGGCCTTTCGGCCCGCTGCGAGGAGATGCTCGAGTACGTCAAGACCGCCGACATGAGCCTAGTCGACTACCTGGCATCGGCCCACTCCACGAGACCGAGACCAAGCGCGACTGCGGACGCGCGGCCGACGGCTCTATCATCACCAAGAGCTTTGAGGACCTGGCCGCCCTCCACGCGGCAAGCCCCGTGCCCATCGTGGTGGGCGGCGGCGTCAAGACGGCCGACCTGCCACAGCTCAAGGCCACCGGCGTCGACGGCTTTTTCGTGGTGAGCGCCGTCTGCAGCGCCGATGACCCCTACGCGCGGCCAAGGAGCTCGTCGACACCTGGCAGCAGGCGTAAGTCTAGGCCGAGCAGCTGATTCGCAGCCTCATATCTTCAGCAATGGAAAGCGCATCCCAGTTTGAGCCTCCATTCCGGGATGCGCTTTCCGCATGCGGCTCCGTTGGGAAACCCCATCCCATTCCAGGCGCAAATTCTGGGACGCCGTTTCCAAAACCCGCCGTCGGGGAAACTGCATCCCGTTTTGGATGCCGATTCCGGGGCGCGCTTTCCGCTACGGGCCTCTCGCGGAAACCTCATCCCATTTTTAGCGCCGATTCCGGGATGCGCTTTCCGCCGAGTCCACGGCAGTTTGCTCTACTCTGCCAGATACGCTTCCAGCGCCGGCAAGGTCGCCTCCGCATCGTGGCGGCCGACCTGGTAGATACGCTCGAGCTCATCCGGCTCGCGGCACAGCGACGGCACCTTCACCGATTCGCTCGGCCGCACCACAAAGACCTCGCCGGCAGCCTCACGACGCGCCAAGTCATCGAGCGTGGCATTGTAGACCTCATGCCGATGATCGAGCGCTGCAACAAACTCCGGGTAGTGACGGAACACGCGCCGCAGCATGGGCATCACGCTGTTGGGTTGCTTCACAAAGCCCGCCGGCTGCGTGAGTACCACGATATTGCGGTCATACCCCTGCGCAAACAACCAAGCGCTGGGAATGGAATCAGCCACGCCACCATCCAGATACTTATGCCCGCCAATAGCAACGGGACGCGTCGCCACGGGAATCGCCGACGACGCCCGGATCCACTCGATATCGCGCTCGTCGCCATAGGGCAGGTCGTGGTAGACGGCCTTGCCCGTCTCGATATCGGTACACACGCACGTAAACCGCATAGAGCAGGCGCGATATGTCTCCAGGTCGATGGGATCGCGCTCGATGGGCACCTCGTGATAGGCAAAATCGGCATTGAACATGTCACCGGTTCGCAACCAGCTGGTCACACCCGCATAGCGCTTATCGGCACAATAGGCCTTGTTGTAGCGAATGGCGCGGCCGATCTGGCGCGATTTAAAGTTGTAGCCAAACGCCGCGCCCGCCGAGACACCCACCATATGGTCGCAGGTCAAACCGTGCTCCATCCAAACGTCGAGCACGCCCGCCGTATACATACCGCGGTAGCCGCCTCCCTCGAGCGCAAGCCCCACCGTGTGCGTCGTATCCGGCTGTGCCATGCGACCATCTCCGTTCCTGCGTTTTAAACCGGGACAAGTATACCCGTCAACATATATCGTCTCAGTCGCATTTTCATCGAACATCGCATCGTCGCGCTACCGCCTGTCGAATAATAGCCGTCCACAGCATGTGTACCCATATCCCCGCACTCGAGGAAAGCGGCTTTATGGTGACGCTCGACAAGCACATTTGGCAGATTGCGCCCGTCGACGGCGATCAAGGCCGCAGCACGCAGATCATTTCATCGATGCTCGAAATGGCGCAGTCGCTCCATCTGCCCGTCGTGGTCGAAGGCGTCGAGACAAATGAGCAGGCGAACATGCTACGACAAATGGGCGCCCACTACGCTCAGGGCTTCCTCTACTACCGCCCCATGCCGGCGAAGGATTTTGAGGCATTGCTCGATGGTGGCAATAACAACTGATACGCTCGCGCGCAAAACGCCACCGTCGAAGGGGGCATTTGTCTCCATTAGCTAACTTATATCCCCAATTCAAACCGAATTGGGGATATGATACAAACCGTTGTTCCGCCCAAGGAGGTTATCCATCATGAACGAGTCATATCGCCTGGGCGAGCAATCGATTATTGCCTATCTTCAGCGACTTGCGAACGGCGTCTCGACCGCTGAACTCGATGTTGCCGCGCTGCCTGCTGAGCTACGCGCCGTTGGTGAGCAACTGCAAAAGACGCATGCCATCCTGCAACAAGAGCGCCAGCTGCTTGAGCGCAACGCCTATATCGATCCGCTCACCAACTTGGGCAACCGCAACGGATTCGACCGTCACGTCGAGCAACTCTGGCGCAAAGGCGACCCCTTCACCTGCGCCTATATTGACATCGACCATCTCAAGCATTGCAATGATAGGTTTGGCCACGCCGAAGGCAATCGCTATATTCTGAGCATCTGCCGCACGCTCTCCGAAACCATGGAGCACGATGAGATGCTGTTCCGTATCGGTGGAGACGAGTTTGTGCTCATCTCGCCCTCCGCAAACGAGATTGAACTCGAGCAACGCTTGGAGCAGGTACGTACCAGGCTGATCGAGCGAGCTCAGGTGGCAAGGCGCCCATGATCGGCAGCTTTAGCTTTGGCTGCTCGCGCGTCGATCCACTTGCTGGCGACACGCGTCGCCAGATGACGATGGATGCCGATCGCAAGATGTATCGCTATAAGCTTATGCATCGTGTGCAGCAACCGAAAGACGATGACGCGCCGCAACGCCCGATCGTCGATCAGCTTCCCTGCAACGACCGGGTGTTCCAAGCGATCTCCATGAGCTCCGAGACGCGCTATCCGTTTATCCTCAATCTCGATACGGGAGAATCGCAATGGTCGGTTAACGCCGTGCGCGATTTTGACCTGCCCTCCCAACACCCTTTTAACTCACTCGACATGTGGCTCGCCCGCGTTCATCCCGAGGACCGCGACAACGTACGTGCCGAGCTCGACATGGTGATAAACGGCACGTGGCACTTCCACTACATGCAGTATCGCGTAATGGATGCCACCGGAGCGTACGCGCTTTGCGACTGCACGGGCTACCGCTTGGACGGCACTGATACCGAGCCTAACATGTACGTGGGCATTATCATCAACCGAAGCCTAGCGGATACGACCGACTCGGTAACGGGCCTGGGCGATGTCCACACCCTGGTCAACGCTATTGGAGAGATGCGCCGCGTGGCGCGCGAGGCAGGCTTCATCGCCATTAAGGTCGACGATATCGCCGAGGTCAATGCCCGCTTTGGATTCGATGCAGGCGACCGCGTGCTCGCCGAAAGCGCCGCCTGCCTTATGGAATGCTCGCGCGGCAAGGGTCGCCTGTTCCGCTCAACGGGGCCGACATTCGTGGCGCTTTTCGACGACTTTGATCCCGAAGAGACCGACGCGATCGCAGACGAAATCGAACGGTTCCTGGGTTCTCCCGTGCTCATCGGCTCGCTTGAATATCAGCCGCCCATTCGCGTGGCCACGCTCCATCTGGACGGCGTCGACCGTCAGCCCGTTTCCATTTTGAACGAACTCAAAGCGCGGCTTATAGAGGCACCACAAGTACCGGGCACCAAGCTGAACTAGCGTCGTGGGGTGCGATGTGAAACACAAGCCGTTTCACATCGCACCCCACGCCATCTGCCCTCTCGTGCGATAATCCTCCGCAGAAGTCACCGACAGCAGAGGGAGTTTGTGATGAAGGTTCTTTTGGTCAATGGCAGCCCCAAGGCAAACGGCAACACTGCCCGCGCGCTCGCCGAGGTCGCCGAGCAGCTCAATGCCGAAGGCATTGATACCGAGGTGTTTCAACTGGGCGCCAAGCCATTCGCGATTGCATCGGCTGCGGTCAGTGCGGCAAACTTGGCGGTCGCTGCACCTTTGACGACGACGTGGTGAACGAGCTCATCGCTGCCGCCGAGCAGGCAGATGGCTTTGTCTTTGGCTCACCCGTCTACTATGCGCACCCCAGCGGACGCATCCTTTCGGCCCTCGATCGCGCCTTCTATGCAGGCGGGCATGCCTTTGAGCACAAACCCGGCGCCGCAGTCGCCGTCGCCCGTCGCGGCGGCACGTCGACCACCTTCGATGTGCTCAACAAGTACTTCACCATTAAGCAAATGCCCGTAGTTGCCTCCACCTACTGGAACAACGTATTTGGCCGCGTGCCCGGCGACGCCGATGGGGATGCCGAGGGCCTTGCCACCATGCGAAACATCGGCAAAAACATGGCCTGGCTCCTGCGCTGCATCGAGGCAGGTCAGGCCGCCGGTATCAACGCGCCCGAAGCCGATCGCGCAACGACCAACTTCATCAAGTAGAACGGCGGAACATACTATGAACGTGCAAATCTTCGGCACCAAGAAGTCCTTTGATACCAAGAAGGCCCAGCGCTATTTTAAGGAGCGCCGTATTAAGGTGCAGTTTATTGACCTTAAGGAAAAGGAGATGAGCAAGGGCGAGCTCACGAGCGTGATGCAGGCGGTCGGCGGCATCGACAAGCTGCTCAACCCCAAAGCCAAGGACGAGGAGACGCTCGCACTCATTCAGCACCTTACCCCCAGTCAGCGCTTCGATAAACTGCTCGAGAACCAGCAGGTTCTAGCCGAGCCCATCGTGCGCAACGGCAAAAAGGCCACCGTCGGTTATTGCCCCGATGTGTGGGGAGCCTGGGAGTAGCCTGTGTTATTTGCCGGCGCGTGGGTATAAGAGCAGGCGTTTGGCATAAGATTTAACTGTAAGCCATGTCTAACAAAGGAGGCACATGCCCAACAAACCCGTGAAGATCATCATGCTTACCGGATACCTCGGTGCCGGCAAGACCACGCTGCTCAACCACATCCTCGCTAACGACGGCGGCATCCGCGCCGCCGTGATCGTCAACGATATCGGTGAGATCAACGTCGACGCCAGCCTTATCGCCGACGGCGGCCTTTCCGAGACCGACGACCTCATCCCGCTCACCAACGGCTGCATCTGCTGCACGCTTTCGGACGACCTTGCCAACCAGCTGCAGGGCATCGCCGATTCGGGCAACTTCGACTACATCATCATCGAGGCTTCGGGCATTTGCGAGCCTATCCCCATCGCCTACACCATCTCGAGCTTCTGCGACGAGGCCAAGGTGGGCGGCGAGCCCAAGCTCGCGCTCGACAACATCGTGGCCGTGGTCGACTGCGCCCGCATGTACGACGAGTTCAACGGCGGCCGCGACCTGCTGGCCGAGGATATCGACGAGGACGACATCGAAAGCTTACTCATCCAGCAGATCGAGTTCTGCTCCACGCTGATCCTCAACAAGACCGATACCGTGAGCCCTGAGCAGATCGCCGAGCTCAAGGCCATCGTGCGCAGCCTGCAGAAAGACGCCGTAATTGTCGAGGCTCAAAACGGCGAGGTCCCCATGGAGGAGCTGCTCGACACCGACCGCTTCGACTTTATGCGCGCCTACAACTCCGCCGCTTGGATCGAGGCCATGGAGCATCCCGAGGAGCACGACGACCCCGAGGTGCTCGAGTACGATATCGAGACCTTTGTGTACTCGCGCCGTAAGCCGTTTGACCTACAGAAGTTCACCGATTTTGTTGAGCAGGAGTGGCCCGACGAGGTCATCCGCGTCAAGGGTCCGCTGTGGCAGGCCAGCAATCCGGACATGTGCTACATGTTTGAGCAGGCCGGCCACCAGATGCGCCTGATGGAGAACGGCCTGTTTGTCGACTCGGCGCCCGAGGGCGAGAAGCAGAAGATCATCGACGAAAACCCCGAGATCATGCAGATTTGGGACGACGAGACGGGCGACCGCATGACGAGCCTGTGCATCATCGGCCGTCACATGGACAAGGATGCGCTCATCGCCTCCCTCGATGCCTGCCTGACCAACTGGCACCGCGCCTAGGTTTATCCAAGCGGGTATTTTTCCGCCTACGTAACCGCCAAACCACCACGAAGGTGCCCTTCGTGGTGGTTTTTCGTTCTGAGTCAAGGAGATTCATGTTCAACATTGTGCTGTATGCGCCCGAGATTCCGGCTAATACGGGCAATATCGGGCGTACCTGCGTAGTCACCGGCGCCCGCCTACATCTGGTGGAGCCACTGGGCTTTTCGCTCGACGACAAGACGGTGCGTCGCGCCGGACTGGGCTACTGGCAAAACTTGGACGTGACGACCTATGCCGGCTGGGAGGATTTCCTTGCGCGCAACGGCCTCTCCCCCGCCGATGGTCGCCTGCATCTGCTGACCAAAAAGGCACGCCGAACCTATGCTCAGACTATCTACCGCGATGGCGACTACCTGGTCTTTGGCAGCGAGAGCTCGGGCATTCCCGAGTCACTGCTCGCCGCAGCGCCCGAGCGCTGCGAGCGCATCCCGATGCTGCGCGATTGCGACTCGCTCGATAACGCCGAGGCTTGGGAAGCTCACGAGGAATCGCTGGGGCATACCCAGGACAGCCACGAGGCCATCCTTCAGCAGGATATCTGCGGCAACTTCGTCAATCCGGACGACTACCGCATCAGTGCACTCAACCTCTCCAACAGCGCCGCCATCGTCCTCTACGAGGCCCTACGCCAAACAGGCTTCGCCAACATGTGACAAAGGGGCAGTCCCTTTGTCACATTGACTATAGATAACGACCGGTAATGCTCCTGAAGCAAGCAGCGATATCCGCCGGCGTGCCGGCGCAGACGACTTGCCCGCCGGCATCGCCGCCGCCCGGGCCCATGTCGATCACGTAATCGGCGTTACGGATAAGGTCGAGATCGTGTTCGATCACGATAACCGTGGCGCCCTTGGCAACAAGGCCGTCGAACACACTCAGCAGTACCTGAACATCGAGCGGATGCAGGCCGATCGTGGGCTCGTCAAATACGAATACGGCATCATCCTGCACGCGGCCCATCTCGCTCGCAAGCTTAAGACGCTGCGCCTCGCCGCCCGAGAGCGCCGGCGTGGGCTCACCGAGCGTGAGATAGCCCAAGCCCAGGTCGTGCAAGGTCTGCAAGCGCGCCTGGACTTTCTTGAGTCCCACCGTGGCGTCGAGGGCCTCGTCCACACTCATGTCCATGAGCTGCGGCAACGTAAGCAGGCTCCCGTCCTTGCCCTCGCGATGGATATGCGAAGCCGTGTCTGCATAACGCGAACCGCGACACGCCGGGCAGACGATCTCGACGTCGGGCAAAAACTGCACGTCGAGCGATATCGAGCCCGTGCCATCGCACGTAGGGCAGCGCAGAGTGCCAGTGTTGTAGCTAAAGGCACCTGCCTTGTAGCCGGCTGCCTTGGCTTCGGGCGTACGGGCGAAGGCGCGGCGCAGCTCATCATGGATGTCGGCATAGGTTGCGACCGTCGAGCGCACGTTGGCGCCGATGGGCGTGGCGTCGATCAGGTTTGCGCGAGCAATGCCTTCGGCATCGACCCAACGCACATGTCTTGGCAGGCGCTCGCTAGCTGCCCGGGCCTTAAGCGCCGGAATGAGCGTCTCGAGCACCAACGTCGTCTTGCCCGAGCCCGAAACGCCCGTCACCGCGACAAGACGGCCGCGCGGGATATCGACTTCGAGCGGCTTGACGGTATGGATGGCATCGGTTGCCATGCGGATGTGGCCCTGGTCGAACATTTCCTCGTCAGTCACCTGCGGACGCAAGCGCTTAGGCTCGGCGCGCAAAAACGGCGCGATGCGACTGCCCTGCGATTGCTCGACCTCGTCCACCGTACCAGCGGCGATCACATTGCCGCCGCCTGCTCCGGCAACGGGGCCCATCTCGACCAGATAGTCGGCTTCCGCCAGTACGCGCGTATCGTGGTCGACAACAACCACGGTGTTGCCGTCATCAACCAGATCGCGCATCACGCCTACCAAGCCGTCAACATTAGCAGGATGCAAGCCGATCGAAGGCTCGTCCAGCACATAAAGCACGCCTGTCGATCGGTTACGCACCACGCGGGCGAGTTGCACGCGCTGGCGCTCACCCGTGGAGAGCGTGGCACCGGCGCGGTCGAGTGAAAGGTAATCGAGACCCAGGTCGACCAGACGACGGGCCGTGCTCAAAAACGAATCGCAGATATCCGCCGCCATGGGCCGCATCTCGGGCGGCAAGGATGCGGGCACCCCGCGCACCCACTCAATCGCCTCGCCTAGCGTCATGGCCGCGGCCTGCGCCAAATTGATACCGCGCACCTGAGGCAGGCGCGCAGCCTCGGAGAGACGCGTGCCGCCGCAATCGCGGCATGGCCCCTCGCGCAAAAAGCGCGCAACGCGTTTTAAACCCTTATCGTCCTTAACCTTGGCGAGCGCATTCTCGACGGTATAGACGGCGTTGTAATAGGTAAAGTCGAGCGGCGTAGCGCCCTCGCCGTTTTTGGGAACGTAGAGAATGTGCTTCTTAACCGCCGGGCCATGGAACACGATGTCGCGCTCTTGAGGCGTGAGCTGGTTAAACGGCACGTCGGTGCGCACGCCCATCTCGCCGGCTACCTGCTTCATCAGATCCCACATGAGCGTACCCCAGGGAAGCACCGCGCCTTCGTTGATGGTCTTTGACTCGTCGGGCACCAGGCTCGCCTCGTCCACCTCGCGCATGACACCAGTGCCGCCGCAGGTAGAGCACGCACCGCCGCTGTTAAAGGCAAGGTCCTCGGCACCCGGCGCGTAGAACTCGCGGCCGCATGCGGGGCACGTGAGCGACAGGCCCGCAGCCACGTTAAGGCTCGGATCCACACGCGCCCCGCAATGCGGGCACACGTGATGGGCGCAGCGGCTAAAGAGTAGACGCAGGCTATTGTTGAGCTCGGTCATGGTGCCAAAGGTGGAACGCACGCCCGGCACGCTGGGGCGCTGATGCAACGCGAGCGCCGCCGGCACGTGCAGCACCTCGTCCACCTGGGCGTGTTCGGCCTGCGTTAGGCGACGTCGAGTATAGGTGCTGAGTGCCTCCAGGTAACGGCGCGAGCCCTCGGCATAGAGGACGCCCAACGCCAATGAACTCTTGCCCGAGCCCGACACGCCGGCAATACCCACAAGCTTTCCCAGCGGAATATCGATATCGATGTCCTTAAGGTTATGGACACGCGCTCCGCGCACTTCGATAGCCTGCGGGCTCATCTTCTGTTCCGTCACCTTTATCACCCTACTCGTGCCATAAAATGCGGTCGCGGATATACTCGCCCAGCATGGGCACGGTAAATCGGACGAGGCCGTATCCGGCAGCTTCGATAACGCGCTCGCGAATCAGGCTTGCGCGATATTTACTCGCCCAGCTCTGGGTACGCTCGCAGCGCTCAATGATATCCGCCATGCGCGTCGGCTTGCCCTCGTCAACCGCCATGGCCTCGATAAAAAGGCGCTGTGGACTGCGCAGCCCGTAATACAGGGGCGCGTCAACCGCTTCATAGAACTCGGAGACGGCATCCGCATGGCCATCCTCGACATCGCGCCTTTCGATGACCTGCGAGCCACGCCGGACAGCAGACCGCCACATGTAATATCCCACCAGCTGAACCATATAGGGATGCCCCATGCTCTTGCGTGCCGCAAGGTCCGCCGTCTCCGCGTCAACGTAAAGACCAGCGTCTTTGACCGTCTGGATATATGAATCGCGCACCTTGGGCAAAGAAATCGCCCCCAGCGTACGCTGCTGGGCACGGCGCAAAAACGTCACGCTCGGCTCTTCGAGCAAGTCATCAACCATGCTGGGCAATCCGGCGAACACCAGCGCAAGACCGCACTGGTCGCTATCGGGCAATCCCGTAGCATCCTGATCTCCGAGCACTTGCTGATAGAGAACGGCAAGAGCCGCCAGCTCCTCGATAGACGCTGATTGTGCCTCGTCGATCGCAAACAGTATGCCCTTGCCTGGGCCGAGCTTCTTAAGGCGCTCGTTGACCAGCCCTCGCAACGTTTCGCCCTTTGCCCGCGCCGCCTCGACCGACATCCGGTCAAACGACGGACCGAACTCCATTGACGTCACAACGGGTTTATTCGAGCGAAGCGCATCGGCTAGGCGGTCGCACAGCCCAAGCGAAGCGGAATCGGAGACAACCGCCCATCCGCGCTCGCTAGCTAAACGCTGCAGTTCCCGTAGGAGAACCGTCTTGCCGCAGCCGCGGTTTCCCGTAATGAGCATGAGCCTACCCGGCGCTCCGGCGCCGTTATCGAGCCCTTCCTCAAAATCCTCAATGACCGACTCGCGACCGATGAGTATCGGAGGCCGCTTGCCTGCCGTTGGCTTAAAGGGGTTTGGATTCATGTCGGCCTCCTCGGATTGGCGAACCCTGGCAATAGTTATACCAACTTATACCGAGTTATACCAATAGCAGGTGACAAAGGAACTATCCCTTTGTCACATGTGGCCGAAAAACTCGGCGTCTGCTGCTCGCCAGGGGCGGAAGGTGGCGGGATCGACCTTTACGTGCGCCGCAGCGGGTACGTCGTACCATTTGACCGTGTAACCGGCGCCGTGAGAGCAGAAGACCGAGTCGGGCGTGTTGGGCAGATCGGCCTCGGCTCATGGGCCGCCGTCTCGATTACGCGCTCGGCATCATGGCAAGGCGCATAGCCGGCGAACTCTAGGTACAGATGACCGCGACCGCTCGTGTAGGCGGCCACCTCCAGCGCGTAATCCTGCACCTCGGATGCCGGCACGCGACCCACAAGCTTCGCCCGGTCTCCCGCCATCGTCGGCGGCTCGTACTCGGCACCCATGCGCGTGGCGTCTGACAACGCCCTGCCCACGCACTCCCCCGGCACCTCGAGCTCAAAGTGGTACCACGCTCCAACAGCACCGCTGCGCCGGCCTCACGCGCCTGCATAAGTCCCTGTCGAATCGCGCGATACGTGGCCTGGCGAAAGTCGCCGCCCTCGGTGTGCTTGGCATGCGCACGGCCGCCCGTGAGCGTAATGCGCACATCGGTGATGGGCGAGCCGGTCAGCACGCCCAGGTGATCACGCTCCATGCGTTGGTGAGCGCCAGACGTTGCCAGTTAAGATCAAGCTCGTCGGTCGAGGTCACGGTGCCAAACTGCACGCCCGAGCCCGCCGGCAACGGCTCCAGGCGCAGATGCACCTCGGCATAGTGGCGCAGTGGCTCAAAGTGGCCCACGCCCTCGACCGGCTGCGAAATGGTCTCCTTATAGAGAATGCCGCCAGGCTCAAACTCGACCGCAAGGCCAAAACGATCGGCCAGCACGCGCTGCTCGACCTCGAGCTGCACCGCTCCCATGAGCTGCAGATGTATCTGTTCAAGATGCGTGTTCCAGCTTACGCCGAGCATGGGATCCTCGTCGGCAAGCTCGGCCAGCGCTTGGAACACCGTATGGACATCGTGTTCGTTCGGGAGCACCGTATAGGTGAGAACCGGCGCAATGACGGGCGCATCGCCCGCGGGCTCCGCGCCCAGGGCGTCCCCCGGGCGAACGTGCGCAAGACCCGTCACGGCACAAATACCGCCAGCAGCAACTTCTTGGGCAAGCTCATACTTCTCGCCGTTATAGATGCGCACCTGATCGACCTTCTGCTCCCATGCCTCGGCACCGGAACGTCCGTTAATCACCTGTTTGGCATGCAGCGTTCCGCCGGTCACTTTAACCCAAGCCAAGCGCTCACCGCGATCCCCGCGGCTGATACGATAGACGCGCGCGGCAAACTCCGGGTACCATGCCTGTTCGCGCATCAGCACACATATGCCATCCAGTAGCTCGTCCACGCCTTGGTCCTTGAGCGCCGAGCCGGCAAAACAGGGAAAGAGCTTGCGCTCGGCAACCATGCGTGACAGCGTCGCGACGGAAAGCTCACCCGCCTCAAGAAACTCCTCGAGCGCCGCCTCGTCCAACGCAGCAGCGTCCTCCTGAACGGCACCACCCGCCAGCAGTTCGTTGGCGTCCAGACAGCCCTCGGAAAGACGTTGCAAGTTGTGCCAGCAAAACATCGCGGCCGGGATTCTCCAAATCGATTTTGTTGATAAAGATGAACGTCGGGATGTCATAGCGCGCAAGCAGGCGCCACAGGGTTTCGGTGTGCCCCTGCACGCCGTCGTTGGCGCCCACAACCAAAATCGCGTAGTCGAGCGCGCGCAATGTGCGCTCCGCCTCGGCAGAAAAATCGACATGCCCCGGCGCGTCCACGAGCATGACATGGGTATCGCCATGGTCGAGCACGGCCTGCGACGAGAAAATCGTGATGCCGCGCTCGCGCTCGATCGCATTAGTGTCCAGATGCGAATCGCCATCGTCCACGCGCCCGCGCTTGCGAATGCGACCCGCGTTGAACAGCATGGCCTCGGCCAACGTGGTCTTGCCGGCATCGACATGCGCCAAGATTCCAACGACCGCTTGCTTCGACATGGCTCTCCTCTTATTACAAGCCCATCGCACGCGGCAACGGGCGCTCACGCTCCACACTGGATGATACAATTTACGGGCCGGCGGGCGAAGCGGGCCCTATCCCCCGACCGAGCTCATCGCCCCGCGTTGCCGCGCGGCGTTTTTCGTAGGTTCGCGCCTTGCGAAAGCCGGCACCTCCCCTTTTTGTCTACCCGGCTCATCTGGGGCGATAACAACGCGAGCCCCACAACAACGCGTTTTACCAAAAATGGCCCCACTCGGGGCCATTTTCATTTCGGTGAAACGCTGGTATGTGGCTCGGCCTTTATGCCTCGCGCAGCCAATCGAACGCAACACGCGGCGTGCCGTCTGACACATACACGACACCGGCACGCTCAAACCCTGCCTTAATACTCGCACCCTGCATGGCAGGTTGTCCTGATGCGTGTCGATACGCAGGTGATCGGCACGCTCTTTAGCAAAGGCAAACATCGCAGCCGCGATACCGTGCACGGTGCCATCGGACGCCACACGGTGCAGTACGGCGTACGGAGTGTCGCTTCGCCATTGACCGTCCTCAATGACGTCATAGCACTCGTCCGGACCCGGTAAAAAGGCAAACGTCGCCACCACGCGACCGTCGACTTCACACACGTAACTACCACCAGCGGCAATATCGGCAGCCAGTTGCTCAGCCGAAGGCGTGCCCTCGGGCCACTGCGTGGCGTTGCCATGCGCGCGCATAAAGGCGCGGGCGGCGTCATAGATGGCCATGACGGCGGGAATGTCAGTATCGAGGGTTTTTCTGATCATCACGCGGCGACCTCACGTTTATTGGTATCACTTTGATTGAGCAATCATACCAACGTTTGGAGAGGTGCGCGATGCAGATGGGAAGCAAAAAGCGAGCCGCCTGGTCAAAGGCCAAAAGCGAGTTTTTAGGCGCTGCCACGGGCGGCGATATGAGCGACCTATTTGCGCGCGAGGACGAGCGCCGTGACGCCCTGGACGCCAAGCGCGATGAGGCCTGGCGCTACAAGTCGTGCGAGCGCAAAAACCGTTACGACACGCGCGCCGAGGCCGAGGCAGTTATGGCCGACTGCGAAAACCGCGGGCGACGTGGTTTGGCCTGCTACAAATGCGAATACTGCGGCGGCTGGCACCTGACGTCGCACCCTTGGAAATAGACCCCGCATCGGCACGGCGCTGACGGAGCGCCAACCATCGCACGAAAGCTACAGGCGCGGCGGCACCAAAACATCGTAGCGAACGGCCTTGCCCGCAAGCTGATAGCTCGGCTTAACGCCGGCAAGCAGTGGCCCCTTCACCGGTCGCTTGATAACGACCTTGCGCGGGTGCACCGCAAGCGCAGCTTCGACCAGCGTCTCCTCATCGGCACACGGCTGCTCCAAATGGTGCAAGAGTTGGAACTTCTTTTTCACCGCCGCGCTCTTGGTGCGCTCGGGAAACATGGGGTCCAGATACACCACGTCAGGAGCGGTGAGCTCGCCCTGCCCGATCAGCTCAGCTGTATGGCGAAGACCGACAACGCTATCCTCGCCCGCATGTAAGCGCATGCGCGCCACGGCTGTCGCAAGCGCCGGTTCATCTGCCGCGCGATCCAGGGCATCCTTGAGGAGCGCCGCAATCACACAATCCTGTTCATACAGATCGACGGTAAAGCCCGCGGCAGCCAGCAGCAGCGAATCCTCGCCAAAACCTGCCGTGGCATCAATCGCCCATGGGCGCTCGATGCCTTTTGCGCGCGCAGCCTTTACCAACAGCTCTTGCTGCAGACGGCCCTGCTTGAGCCGCGGAAGCATGCGGCCGAAATCGGCGCGCAGCTCCATCGTGCCGTCGGTGAGCGTGAGGCCCTCGGGCTTCCCGGTCAGCTCAAGCCCCGCGGCCCGAGCAACAGAAAAGGGATCGACGACGCCCATGGGTACTCCTTAACAAGCAAAACGAATACGTGAGCGCCGTTTATGCCGACACCCAACCGTCCGCTATTGTCCCACATGCGACATGGCCCACAGCATCCCAATGCAAAGCACCGCCATCAATCCCGTGCACACGGCAGCGATCACAGAATCACCCATGCGCCTTCCCAACGACCGTGGCTCACACACTTGCTCGACTCCGTACATCATGGCTCCTCCTTGAGACCAGCTCCTTGTTACGGCCTCATCATCTCAGCGCCGCGCATACGCTGCCATCGATTTGACTTACACCCAGCTTTCCTTTTTGAAAGGTTGGGTTTGGCTGCGCGGGCTCAATGCGCTTTCAAACGCATGCATCGCCGCGTTGAACTACAATGTGCTTCACCATATGTGCAGTACATTGGGTGCGCCAAGTTGGCGTACTCATATCGAAAGGACCAGCCATGAGCTTCACTCGCAAGACTCTCAAAATCCTTGCTCTCATCTACTTTGTTTTGGGCATCGCCAGCCTCGTCACCGCCGGCGTCGGTATCGCCACGGGCGGTCTCGATTCCACGTACGGTTCGTACGCCACGCTCGCAGCGGTCGTGCTTATCGCCAAGGGTCTCGTCGACCTTGCCGCAGGCGTCGCCGGTATCAAGGGCGCCAACAAGCCTTCGCAGGTGGACGGCGCGTTTAAGCTCGGTATTGTTGCCGCGGTCGCCACGCTTGCCCAAGCGGTGCTCACGCTTCCCGCGTTTGGCGGCGACGCCATCAACTTTGGCGCCTTTGTCATCGTGGTGTACGACCTGTTCTTTGTTCAGCAGGCACACGCCGTTAAGGCCGAGAACAAGGACCGCCTGTAAGCGCTCGCTTCTCATAACCTCTGCAGCCAAGCAACTAAAAAGGCCGATCGCGCATCTCCGCGGTCGGCCCTTTACGTTTGCCCAGATAAAACCTACCAAAATAAACCTGTCCCTTTTTGGCAGGTTGTTAGCTGTGGCGGTACTCGGCGATGATGAAGTCGATGTCAGTCTGAAGGGTATCGAGGTTTGCCAGGCGCTCTTTGTCGGCGGGGCGCGTGCGGTAGTAGTACGGCGTCATCTGGAACACCGCCTCGATGTCCGCCTGGGTCTGAAGCGTAATATTCGCAGATACCGCTGCGTTCCGACCAGTTTAAGCTCGGTGACCTGCGGCAGCTTCTCATCATTAAGGTACGGCGTGTCGTAGAGTACCTCCTTGAGCCCAAACAGATGACGGGCACCCGGCACCACGGTGTAGAGCGAGCCCTCTGGCGCCAGCACGCGGGCAAACTCACGCTCGTTAAAGGGAGCGAAGAGCTCGGTCACCATATCGAAGGCGCCATCAGCCACGGGGATGTCCTTCATGTTGGCCACGAAGTAGGTCGCATCGCCGCGCTTGGCGGCAAGGCGTACCATCTCTTTGCCCAGGTCGAAACCGTAAGCATCCACCCCCGGCACCGCGCCCATGGCGCTGGTGTAGTAGCCCTCGCCGCAGCAAATATCGAGCAGCGTCATGGGGCCGTTCGTAGACGCAGCGCACCCAGCCGCCCGCTCGCGCACCAGCTCGACCATTGCATCGCGCAACGGCGCATAGTAGCCACGGTTTAGAAAGTCACGACGACTGCGCGCCTGCGACTTGGGATCGCCCATAGAGTCGCCGCTCTTGGACGAGCGCAGTAGGTACAGATAACCCTCGCGCGCACGGTCAAACCGGTGTCCGCCCGTGCATGCAGCACCGCGCTCGTCGTCCACCAGCGGCTCATGGCAAACGGGACACAACAACATGGCAACTCCTTAGCGCGAACAACACAACGCCCACTATTGTCTCACGCCTTCCCCGCCTAGTCGTTTAAGAACGTCCCCAATGACTGGGCGATTAGGAGTATCATCGTCTGCGCAAATAAGCACGAAAAAGCATATTAGAGATTGAGAGCGTATGGCTGATACCGCATCTAAGCACATCGACATGACCACCGGCTCGCTGTGGCGCAATATTCCCCTGTTCGCCTTCCCCGTGGCCGCCACGAGCATCTTGGAGCAGCTGTCGAACCTCATCGCCACGGTCATCATCGGAAACTTCTCGGGGGACCAAGGAACCCTCGCCATGGCGGCGGTCGGCTCCAATGTTCCGCTTACCAGTCTTATGCTCAACCTGTTTATTGGCATGTCGCTTGGCTCCAACGTGGTCATCGCCAATGCTATCGGCCGCAACGATCAGAACATGGTCAAACGCGCCGTCCATACCTCGATTTTAATGGCGCTCGTGGGCTTTGTCGTCATCGCTCTGGGCGAGATCTTTGCCGAGCCTATGCTCGCCGCCCTCAACGTTCCCGCCGAAACCATGCCGCTCGCTTCGCTCTATCTGCGCGTCTTTTTGCTCAGCATGCCCTCGATCTTGCTTTACAACTTTGAGGCCGCGATCTTCCGCTCCGTCGGCATCACCCGCATGCCGCTGCAGGCGCTTGCCGTGTCCACCGTCCTCAACATTGGCCTGGACTCATCTTTGTCCCCGTACTCCACTGGGGCGTCGCGGGCGTCGCCATCGCCACCGCCATCGCCTACACCGTTAGCGCCGCTACGCTCTTTATCCGCCTACTCAAGACCGACTCCGTCGTCCGCGTCACCCTACGCGACCTGGCTATCGACCCCGTCGCCCTCAAACGCATCGTCAAGATCGGCCTGCCCGCCGGCATCCAAAGCGCCGTCTTTGCCGTCGCCAACATCATTATCCAGTCCGCCATCAACAGCCTGGGCACCGAGGTCATGGCGGCATCGAGCGCCGCCATGAGCCTGGAGTACGTGTGCTACAACCTGCTCAACAGCTTTAGCCAGGCTTGCACCACCTTTGTGGGGCAAAACCACGGTGCCCGCCAGATCGACCGCTGCACCAAGACGCTCAAGGTTTGCCTGGTCGAAGGCGGTATCGTTGCACTCACCACAATTATCGTTATTGTCGGCCTGGGGCGCGAGATCTTGTCGCTCTTTAACAGCGATCCCAACATCGTCTCGATCGGCTATATCCGCGTGTGTTCGATCTTCCCGGCGTACGCCTTTAGTATGTTCTACGAAAACATGTCAGGCTACCTGCGCGGCTTTGGTATCTCGCTCACGCCCGCCCTCATCACCATGATCTGCGTCTGCGGCATCCGCTTCTATTGGGTGTTCTGCGTGTTCCCGCACTTCCGCACCTTTGCGAACATCATGATGGTCTATCCCATCAGCTTGGGCACCACGGCGTTCTTTATGGTCGTGGCGGTGCTACTCTGCCACCCGGCACGCACCTATCGCGCCACCCAAGCCAAAGCGACAGCCCGCTAAACACAGCACTCAACGCCACGCCAGTCATTAATTGACAATATGCGAGCTCATATAGTCGATAAAGCGCCTCGTGGCGATGGGCATGGTGTCCCAGCTGCGCCAGGCGGCCACCACGTCGCGCGAGGGGGCATGCACGATGGACCGCACACGAATATCGGCTCGCATGCCTCCACAGTACGACGGTAGAGCATGCTCACGCCTAGGCCCTCCTCCACCATCGCCATGATGGTGTAGTCGTCAGTCACCTCACTCGTCACGTGCGGTGACAGGCCATGCGTTGCAAATGCATCGAGCACCAGACTCTGTTCGCCTCATCCAGCAGCACAAACGGCTCGGACGCCAGGTCGGCGAGTGTCACCTTTTCCTTTGCTGTCAGCGGATGTGCAGCCGGCAACAGTGCCACCAACTCGTCGTGATAGACGATGCGCTTCTCGAGCCCTGCGGTAAATCCGCGCGCCGTAAAACAAAAATCAACCACGCCATCGTGTACCCACTGGGCGTTGCGCATGTAATCGCCCTGCTTGAGGGTAAAGCGTACGCCCGGGTGCAGCGCACCAAAGTCGCGGATCACACGCGGCAACACGGTTCGACTCACGTTGGTAAACGTCGCAATACGGATATCGGTCGACGAAAGCCCCAGCAGCTCCTGGCGCTTGCCCTCGAGCTCGGCCTCGGCGGTCACGATCTGGCGCAGGTACGGCAGATATTGTTTACCGTCGCGCGTAAGCGAAACGCCCTGCTTGCCGCGCTCGATAAGCGTGGTACCCAGCTCGCGCTCGAGCGCCTTGACGGCCTGGCTCACCGCACTTTGCGTATAGCCCAGCTCGTCCGCCGCACCCTTAAGACTGCCGCGATCGACCACCATACAAACAATCTGATACCGCGATGCCATCGTGCCTCCACATCGATGTAGCCGTAAAACGTTTTGCCAGGACTTCTTCTGGCAACATTAGTATTTCTTAATCATACTGAAGATACATTCGCTTTACTACATCCACATCTGAGAGCAGAATCCTTTTTACGAAACCGTTCTGTAACAAAAGGAGTCCCATGGATCGCAAAAAAGCAATCGCGCTCTCATTTTCCGTTCCCGTCGCATGGGGCTTTTCGTACCCCCTCATGAAGATCGGCATGGACAGCATGAACGCCACGAGCATCGTTGCGTTACGCTGCATCATCGCCTTTGTGGCCTGTCTGCTGCTCTTCCATAAGCGCGCTTTCCGCATTAACCGCGACCTGATGGTCCGCGCCGCCATCATCGGCGCCATTATGGCAACCGAGCTCACCTGCATGTGCCTGGCTCCAGCCTCACCTCTGCCTCCACCGCCGGCTTTTTGCAGAGCCTGACGGTCGTGATTGTGCCGTTTGCCAACGCCGCCCTGCTGCGTCGCGCCCCCGAGCGCAAGGTGCTCATCGGCACCGCCATCGTCACCTGCGGTATGTTGCTGCTCTCGGGCGCCGACTTCACCAGCCTGAATCCGGGCGCGATTATCATGCTACTCTCGGCCTTTATCTATGCCGGCCACATCATTGTGGCGAAGCGCTTTGTCGAAGATGTCGACCCGCTGGCTCTGGGCGTTTGGCAGCTGGGCTTTGGCGGCTTGTTCTCGGGCATCGCCGCATTCGCCTTTGGCGGCTTTACACTTCCCAGCACGCCGAACGAGATCGTCGTTATCGTTGCGCTCGCACTCATTTGCTCTGCCTATGGCTTTATCACCCAAACGCTCGTGCAGCCCCACGTGCCTGCCGAAACCACCGGCTTCGCTTTCTCGCTCGAGCCGGTCTGCTCTGCCGTCTTCTCGTTCTTCCTGGTCGGCGAGGTCCTGAGTCCCATCGCATTCTTTGGCGCCGCCTCATCCTCACCGGCGTCATGGTGGCAACCGTCGAGCTTCCGCGCCTTCGCGCACATGGACAGGCTCGCATGGCAGGAGCGCCCGAGCAAGCCTCGTAGACCCCACTCTTCATACAGCCGTGGCATAAAGGCAACCGGTGCGCCTTTACAATAGATGCCAACAGAGCATCTGCCATAAAGGAGTCCCATGGACACCGCAACTCGCGACCGCAACATAACAACTTGGCTGGGCGATGCGCCGCAGCCGGTACGTGACACTACGAACCAGCTGCTCGAGCGCATCGCCCTTTTGCGTACCGAGCAGACTATCTACCCGGCACAAGACGACATCCTCAATGCCCTCGCCTACACGCCGGCCGACCAGGTCAAGGTTGTCATCTTGGGTCAAGACCCCTATCACGGACCCAACCAGGCCATGGGGCTGTCGTTCTCGGTCCCCGCGACGCAAACCAAGTTGCCGCCGAGCCTGCGCAACATCTACAAGGAACTCAATGCCGATCTGGGCTACCCCATTCCCGCCACAGGAGATCTAACGCCATGGGCACAGCAGGGCGTCCTGCTTCTCAACACTACGCTCACCGTGCGCGAACACGCTGCGAACTCGCACGCCAAACTGGGCTGGAGCACGCTCACCGACTACGTTATCGAACGCTGCTGTCAGCTACCCCAGCCGGTAGTCTTTTTGGCATGGGGCCGCTTTGCCCAGCAGATGGTCGAAGGCAAGCTCGCCGCTACCGGCGCGGGCAAGGCAACCGGCAAGTTCTGCCTGGCCTCTACGCACCCCTCGCCACTTTCGGCCAACCGTGCCACGGCAGAACTCCCCTCTTTTATGGGGTCGCGCCCCTTCTCCGCCGCCAATCGGCTACTCGAACAGCACGGCTCGACCCCCGTCAACTGGACTTGCCTCAGCTAAAAATCGATACATCAAAAACGCGCCCGACAGCTTTCCATCGGGCGCGTTTCCTATTCGGGCCAAATAAATTGTGTGCGGCCGGCCTCGCCACCGTCAATGAGCAGACTCTGTCCGGTCATAAACCGGTTGGTCACGCCCACAAAGTAGATCCACTCGGCGATCTCTTGGGCGGTGGCCCAGCGTTTAAGCGGCGTGAGCTCCATAATCTGGTTCCACAGGTGCTCGTCTTCCATCACGCAACGGTTGAGCGGCGTGATAACGCCGCCCGGGTCCACACTGTTGGCGATGGCCTGCGGTGCCAGGCGGTTTGCGAGGTTCTTGGTGTAGGCGATAACGCCGCCCTTGCTGGCGGCATAGGCGGGAAACTCCGACCCCGTATGCCCACTCGCCGACCCCACATTGACCACGGATCTGATAGCCGGCGCCGGCTTGGCGGCAAGCCCCTCCCCCACAAAGGCGTAGCGCTCGGTCACGTTGATGGTGCCACACAGGTTGGCGGCGATGTCGTCGGCCGAATCCTGCGTACCGGCGACGTTCACGATCACCTGAGGCTCAAGGTCGCTTGGAAACGAGTCCGGCTCGCGGACATCAACGATCAGATGGCGGTAGCGCTCGTGTTCGATCGCCGGCGACAGCAGATCAAAGCCCACGACCTCGTGGCCCTCGTCCAAAAAGCGCTGCACGCATGCGGCTCCGATACCGCCCGAAGCGCCCGTGATCAAAACCCGCATACTTGCTCCTTAGGCGGTTGCGTGGCGCTCGAGGTACTCGGAGCCCACATTCTCGCGCTCCCAGCCGCGCACGACCTTGTAGCCCACGGGGCTCAGGAAGACCTCGCACAGCAGCTCGGCAGCAGCGCCCGTCAGCGAGCACATAAGGACCTGCACCCAGGTCCAACCAAAGAACGTGTGGCTTACCACAATGGCAAAGACCAGGTTGTCGATAAACTGGCCAACACCCGTAGACACATAGGAGCGGAAGGCAAAGCTCGCAAAGTTATTCTTTTTGAGCATACGGCCGAGCGACTGGTTGAGCGTGGAGTTAACCACGGCAGAAACGAGCATTGCCAGCGAAGAGCCCAGCACCACGTACCAGGTGCCGCCGATGGTGGCGTTAAGGGCGGTGTTGACCTCGATCATGCCGGTGTCGTAGTAGGCGCCCCACATACCGGGCGTGAGCGAGCATGCCCAAAAGCACAGGCTCACGGCCAGGTTGACCAGCAGCGCGAGGATAGAGATTTTAATGGATGCCTTGGCGCCAAAGCGCTTGCAGATCATGTCCTGGCACAAAAACGAAACCCAGCTCACCACAAAGCCGCAATCGAGTGCCAGATACGGCAGGCTGATGAGCTCTTTGTTGGCCAGCAGGTTCATCATGATGACGCTCACGAAAAACAGCGAAACCGTTGCCGCGGGAATGCTCCGCAACAGGACCTTGTAGTCCTCCATGACCTTCTTGATCATTGTGTACTCCTTTGGTTTTAGGTTTAACGAGCAGGATATCGGACCCGAACTGCTCGGACGCCCCGGTCTTGAGACGACGGTGGGTATGATAGCCGCTCACGCGGCATCAGGCAAGCAAACGGCGCGGCAGCCCCGCAGGACCACCGCACTGGTGCGTTAAAAGGCTACGTTGCCAAACTCCGACAGGATCAGGTCGGGGTTGTGGTCGGTTGCCCAATCCACGTTCCACGGCTCGTGAACAGCAGCAGCTTACCACCGCGCATGTCCTCGACGCGCAGCGTGTCGCGCGTGAGCGAAAGAGCCGGGATATCGATGGTATCGGGGTCGTTCTGGATCCAGCGGATGTCCGTATAGGGCAGCGGCTGGCGACGAACCTCAACACGGTATTCGGCCTTAAGGCGGCGCTCGAGCACCTCAAACTGCAGCACGCCGACCACGCCCACAATGACGCTCTCCATGCCGGCACCCAGCTCGCGGAAGATCTGGATGGCGCCCTCCTGGGCAAGCTCCTCCATGCCCTTGACGAACTGCTTGCGCTTGAGCGTGTCGACCTGCGTAATGCGAGCGAACATCTCGGGGGCAAACGTCGGGATCTGCGGATACTGCACGTGGCGCTTGCCGGAGCACACAGTGTCGCCGATGCTAAAGATACCCGGATCGAACAGGCCCACGATATCGCCCGCGTACGCCTCGTCCACGATGGCGCGGTCATCGGCCATCATCGAAGTGCCCGTAGCAAGCTTAAGCTTGCGGTTGCCCTGCACGTGGAAGGCGTCCATGCCGCGCTCGAACTTGCCCGAGCAAATGCGCACAAAGGCGATGCGGTCGCGGTGGTTCTTGTCCATGTTGGCCTGGATCTTAAACACAAAGCCACTAAAGTCGTCGCGGCAGGGATCGACCGGTTCGCTGGTGAGCGTATCGGTATAGGCGCGCGGCGTCGGGGCCAGACGCAGGAACTCCTTCAGGAAAGGCTCCACGCCAAAGTTGGTAAGCGCCGAGCCAAAGAACGCCGGGCTCAGCTTGCCGCAGGCCACGGCATCCAAATCGAGCTCGTCGCCGGCACCATCAAGCAGCTCGATATCGTCCATCAGGTTCTTATGGTTTTCTTCGCCGATGAGCTCGTCCATGGAAGGATCGCCCAGTTCGGCCTCGACCTCGGCGACCTTCTTGGTGGCGTTGGCGTGGCCGTCGCCCTCAAAGGCAATGACGTGACGAGTCTGACGATCGAACACGCCGCGGAAGTTGCGGCCGCTGCCGATCGGCCAGTTCATGGGATACGTATTGATGCCCAGGACATTCTCGATCTCTTCCATGAGCTCAAACGGATCGCGAGCCTCGTGGTCGAGCTTGTTCACAAAGGTGAAGATGGGGATGTGACGCAGTGTGCAGACCTTAAAGAGCTTTTTGGTCTGGGCCTCGACGCCCTTGGCGCCGTCGATGACCATGACAGCGGCGTCGGCAGCCATAAGGGTACGGTAGGTATCCTCCGAGAAGTCCTGGTGGCCGGGGGTATCGAGGATGTTGACGCAGGCGCCGTTGTAGGTGAACTGCAGCACCGAGGAGGTAACGGAAATACCGCGCTCCTTCTCGATGTCCATCCAGTCCGAGACGGCATGCTTGGCCGAGCTCTTGCCCTTGACCGAGCCGGCAGTCTGGATGCTGCCGGTATAGAGCAGCAGCTTCTCGGTAAGCGTGGTCTTACCGGCGTCCGGGTGGCTGATAATCGCGAATGTGCGGCGCGACGAGATTTCATCCGACAGGCTTGCCATGCGGATCCTTTCTTGCATTGAGTGCATTACGTCGTTGTAACCGCATTATTGTAGCCGTGAAATCCCGCTCTAGGGCACCTATCAGGACAAATTCATCAGTTGGGGCCTGGGCGGCCGGTCCAATCCGCATTTGCCTCTTGCAGAACTGTGCATAGTGTATATATACTGTACTTACCGGTTATATACACGTGTAGCCCATCAGCTAAGGAGCCGCTGTGGACATCATCCTATCCAATTCGAGCGATAAGCCCATCTACGAACAGATATCCTCGCAGGTCAAAGCTCAGATCCTATCGGGCACGCTCGCTGCGGGAGCCAAACTCCCCAGTATCCGTGCACTCGCGAGCGATCTTGGCGTGAGCGTCATCACCACAAAGCGCGCCTACGCCGACCTGGAGCAGCTCGGGTTTATCTGCACCGTGCAGGGCAAAGGCTGTTTTGTCGCCGAGGGCAACCAAGAGTTCTTGCGCGAAAACCAGCTCTGCCGTATCGAAGAGCTACTTGCGAAAGCGGCAAGCCAAGCCGAAGCCTTGGGTGTCACGCGCGACAAGCTGCACGAGATGCTCGACCTGGTAGCCCCCGAAACCATGCAGTAGCCATCTGCAAGAAAGGCTATACCATGCAAAACTTGTTAGAACTCAAAGGTGTCTCACGCCGCGTGAGCGACCGTTTTTCGCTGCGTGATATCATGCTCGCCGTGGAGCCCGGCCAGATTGTTGGCTTTGTGGGCGCTAACGGTGCCGGCAAGACAACGACCATTCGCGCCGCGCTCGGGCTTATCAAGCTCGATGCCGGCGAGGTGCGCCTGTTTGGGCAGCGCTGTGGCGCCGACGCGCCCGATGAGTCGCAACGCCATCTACGCTCCCGCGTCGGTCTTGTCCTGGACACGTGCCCCTTCCCCTCCACGCTCAAGGTGGGCCAGATCGAGGCACTCGTAGGCCCGGCGTACCCCACGTGGGACCGCAAAACGTTCGCCGGATTCATCGACCGATTTGGCCTCGATCCCAAGACAAAGGTCAAGGACCTCTCCCGCGGCATGGGCATGAAACTGCAGCTTGCCTGTGCACTCAGCCATAATGCCAAGCTACTCCTTTTGGACGAAGCCACCGCGGGCCTCGATCCCATGGCGCGCGAGGAATTGCTCGATGAGCTGCTTGCTTTTGTCGCCGACGGTCAGCACAGTGTGCTGCTCTCGAGCCACATTACGTCCGACCTCGATCGCGCCGCCGACCGCGTCATCTGCATCGATAACGGCTCGATTGTGTTTGACCTGCCGCGCGAGGACATTACCGACCGAGCCGGCATCGCCCACTGCACCCAAGCGCAGGCCGCCGAGCTTATGGCTTGCGTCGAAGGTGCCATGCCGCCCGCCACGCCTACAGCGTGGACGTGCTCGTGCCCAACCGTCGCGAAACGCTCGAGGCCTTTCCCGGGATTCCCTGCGATCGGGCAACCATTGATGACTATCTGCGCCTCACGCTGAAAGGGGCTTCGAAATGAAACGCGCCTTTATGTCCGAGCTCGCCATCGTTCGCACGCTCACCCCGAGTATCGCGGGCGTCGGCCTGTTCATCTTCGTCGTGCTAACCCTTGCCAACGCGTCGGATGGCGATTCCGGCATGAGCGCCGGCGCCTGCGCGGTCAGCGCCATGTCGCCCATCATGGTCATGAGCTCGCTGGCCGGCTTCGACAATCAAAACGGATGGGAGCGTTATCGGGCAACGCTGCCTCTCACGCGCAAAGACATAATTTGCGCACGCTACCTGTGCATCGTTGTCTTCTCGGCCATCATGGCCTGCGCCGCCGTGCTTTTGAACATCATCGCCCTTCCGTTCTTCAACAGCGCGGGCGTGGCCTCGACAGGACAAACCATCTTTGAGATCGCAATTGCCTCGGCAGCATCGATGCTCATCTCCCTCATGATGGTGTTCTTGGCACAGCCGCTGTTCTTCCGATTTGGACACATGGAGGCACTGCGCCTATCCGTTGGCCTGTTTGCCCTACTCGGATGCCTTACCATGGCAGCGCTGAGCTCCTCCAACCCCATCAGCAACTGGCTTATGTCGATTGCCGGGGCGAATCCCGATCCTGCCGTCCTTGGCTGTCTGTGTGCAGGAATTGCCGTACTGGCGCTCGCACTATGCGCAATCAGCTGCACCGTCAGCACCAAGGTTTATCGAGTACGCGATCTGTAGCCACACGAGTCTCAATCCGCGAAGGACGCGATCGCCGCCCCTCCCCGCAAATCCGTGGCAAAGGGCATGTCCCCGGCGTGCGCCACCGTACTACTTGCGCAGCGGCTTGGGCAGCGGAATGCCGGCGGCGATAACGGCGGCGATGATCATGCAGACGATACCTTGAGTGGGAAGCACATGAGCAGCAGGCCCACGACCATGACCGGCTGGCGCATGACCGCACCCATCGTCGATGCCGTGCAGACGGCGACGCAAAAGACCGGATCGGCGCCGGTGAGGATGGCAAGGCCGTAGCCCAGGCTCACACCCGAGAAGATAACCGGGAAGAAATGGCCGCCACGCCAACCAAGGTTGATGAGGGCGGGCGTCAGCATGGCCTTAACAAGACCGGTCGCGATAAGCACGCCAGCGGGAATGGTCAGGTAGGTTTCCATGAGCACGTCGGCCTGGGTCTCGCCGGCAAACATGGTGTAGGGCAGAACCGTGCCACAGATGGCGAGCGCCAGACCGGCTAGCATGGCCTTGACGACAGGACGCTCCCCTATTGCATGAGACAGTGCCTCGCTCGCATACTCAGAGACAAAGTACAGCCATCCGCAAACGGTGCCGACCAACGCCAGCGGAATGAGCCAGACAAGTTCCAGGTTGCCCACCACGGCAGCCTCGAACCTCGGCATGCCCATGCCGCCGCCCATGAGCTGGCCGAGCAGCAGGTAGGTGCCCAGACCACCGGCAATCGCAATGCCGTAGACCACCGTCTTTTGCGCCTTGGGCAGCTTGATGGTGATCTCGCCGGACGCGGACTCATCGTCGGCGTCTTCGCCCTGGCCGTCAGTACTTCCGGCAAGCGGCGCCACAAAGCCAAAGACGGGCGCGGTAAAGAGTGCCGTCAGGGCAGCCTGGGTGCCCAGCAGCGTGAGCTCCCTAAACTCGGCGCCAAAGCGACGCATGCGATCGCCGACCCAGCTGCACAGACCCGCGATGACGCCGGTCAGGCCGGCCTCCGGTCCAATGCTGCCGCCAAACAGCAACGGCAGCAATGCCGCGAGCGAAAGCTTGCCCAGGTTGTCGTACGGGTAGCGCCCGTCTTGCTTAACCTTAGCCATCACCTGATTGAGGTCATCGGTCTTGGTGCCTGTCATCTTTTCGTACAGACCGATTAACAGGCCGCCCAGCAGGCAGACAAAAAACGGGTACGGCAAAAAGCCAAACGGGCCGCTGGCAAGCTCGGGCGAAGCGACGCCCAGCGCGTGTGGAATCTCGGTCCATAGATAGTCGATGCCGTGCTCCATCGCAAAGAAGAACAGCCAGACTGCGGCACCTGCGAACGCACCGGTCACGGCAACGCTAACTAAAAACAGCGCGCGGTTTGTGGGTTTGGCAAGGTTATCCATCGGGTCCTCCCGCGGTCAAAGTCGACATAGATACGTTTTATTGTAGAGCGAGTGTGGCCCAGACAAGCCAACCGTCTGCGCCGCAAACGGCACCATTGGGAGCCATAGTGGGGCAGGCTCAAGGCTTATCCGTTGATAATCGAGGCAATCTCGCGCAAATCGTCGGCAAAGTAGATGCCGTGCTGGCGCTTCAGGCTCGAAAGCCCCTTATCAATCATGTGCCCGAGCAGCACCTTGAGGTCGTTGTAGTAACCGTTCAGGTTGTACAAAATGCACGGCGCATCGAGATGCCCCAACGACACCGCGGACATAACCTCGGCAATCTCCTCGAGCGTGCCCGTGCCGCCCGGAAATGCGATGAACGCATCGCCGAGCTCGATCATCTTGGCTTTGCGCTCGGCCATGTCGCTCGTCACGATAAGGTCGTCGATTCCGTCGTGTTGAAACTCTGCCTCGATAAAAAAGCTCGGCTCCACACCCGTCACATGTCCGCCTGCCTCGAGTACGCTATCGGCGAGCGCGCCCATCAGTCCCGATTTGGACCCGCCGTATACGAGCGCGTGTCCGTTGGCGCCAATCCAATTGCCCAGCTCCTGCACTGCGGGCAGAAACGCCGGGTCGTTGCCGATGCTCGCGCCCAGGTAGACGGTGATGTTCATATGCAATCCCCCTCGTCGTGACGCGCGGCACCCGTTCTATCGTTGCCGGCGACGGTATTCGCGCACGCGGCGCGACAAATCGGCGAGCTCATCGCGGTCGAGTTCTTCCAAATGCTCAAGATCGTCCATAAAGCGCGCCATGGTGTCCTTTTGGCGCATCTTGATAAGCGTATTGCAGTAGTTCACCGCCACGCCCGTAAGCATGGCGATATAGAAGATACTGATGACGCTTAGGATAACGGTAATGCCGCGGGCAACCGGCGTTTCAGCGGGGATATCGCCAAAGCCAATCGTCGAGACCGTCTCAAAGCTAAACCAGAGACCATCGCCAAACGTGAGGGTCGTGGGCTCGGACAGCCAGACAGCCGTCGAGCAAAGCAGATAGAAAATAAGAAACAGGCCCGTAATGCGTGCAAAGCCAGCCTGTCGCAGCACATCGGCAAGCGTCCTGAGCTTTTTCATCGCGACCCTTTCCACGGACAACCAATCACGTTCGCTCGGTATTGTCCCACGCCTCCCCCGCAAACGGAACTAGTCATTGGGGACGTCTTAAATGACTAGTCGTTTAAGAACGTCCCCAATGACCACCAGCTGCCGACTGGGCAGGCTGAGCTGGTATCCTTATGCGGTATTGTCTCGATTCGTTAGGATTGCACGTGAGAGCTTCCGCTGTCCTTCGTTCAGTTATATGTCGCACCCTGGCCGTCGCGCTTGCTGCGTTCGCCGTACTGAGCGCCGTCATACCCGCCCCCGCCTTTGCCGCCGAATCCGATCAGCAGGTCAAGACGGCCCGCGTTGGTTGGCTCGTCAACAACGAGGGCTTCCAGGACGGCACCCCCGGCGAGCGTCTCTCGGGATGGGGCTACGAGTACCTCCAGACCCTATCGTACTACACGCCCGGTTGGCGGTACGAATACGTCTCTGGCACCTTCACCGAGCTTATGGACATGCTCGAGGCGGGCGAAATCGACCTCATGCCCAACATCTCCTACTCCGAGGAACGCGCCCAAAAGCTGCTCTTTTCCTCGAACCCCGAGGGCACCGAGCGCTACTACATCTACGCCAGGCCCGACCGTGACGACCTCGCAAAGGGTGACCCTCAAGCACTCCAAGGTCTCACTATCGGCTACAACCCTGGCGTTATGCAAACCTTCGTTGGCCAGCAGTGGCTCGCCAACGAGGGAGTCACCTGCACATACAGGGAGTATGACGGAGGATCCGATCTCTTTGACGCGCTCGCAAACGACGAAGTCGATGCCGTCATCATGAACGACACGACCTCGTCGCCCAGTGCCTCCCCCATGTTCTACATCGGCTCGAGCGACTACTATTTTGCCGTTCCCAAAAGCCGGCCCGACCTGATGAACGACATCAATGCTGCCATGACGGCAATCGCCCGCGTCAACCCACGCTATAACGACGAAGTCAAATCTAACTACTCGACCCAAAACAGCGGTTCATCATCGCTCAACGGCCCCGAACGTTCCTGGCTCAAAGCAAATGACAACACCATCACACTCGGCTACATTACGGGCAAACTCCCCTACTGCAACGAAGACGAAGACGGCAAAATGGAAGGCTCGCTCGCATCGCTTGCGACAACGTTGCACGATAAATTTGGCATTACGGTCAAAACCGTCGCCTTTGATAGCTACAAGATGATGTCAAAGGCCCTGTCAAAGGGAAGCATAGACGTTGCGCTGCCGGTATACCGAGATTACTGGTTTGCCGAGCAAATAGGCGTTGTGCAGTCGGTATCGTTGGGGACCATGTCCCTCACCGCCATCCACACCGGCAGCAACCTGAACAAAGACCTCCAGAACATCGCCTGTACCAAATCATCGTTTATCAACAAAAATGCACTTGAAAGTCTGTTCCCCACAGCGACCGTAACTGAATACCAATCCGACGATGAAGTGTTCGACGCCCTCAGGAAGGGAACGGCGCACTGCATCGTCGCTCCCAGTTCACGCGTAAAAACCATTGGCGACCGTTACGATCTCGAGGACTGCGAGACGGTCGAGCTCCCTGACACCTGTGAGCTCTCGTGCTGGATTTCGCGCGGAAAGCCCGAGCTGCTGGGAATCATCAACAAGGGCATCATCAATGCCGGAGAATCGCTCTCCGCAAGCAATTTCTCCTCCACGTCGTACACGGCCCAGGAATCCAACGCGCTTCAATTCCTTTATCGCAACCGCACCGCCATTGCAGCCACCCTCATCGGTATGTTGTCGGTCGGCATCGTCCTGCTCATCTGGGCGCTCGTGCGCGCTCGAACCGAGCGCAAAAAAGCCGACGCCGCCAACGCCGCTAAGACGGCATTCCTCACGCGCATGAGCCACGACATCCGTACGCCGCTCAACGGCATCCTGGGCCTTATCGAGATCGAGGAATTGAAGGAAGGCGATATCCAGGTCGCCCGCGAGAGCCGTGCCAAGCGCGCGTTGCCGCCAATCACCTGCTCTCACTGATCAACGATATCCTCGAGATGGGCAAAATCGAAGACCGCAAGCTAACACTGGAACATGTGCCTTTTAACCTCAAAGAGCTCTGTGACGATACGCTGGTGCTGTGCAAGCTCCGCGCATCCGATAACTGCATCACCATGCAGGACAATAGTCTGCCGTACGCCACGGGACCATACATGATCGGCAGTCCCACCCATATCCGACAGATCATGATCAACCTGTTAGACAATAGCATTAAGTACAACAAACGCGGCGGCTCCGTCACCTTTAGCTCAAAGACCAAGCCACTCGATAACGGGCGCGCGCTCTTTTGCTTTAGCGTTTCGGATACCGGCATTGGCATGGCTCCCGAGTTTTTAAAGCATATCTATGAACCGTTTGCCCAAGAAGGTAACAATGCGCGCAGCAAGTTCCAAGGAACCGGCATGGGCATGCCAATCGTCAAGTCCCTTATTGAACTGATGGGCGGCACCATCGAAGTCACCAGTGAGCTCCATGTGGGCACCTCGTTCTACGTGGAGATTCCGCTCGATATCGACAAGAACCCCCAGCGCGAGCAGATACGGTCGAGAGGGCGCCCGACTGCTCGCTCGCCGACATGAACGTGCTGCTCGCCGAAGACAACGAATTGAATGCCGAGATTGCCCAGGCGCTGCTAGAATCCGAGGGCGTCGTGGTCACCCGCGCCGCCAACGCAACGAAGTCGTCGATCTGTACCTGTCACATCCCGCCGGCAGCTTCGATGCGATTCTGATGGACATCATGATGCCGGGCATGGACGGCTATGAGGCAACCCGCGCGATTCGTCTGAGCGAGAAGGTCGATGCAGCCGATATCCCCATCATCGCGCTCACCGCCAATGCCTTTGCCGAGGACGCCAAGGCGGCACACGACGCCGGCATGAACGCCCATCTGTCCAAACCGCTCGACTTTAACAAGCTCAAAAACATACTCGCCCGCATCAAGAAAAACGGATCCGTTTCGCTATAGTTTTTGCAGCAACCACGCACGACCAGAAAGGAAGCCAACGATGTTTAGGCCCTTACGTCGAAAGAAACGCGCCATCACCGACGAGGAAGCGCGCAAACTGCTCGCCACCTGCAAGCGCGGCGTCTTTGCCGTCAACGGTGACGATGGCTACCCGTACGCCATTCCCGTCAACTACTTCTTTGACGCCGAGCACGACAAGATTTATTTCCATGGCGCCAAGGCCGGCCACAAGGTCGACGCACTCAAGCGCGATGACAAGGTCTGCTTTACCGTTTACGGCAACGAGTGGTACCAGGACGGCGACTGGGCTCCCTACGTTATGAGCACCGTCGTCTTTGGCCGTTGTCGCCTGGCGAATGACACCCCCGCGTTTATCGAGGACAAAGTCCGCCAGCTCGCCCTTAAGTACTACCCTTCTGCCGAGGAAGTCGAAGAGGAAATCGCCAAAGACATTAAGGGCGTCCAGCTCTACGAGATTACGATTGAGCATCTTTGCGGTAAGCAAATTCAGGAAAAGTAAGCCCCTCAGCAGGTCTCGCAAATAGCAATATGGCCGTTCCAACCAACCTTGGAACCGGGCCAGTATGCTTATGAAGCGTCGGCGGCAATGTGCGCTAGCGCCTCGACGAGCTCTTGCGAGCTCACGGGTTTACTCAGGTGCGCGTCCATGCCCGCCTCGCGCGAAAGCCTGCGGTCGTCGGCAAAGGCGTTGGCACTCACGGCGATAATCGGCGTGGTCGCGGCATCCTCGCGATCGAGCGCTCGAATCTGACGCGTGGCCTCAAGGCCATCGATGCCAGGCATCATGATGTCCATCAACACCACGTCGTACTCGTGCGGTGCGCTCGCGGCAAACGCCTCAACGGCAGACTCGCCATCCTTAGCATGCGTCACGACGGCACCGGCACGGCTGAGCGTAAACTGCGCGATCTCGGCATTCAAATCGTTATCCTCTACGAGCAAAACGCGCAAGCCCTGGAGCGCATCGTCATCGCCCGCATCCGCGCGAACTGCCTGAGGAATCTCGGAGCGTTTGCATTTCTCGAACGGCAGACGGATGGTAAACGTCGTCCCCTGCCCCAAGACGCTCGTAAAGCTCATGGTTCCGCCCATAAGCTCGACCAACTGTTTTGCGATAGGCGCGCCCAGGCCAGTTCCCGATGAGGCGCCTTCCACCTGTTGCTCCTCGCGGCAAAACGGCTCGTAGAGGTGCTGCTGGAACTCCTCGCTCATGCCAATACCGTTGTCGGCGATCGTGTATTCATAGACGGGGACGCCATCTACAGGTTCCACCTCGCGGCACACCAGGCGAACATAGCCGCCCTGGCGGTTGTACTTGACGGCATTGCCGGCAATATTGAGCAACAAGCGCTTGAGGTGCGTCACGCTTACCCGTGCATAGGGATGATCAAGCGTCTGCTGGTCGCAGATAATTGTCACCAGACGCTCCTCGGCCTGGCGCTCCAGAATATCGCGCACTTCACAGTTGAGTGCCACCAAATTTGTGGGTACGAGGTTCAGGTCGACCTGGCCGCTCTCCAGGCGACTCATATCGAGTGCCTCGTTGGCAAGGTCGAGCAGCAGTCCCGACGCGTCCAGATCTTTGAGCGGCACTCGGTCTGCTTTTGCAAATCGTCCGCATTGGCATCGCCAACCTCGACCATGCCGCGAATGCCGTTGATGGGCGTGCGCAGATCGTGCTCATGCGACGCAGAAACTCCGTCTTTGCCGAGTTGGCGGACGAGGCCTCACGCGCCGCCTTTGCCAGCTTGTCGCCATAGTCGCGCTCCTGCTGCAGCAAGTCCGTCAAACGTCGGCGATCAGCGCGGCGACGCACCGTCACAACAACGGCTATAACACCGCTGTAGAGCGCCAGCACGCCGGCAGCAACAGCCGCGACAACCTCAAAGTAACGCCGCGCCGAGGCATAGGTGTACACATAGAATTTGTGCGCTTTTCCAAATGTGCCCAAATACCACTCGCCGTCGGCGTTAACCAATCTGACCTTACCAGCCAGGCATCGATCCTTAATACCGTCGACAATGAAGACGTCCGTCGCAGGCAGATCGAATACGCCCAATACGGTGGGTTCAACGGCATTGGTCGCAACGACCTTGCCGTCGCTTTCGATCACGATATTGCCGCTATCGATGGTTTCATAGCCATCAAGCAAGCTCTGCAGTTTGAGTGTATTGCTTGCAACCGCCTTCGCGCTCTGGTGCCTTACCGCGATAACGATGCCCTCGCCATCCTGCCGAGTCACGCAGCCAATGTCTGCGACCGAATCATCCGCAAGCGTGATGCGGGCGGTATAGGACTTAAGCGGATGAGTTGCCACCTCCAGCACGGGTGATTCTTTGAGATACGTAGCGAGCGACTCGTAGCCTACATCGCCCGTCGAGGACTCGGACACCAAATTGCCCGATGCGTCCGTCACGATCAGCGCGCTCACGTTGAACTGGTCGGCATATTGCTCCAGCATGGCGCTATCCACCGAACCGTCGCGCTCCATATCGCGGGCAGCCTCTCCGGCGATCTCCATAACGCGAATCAGGTTTTTGGTCGTATAGGCGCTGTTGAATGCATCGTAGGAAAGGCTCTGCGTCGCCACGTAATCGACAACGTCGGCAAAGCGCTGCTCGGCTTGGGCCGTCATGTAGCCGTAGCTCATCATGCCGGCAGCAACCGAGAGCACTATCCCCAGCAGAGCGACAAGGAGCCATGCCCCTGCCGAACGATTGCCCCGCTCCTGAGCGGCGTGGTCGAGCGCATCGATCATGACAGGCCCTCCACATTCAAAAATGGCGAAGGGTCATCGAAGTACTTTGACACCAGGCGTTCCATGGTGCCATCGGCAAGCATTTCTTGGTAGGCATGAGTGAGCTTAACGTCGATGCCGCGCGTATCGTTGATATCGAAAGCGGTGCCCAAACCGACCTCTAGCAACGGCTCATCCAAAATGCGATACGTTACGCCATAGTCTTTTTCGTAGGTGAGCAGCAAGGACTCATGCGCGGCGATGGCGTCGACCAGGCCCTCGACGAGCGCCGGGTTCAGGCATGAACGGTCCGAAAAGCAGTAGAGTTCCTTGATCTGCGGAACGTTTTCATTTGTGCGATTGAGCAAAATGCCCTCGGGCTTGGTGGTGGACTGAACCGCCACGATCTTATCCTCAAGATCGGCAAGCGTGTAGATATCGCTCTGGGGATCGACCGCGACCACCTGGCGACTCGCAAGGTACGGGCCAGCCCAACGATACTCGTTTTCGCGACCCGTCATGCTAAAGCTGCCCATGACGCAATCGAGCTCGCCGCTCGCCAGCAGCTCTTTCTTCTTTTCCCAATCGATCAGCTGGTATTTTGGCTTGTAACCAATGCGGGCCAAAGCCTCGGTCAATATCTCGACATCCAGGCCAACGATATCGCCGTACTCGTCGGTATACACAAACGGTGGATAGAGGTCGCTGCCGACGTTGAGCGTCTTAAGATTGTCGTCTTTGGCCTGCGAGGCGTCCGGGGCTTTTGATGCTGGCGTCGAGGCTTCGTCATTGTGCCCGGAACAGCCGGCCATCGCTATGACAAAGGCGCTCGCCACCGCAAGCGCGACAAACAACGAAATGGCAGCCGAGCGACGGGGTCTTTTCATCGAACTCCAGACGATCCTGTTTACAGACTGAAATGGTTAAAGATAATAGCAAACGAAGTCACACGAGTGCCCAATGGTTACAGACGTTTTACCATGCGGGGCCTTCTAGCCGACTTGGCAGAAGGCCCCGCATGCAGCGCTCACTTACCGTGCATTAAAAACGTAGCGGTCCAGGCGGTCGCACGCTTCCCTTACGCGCGAAAGCGGCAGTGCCAGATTCACGCGAATGTGGCAGGGCCCGTGGAACGGGCGGCCGTCCTGATATCCCACGCCTACGCGCGCCCCCTCGTCGAGCAGCCACTGAATATCGCGGCCATGCTCGCGGCACCATTCGGTGCAGTCCAGAAACACCATGTACGTGCCTTGCGGACGCGAATAGGACACGCCCGCAAAATGCTCGTCAACGTAATCGCAGAAGCACTCGATATTACCGGCAAGCACCTGGTTGAGCTCGTCCACCCACTCATAGCCCTGAGGCTGATAGGCACCGATAAGCGCATGCATGGAGAGGACGTTCATCTCGTTGTAGTGAGTCTTGTCGGACACGGCGCACACGCGGTCGCGCAGCGTCTCGTTATAGACGATGTGGTAGCTGCCGACCAGGCCCGCCAGGTTAAACGTCTTGCTGGGCGCATAAAGGGCAACCGTGCGCATGCGGGCATCCTCGCTCACCGACTGCGTCGGGATATGCTTGTGACCCGGCAGGATGATATCGGACCAAATCTCATCCGAGATCACCACGCAATCATGCTGGCGATAGATGTCCATGGCGCGCTCGATCTCGTCGCGCTCCCATACGCGCCCGCAGATTGTGCGGCGAGCAGAACACCGCGGCATGGATGTGGTTTTGGGCGAGCTTGCGCTCCATGTCCTCAAAGTCCATACGCCACACGCCTTGGTCGTCGAGCTTAAGCGGGCTGTGGACAATGCGATAGCCCGCGGCTTCGATAGACTTGGTAAAGCCGATGTAGGTGGGGCTGTGGACCAGCACCGCATCGCCCGGCTGGACATACGCGCGCAGCGTCGACACAACACCGCCCAGCACGCCGTTTTCGTAACCGATATGTTCAGGGCGCAGACCCTCGACGCCATTGCGGCGGCTCTGCCATTCGATGATGCGGTCAGAGTACTCGGCACGCGGATCAAAGTAGCCAAACATGGGGTGCTGGGCACGCTGAATGATGTGTTCCTGGACCGTGGGCACCGTGGCGAAGTTCATGTCCGCCACCCACATGGGAATGCGATCGAAGCCCTCGTCGGGTGCGTTTGGAGCCATGCCGGGGATCTCACCCCAAGAATCAACGGCGATGGAGTCCATGCCGTGGCGGTCGATAAGCGAAGTAAAGTCGTATTTCATCCTGGGCTCCCATGCAAAGCGGATTGTTTTGGTAGGCGTTATTGTCCACCAGCATGGGCGGTTTTGGCATGGGGTTTGGCTCTTAATTTGACGGGTGCGGACGAATGGCTGATTAGTCTTGCGCGTCGTTGACGGCGACTACGGTTAGCCGGGTTTCATCGACCGTAAAAGATATGTTGAGCCCGGCGAAGGCCAAGTGATAAACACGGTTTGGCTCGTGCTTGCTGCCCGCGCGGCGCGGATCCTGGCGAAGAACCTCAACCAAGCCAGGAAGCTTTGTAGGCGGGACCATATCCTGCAGCGCTTGCGGAAACTCGACGTCGAGCTCTTGCCACGGCGCATCCTCAATCCAGCCGCCGGTCGCATCCGGGTGGCAATCCGCAAACGGAATGTAGGGCTTAATGTCGTAGATGGGCGTGCCGTCGCGCAGGTCGGCCCCCAACACATGGATGATGGGACCATCGTCGGTGAGCTCGACACGATCAAGCTTGACGCAGGTGAGACCGATGGGATTAGGGCGAAACGGACTGCGCGTGGCAAAGACGCCCACACGCTCGGCTCCGCCCAGACGCGGCGGACGCACGGTTTTCGACCACTTGGCATTAGTTCCGGACCTGTCCTGCTTTTTGGCATCGGCGGCTATGTCCTTAGCCGTGCCGCCGGGCGTGCCGTTTTCGAAGCGCCAGAGCAACCATAGGTGAGAGAAGGAATCCAGACCCTCAACTGCTGCGTTGGAGCAAATTCCGGTTCAAAGACGATGCGTCCCTGCAAATGGGGCGCCAAAAAGCTGTTGCGCGGAATGCCGAACTTCTGCGGCAGATCGGTATGTATGTGTGCAATAGGTTCCATGCCGGTCATTGTACGGCATGGAGGCGTGGGACGTTGTACGCAATTCTTCGCCGCAGCCCCCGTCGCGCAACCAACGGTTGCTTGGAAGGGCGTCGGCCGCCGCGTATGCTTAAAGCCGCAAGCAGCAGAAAGGAACTATCATGGCCTTTGCAGAAAAACTCATCGCCGTCCGTCGTGCCAACAGCCTCACCCAAGAGCAGCTCGCCGCCAAGCTCTATGTCACGCGCCAGGCCGTGAGCCGCTGGGAGCGCGGCGAAGTCACCCCGGGCATCGACATGATGAAACTCATTGCCGCCGTAACCGGAGAGCCGCTGTCCCACTTGCTCGAAATGCCTGAGCACTATTGCCAGAGCTGCGGCATGGTGCTCACGCCCGACGACTGCGGTACCGATTCCGCGGGCGCGCGACCGACCATTACTGCAAGTGGTGCTACGACCGCGGCAAGTACACTTACGACACCACGATGGAGGCAATGATCGAGGATTGTGCTCCGCGGCTGGCACAAAACACCGGCATGTCGCTCGACGAAGCCGTCTCGCTCATGGGCGCCGTGCTGCCCCAACTGGAGCGCTGGCGCACCGTGCAGGAAAACGAGGAGCGCTACGGGGCCGAAGCCCGGGCGCGCTATGGCGACGAGGCGATCGACGCCGCAAACGAAGCACTGCTGGATATGAATCCCGAGACATGGAACGACATGAAAGAACTCGAGCGCGCGATTTTGGGCCAGCTCTCGATTGCCATGGACGACGGCGATCCAAAGAGTAACGAAGCCCGCAAGCTTGTCGCAATGCACCGCCGATGGGTTGACCTTAACTGGGGACACGAGCCCCAGGACGAAGCATACCTGGGCCTCGCCAATGGTTATCTTGCCGACCAGCGCTTTGTTGACTACTACGACAAGCCCTGCGGAACCGGAGCCACGGCGTTTCTGGTACAGGCAATCGAGTCGTCGTTGACGCGTGCATAGACTGCGGCGGCTTTGGGTATTTCAATCGAAACCTCAACCGATTGGAGACCTATGGCTACTGATCACGAGCTCGCGCTCTACGTTATGACCGGCTGCCCGTATTGCATAAAGGTCAAGCGCTTCCTGGCCGATAACGGCGTGACCATCCCCGAGCGTAATATCTCGACCGATTCCGATGCCGAGCAGACGCTCATCGCCGTCGGCGGAAAGCGCCAAGTTCCCTGCCTGTTCATTGACGGCACGCCACTCTACGAGTCGGGCGACATCATCGCGTGGATACAGAAGAACCTGCTCTAGTCCGCGCGCCGCGGTCGGCTCGCCCCGACGTCCAAGCCCATACGACCCAAACATGTACGTCAGCATCCAAAGTCGACATTTTTCGACATCTTTGGATGCTGACGTACAGCTTTTTGATCTAGTCATTAGGGACGTTCTTAAATGACTAGTCGTTAAAGAACGTCCCCAATGACTACATTTAGCCGCAAAAGCGGGCAACGGGTGCAAGCGGCTGCTCGCGAAAGACGCGCTCGACAGCAGCGCGGTATTCATCGACCTTTTTGGTCTTGCGAACGAGCTTGTGAACGGTCGCGGGATCGGCGAAGGCGCATTTGGCGTAGAACCACCACTCTTTCATGCGAAAGACCGCGTTGCCCCCAATCTCGTCCGCATAAGCCGCAAACAGCATGTCGTGGAAGCGTTGCAGCTCAGCGGCGGTGGCGGCAGGGCCGCCCTTAACCATGCGAGCCAGCGCGGGATTCGCGAGCAAGCCGCGCCCCAACATTACGTGGCGTGTTCCGGGATAGGCCCCCACCAGCGCATCCATGTCCTCAAGATCAAAGATGTCGCCGTTATAGGCCACGGGAAACGGCGCCCGCTCCAACGTCTCGCCGTAAAACTCTTTACGCGGCGAGCCCGTATAACGGTCCTTTTGCACGCGCGGATGCACGATCAGCTCTGCCAGCGGCATGCGGCAATAGAGGTCGAGCACGCGTTCGTACTCGTCATCGCTTTCCAACCCCAGCCTGGTCTTGACCGACACCGGCAAGGGTGAGCGTTCGCACACGTCGCTCAAGAACACCTCGAGCTCATCCAGGTTGCGCAGAAAGCCCGAACCCTTGCCTTTGGCAACAACCGTACCCGAGGGGCAGCCAAGGTTGAGATTGACCTCGCGGTACCCCATCTCGGCGAGCACCTGCGCCGCCCACACAAACTCGTCCGCATTCTTGGACATCAGCTGAGGTACTACGTTAAGCCCCTGGTTATTGGCAGGATCGACCTCTTTAAACGCCTTGCCACCAAAGCGGTTGCCCACCCGCGGCGGCGGCAAAAACGGCGTGTAATAACAATCGAGCGCGCCAAAGCACTCCGCATGCACGCGACGGAACACATGCCCGGTAATCCCCTCCATAGGGGCCAGCGATAAATTCATCAACATCCACTCTCAAATCAATGTGACAAAGGGACAGTCCCTTTGTCACATCCCATTCAAGCGGTTCAGGAACTCTTCGCAGGCGCGAGAACGCAGGCGATATTTTTTCCACACCAGATACGATGCAATGGTGAAGGGGCAAAAGGGCAGTCCCTTTGCCCCAAGTGCCGGCTACCGGACGCAAGCTAGTTGCCGTTCGCGAACGCCGCCCATATTTCGAGGTCTAATGCTTTTCCCGAGAAGTGAACGGCTGTATTTGGACCCCCGAAGCATTGACATTTTTAGGCGTCAAAACCGCAGGATTTGACTGGCAAAACCGCAGGAAATTGCACGCCAAAAGTGTCGATGCTTCGGGAGTCCGTTTTCACTCGTTCACTTCTCGGGAAAAGTATTAGACCTCGATTCCGCAGTCCCCGATGTGACAAAGGAACAGTCCATTTGTCACATTCAGAATTGACCCCCCCCCGCAATAGCTCATCGATGGCGGGATTCTCTATACTGGGTCACATATGACGGTATCGCGCCAAAGGAGAACGCCGTGACCACGTCGCAGATATCCCTGCTCGCGCTCATCTTGGTTGGGGGCATCGGCATCCTGCTTATCGGAGTGAGCGCGCTCATGAAAGCCGCCGCTCGCAAGAAAGCCAAGGCCTGTACCGCCGTGACCATGGGAACGGTCATCGACCATCGCTTTATGGGCGAAGGCAGGATGTATCCCGTTTTTGAATACGCCGTCGACGGCACGCAATACCGCACGAAAAAACAATTCCGTGGCATAAAGACCAAAAGCTTGTCGGGACTCCCCATCCGCACGCAAGCCACCGCCTACGAAGACGCCAAGGGCTGGCTGCACGTGCAGACAGGCCCCATCGCCCGCCTAGGCACCCTCGCGGAGCAGCTTTGGCCCCTCGGTAGCCAAATGACCGTGTACTACAACCCCAGCAACCCAGACAAAAGCTATGTCGAACGCCCCATCGTGGGCAACTTTGCCACACTGATGTTTAACATCGCAGGCTTCTTGCTCATCGCGATGAGCATCTTGCTCTATGTTCTTATCCAGCGCTAGCTCAAACTGATGCGCCCCGCGCCCCATGCGCCGCAACGACCGTTACGACACCAAGGATCAGCCATGGCAACACTTTCCGAACAAGAACGCAAGCGTATCCAGCGATACTGCATCTATCCCAAGATTGCCGGCACAGCGCTTGCCATGGCGTTTGTGCTGCCTTTTTTGATCATTCCCTTCGAAATGATTGACGATATCGTCTTCCATCATGAAAGCTTCCAGGAGACAGGCATGATGACCGCCTTGGTGCTCGCCGGCATTGAGCTCGTCATCTTCTGCTACGGCACTCTCGCGCCGCGCTTTGGCATGCGCGGCAAGCAGTGGAGGGAAATGCAGCACCGGCTCGCCGTCGAGCAGAGCGAAAAAGACCGCTCGGCACAAATTGCAGGCGTTGTTGGCACGCAGCCGCCGCGCGTCTGCTCAAGAACAGCGACAATGAGACCGCACGCAACCTGGGCGGTGCGGCAGAAGTCGCCGCTGCCGTAGCGCCGTCGCCACCGCGGCAGACGTGCTTGCCGAAAGCTTTGCCAACGCAAAGGCCATGGCAGAGGCCTGTGGCGTGCCTATCCCCCGTGCAAAAAAGTGGATCGTCGCGCTTGTGGCACTGCCCCTCGCAATCGTGTGCGGTGCCTATATCCCGCAGCTGGCGCAGGGAAACATCAAGATGCAACAGAACGCCGCGGCCGCGGCCGAGCAGATCGCCATCGCCCGCAAGACGCTAGAGCCCGCATGCGAGTACGTATCCGCCGATGACCCTTACGAGCGATATCAAGATTACGGCTATCACGTCCGCGGCTACCTTCACGACGGCGACTCCGATACCCAGAAGACCTATACGTACCTGGATTTCGACAACAAGGGAACGCTCAAGGAAGTGAGTTACATAGCAGAGATCGACCCCGACGCGAGCCTTGAGGACAACCTCGCCCGCATCGAGCTCGACTTGGACGAACTTTCCTCTGTCGTCCAAACCGTAGACGTCAAGACCGTGAGTCCCGAGCTCCTAGCGCCGCAAAAGCTCCCCGAAGAGTTTAGGCAGGCTTTTTTGAACGGTTCGCTCTACGAGAGAATCTCCATCAGGACGAGTGACAACCCCATCAAAACGTATTACTCGTTTGATACGGATCCCGAGGACGAGTTTGACGAGTACACCCATCCAAGCATCCGTATCACATTGATGGGCAAAACGAGCTAGCCACTCAATGTGACAAAGGAACAGCCCCTTTGTCGCATTATTCGGAGCGTAGGGCTTCCACGGGGTCTTTCTTGGATGCGCTACGGGCCGGCAGCAGGCCGGCGACAACCGTCAACAGCACCGAAATTGCAATGAGCATCAGCGCATCTTGAACGGGCAGGCTCATCAGATTGGGTACTTGCTTAGCCGCAAGCGCCCAGGCATTGACCGGAAAGCTCACGGCCACCACGACGACAATGGCAAAGACGCCGGCAATGAGACCTTCGATAAAGGTCTCGGCATTGAATACGTTGGCCACGTTGCGCTTTGACGCGCCGATCGCGCGCAGGATACCAATCTCCTTTTTACGTTCCAGTACGCTGATGTAGGTGATGATGCCGATCATGATGGAGCTCACCACCAAACTGATACTCACGAATGCGATGAGCACCAAGCTGATAGTATTCACGATGTCGGTCACCGAGCCCATGATGATGCCCATGTAGTCGGTATACGAGATTGCCTGCTCATCGTGACCAGCGGCTTTGACCTGCTTGTTGTACGCATCGATATAATCGAGCACGCGCTCCTTGGCCTCAAAGTCGCGCGGGAAAATCTTGACCGAAATGGGGTCCGCCTCGTCCGCATAGCCCAACGTGGTCAGATTGTTGTCGTAGGTGAGCTTCGACGCTTGGCATAGCTCATCATGAGCGAACTCAGGTCCTCAGCGTCCATGTTAAAGTGGATAGCGCGAGCAAAGGCGTTTGCATCCACGCGCATGGCGCTCGCCAAGTTGGCAAAACTCGAAGACATCTGCGTCGCCATTTGGTCCATGAGCTGCCGCACCCGCCTTGAGCTGGGTTGATACCGTCGTCGCAATCTGCTCGCTGACCGCCTTCATCACCTGATCCATAGACTGCTGCAAATACGGAGCCAGCTGCTTTTGCACATAGTCGCCCATCACCTGCTGCAGACGCTCGGCCAGGGCATCGCCGCCGAGTGCCCTGAGCTGAGCCAGGTATTGCTGGGCGTCGGCATCATGCTCAAGATACGTCGAGAATGCGGCAGCAAGCTTTGACGCGTCCTTAAGGTCTTCGGGCGACAGCGCCTTAAACTGATCGGACTGCATAAAGCCCTCAAACAGCTGATTGGCAAGCGTTCCCACCTGCTGCATTTGCTCGGGCGTGAGCTCCAGACCGTCAAAGATGCCCGAGAAATCCGGAGCCGGCGCCTTGGCCATGATGTCACTAAAGTCGATGTCTCGCCCAACACCCGAAAGGTCAATATCCAGCCCGGACAAATCAAGGCTAGAAAGGTCCATGCCGCCGGCCGCACCCGAGAGCGCAGATGCATCGAACGAGAACGCGCTCTTCAGCGCCGCCTCGTCCACACTGAACATGCTGCTCAGATCCACGCCTTGCTTGGCCTCGCTCTGCAGCTCGTCGAAGGTTTTGCCCGTAAAGACATCCGTCTCGGGGTGGGCAAGCTGCTCCTGCACAATCTGCGAATCGGCGGCGCGCTTCATAAGCTGGCAAGTCATCGCATGCGTATAGGCAATGCCCGGAGTCAATGCGCTCGCGTTGGCCGTCTCGTTGGGTCGCACCACGCCCACAATGCGCACGTCAATACCGTCGGCAACCTTGGCGGCCATAAAGTCGGCGTCGCCAGACATGTCGGTCCACATGCCGGTCTCTTCGTTTTTGCGATAGGCATCGGCCGGCGACAACACCTTAAATGTCGTGGACAGCGCATCGTCGTAGGTAAAGTCGGTGCCGGTCTCGGGCGTCTCGACCTTGCCGTCGGCCGTCATGGCGCTGTTGACCAGGTCGTTGAGCTCATCGATATCCAGCGCGCCGATGCTATAGAGCGTATAGTCGCCCACCGTGCCGCGGTCCGAAAGCACCATCACGGCTTCGTTGGCGGACGTGGGCCAATGGCCGGCAACGACATCGTATTGGCTGTCGAGCAGGCTCTGGTCGTCAATCATCTCGTTAAAGACCGAGGTCCCCATGGAATCCATGCTCACCGTTGCCGCCGAGCTTGCGCCTCCGCTCATGGCCTCGGTCATAGCGTTGGGAACAAGCCGAACGGGCCTCTCGTCGCCCTTGCTCAAACGATAGACAACCGGCGTCACGCCGTAGCCGTACTGGATAGCGTTGACCTCTTTGTCGATACCGTCGCCGCCACCGTCAAGCCATGCCTTAAAGCTCGTCATATCGTTAGATTTAACGCTTGCGAACATATCCTTTACGGCCGTGACCACGGGAATCTTATCCGTTCCCTTAGCCTTGCCACCGGTAGCGTCATCGGACGAGGCCTCGCCCTTGGATACCTCCTCATCGGTAGCCCCCTGTCCGCCCATCATGGACGACAGGTCGTAATCTTGTTTGGAAATCGTAAGCGGGTAGCTTGAGAGCGTGTCCTCCTCGACCTTTTTGATGTAGCCGTTTACGCCGTTGGAGAGCGCCAGAATCGCTGCGATACCAATAATGCCAATCGAACCTGCGAAGGCAGTCATGGCCGTACGGCCCTTCTTGGTCATGAGGTTTCGGGCAGAAAGCCCCAGCGCCGTCACAAAGCTCATCGAGGTTTTGCGCGTGGGCTTGGCCTCGCGACGCGCGGCCTCGGTAGCATCAAAGGGATCTGAATCGTCGGTGACCTTGCCGTCCGCCAGGGTGACGATGCGCGTGGCGTACTGGTACGCCAGCTCGGGATTGTGCGTGACCATGATGACCAGACGATCGCGCGCAACGTCCTTGAGCAAATCCATAACCTGCACGGATGTCGTTGAGTCCAAGGCGCCGGTCGGCTCGTCAGCCAGCACAATCTCGGGATCGTTGATCAAGGCGCGGGCAATGGCCACGCGCTGCATCTGCCCGCCCGAAAGCTGGTTCGGGCGTTTGTCAACGTGCTCGCCCAGACCAACCGCCTCGAGCGCCTTACGCGCACGCTGGCGGCGCTCGGCATGTCCCACGCCCGTGAGTGTAAGCGCCAATTCCACGTTTTCCAAAATGGTCTGATGCGGAATGAGGTTATAGCTCTGGAACACAAAGCCGATGCGATTGTTACGATAGGCGTCCCAATCGCGGTCGCTGAAGTCCTTGGTCGAGATGCCATCGATCAGCAGATCGCCAGAATCGAAATGGTCGAGTCCACCAATGACGTTGAGCATCGTAGTTTTACCCGAACCCGAGGGACCCAGGATGGCTACAAACTCGTTATCGCGAAAAGACAGGCTTACGCTGTCGAGCGCTACCTGCGTAAACGACTGCGTAACGTACCTTTTGCAAATATCTCTGAGATCCAGCATGGACGGCAACCTCTCCCCCGCCGTTCGCATCCAACGCGTTTGACCTACTCTATCAGCTTTTTTGCCGGTACCAGCAAGGAATGTAACGAACAAAAATGTAACGAACAAAAAACGGGACGGCACGCCGCATGGCGCACCATCCCGCACATAACATCGAAGGTGTGACAAAGGGACTGCCCCTTTGTCACACCTTTGTCGCATTCGAACCTACTGTTCGCTCTTCGCGAGTGCCTGATCGATCAGTTTGTTGAGCGCCTCGCGCTGCTCAGCGGAGTTGATGCCGCCCATGATCGGTTCTCCCACAATGTTACCGTTCTGGTCGATCACGTAGGTGGTCGGGAACGAGTACAGGTTGGAGGTGAACTTTCCGGCCTCGCTATCCGACTTAAACCAGATGTTTTTATACGTCACGCCCTTCTTGGAAAGCACGTCCTTGGCATCGGCCACCGCGTCTTTGTTGCCATCGAGCGTAAAGGAATTAACGCCCACGACCTGGCCGCCCTTCTCGGCAAGCTCCTTGTTGAGCTTCTCCAGATCGCCCAGCTCTCCCACGCACGGCTTGCAGGTGGTAAACCAGAAGTTCATGACGGTGACCTTGTTCTTGGAGAACAGCTCGTCGCTGTTTACATCGTTGCCGTCCAAGTCCTTGCCCTTAAAGCTGGGGAACTTCGTCTCCCCGCTCTCGCCGTTGGTCATACCCGCGGTCGAGGCATCAACGCTCTCCCCCTCGCCGGGCGTGCTGCCACATCCGGGGAACTCCTTCTCCAGCGCCATGAGCTTGTCCTCGATCTCCTTGACCTGCTGCGCGCCGGCCTTAAGCGTCTTAAGCTCGTCAGGCGCAAACTGATCCTTGGCGCCCTCGATGGTATCGAGCAAGAAGTCACCGTAGTTCTTGCCGTCCTCAATCATGGGGGTGTCTTTGTTGGCCGCAAGGAACACCTTTTCCCATAGGGCGTTATCGCTCGCAAAGATCTCGTTTTCCTTTTGCAGCAGCTGCTGATACAGCTCGGCCGCCTCCTCGGCACTTGACGGCTTTTGCGCTATGAGCTCGGCAATCTGCGCATCGCCGCTCGTAGCATCCTTCGCGTCGCCCTTGGGGGCAGAGCACGCCGCGAGAGTCAGCGCCAGCACGGGCAGCATCAACAGAGCCGCAATTTTTGACAGTTTCATGGTTCCTCCGTTTATATCGAAACTTATATAGGTACCTATTTGTTTTCGCAGGCTTGCGTGGACTGCGCGGGTTTGTCGCCCGTCACACCCAGCCCATAGCGAAAGCTAATAGCATCGACGGGGCACGCGCCCACGCATTTGCCGCAACGAATGCATTCGGCATGGTTGGGCGTACGCGTAACGTCCACGTCCATTTGACACACCTTGGCGCACTTGCCGCACGAGACGCATTTGCACTGGTCAACCTGGATCCCCAGCAAAGACACCTTGTTCATGAGCGCATAAAACGCACCGAGGGGGCAAATCCATTTGCAGAAGGGGCGGTAGAACAGCACGCTCAGCACCGCAACCGCAATGAGGATCGCGAGCTTCCAGGAAAAGAGCTTTCCCAGCGCGGAGCGGATTCCCGTATTCATGATGGACAGCGGAATCGCGCCCTCGAGCACACCCTGCGGCAGATGTACTTGCAAAAGAACGGGTCGCCCATACCCACATCGTTAACCACCAAGACGGGCAGTAGCACCACGGCAAACAGTAGCACGGCATACTTGATGTACGTGAGCGGCTTGAGCTTTTTCGTGGAGAGCTTTTTGCTGGGAATCTTATGCAGAAGCTCTTGCAGCCATCCAAACGGACACAAAAAGCCGCATACAAAACGTCCCAGTAGCACGCCGATCAGAATGAGCGTTCCGGTGACGTAATACGAAAAGCTGAACTTAGACGATCCCACCACCGACTGAAACGACCCGATGGGGCACGCACCCGAGGCCGCTGGACACGAGTAGCAGTTAAGCCCCGGCACGCAGACGGCTTTGCCGGCTCCCTGGTAGATACCGCCCTTGGCAAAGTTAGGCAGGTGAATATTGGTCGCAAGCGTCGCCGCCGCCTGAATCAATCCGCGGAATCTCGCCAAAAGATGCGATGCAGTGTTTTTTCTTTTATCCAATTCCGATACACTCCAAGCACAGCCTGATTGCCTTGGCCAGCACGGCATCTGCCTCGCCGCGCATAATTCCAAAGCCAACCATGGCTACCCCAACGATCAGCAAAGCCACCTGCGCCACAGGCTTAATCGCTTTGAACAATCTGACCACTCCTTTCGTTTCGCGACCCATTGGACCATACCGACTATAAAATCCGTGTTAAGCGTGAATGACTATGCAAGGAGAACGTTATGCGCATCTTGGTCGTCGAGGACGAGCGGGCGCTGTGCGATGCGATCGCACGCAGCCTGCGCAACTTGGCCTATAGCGTCGACTGCTGCTACGACGGGCAGCAGGCCCTCGATCTGCTCGATGTCGAGACCTTTGATCTTGTCGTGCTCGACTCAATCTCCCCCATGTCGACGGCATGACCGTGCTCAGGCAACTCAGGACAACTGATTGTGAGACCAAGGTGCTTGTGCTCTCGGCACGTGGCGAGGTCTCCGACAAGGTAGCGGGGCTCGATGCGGGCGCCAACGACTACCTCACCAAGCCGTTCCATCTTGACGAGCTGGCGGCACGCATACGCAGTCTCACGCTCAGGCGCTTTACGCAAAACGACGTTGTTCTAGCCTGTGGATTGTTGAGCTTTGACACCAAGGCGCGGCTCGCCTCCGTGGGCGGCGAGACCCTATGTCTCACGCGCAAGGAGACCGGCATCTTGGAATACCTGATGCTTAACCAGGGGCGGCCGGTGAGCCAGGAAGAGCTTATCGAGCATGTATGGGACAGCAGCGTCAACAGCTTTAGCAACGCAACCCGCGTGCACATCTCGTCGCTGCGCAAAAAGCTGCGCGGCGCGTTGGGGCACGACCCGATTCGCAATCGGATTGGAGAGGGCTACGTTATGGAGGATGGAGAATGAAAGGGCTTTCGCTGCAATGGCGCATAACGATTATGACGGCACTGCTCACGTGTGCGGCGTGCGTGCTGACAAACTGCCTGGTCGGCTATACGGGCATGCGCTACATGGATGCCATCGGCAGCGACATCTCGGCCTTTAACGCTGCCGGCGCGGATTCGCCCCAGGCGTTTGACCCAACAAAAGCAGCCCTCGATGACGAGGTCACGATCGTCGTAAACGACGCACAGGAATCTTTTGGCACGACAGCCTGGTACATCACGGCTGGAGTCACGCTACTTGGCGGCGTGCTGGCATACTTTGTGAGCGGCCACGCGCTCAAGCCGCTACGGGATTTTGCCGCCCAGGTAGAGCGCGTGCAGCCTGACAACCTGAGCGAAATCAGACTCAGTGAAGATGTGCCCACCGAGCTACAACGATGCAGCGCCTCTTTCAACGACATGATCGCCCGTCTTGGCGAAGGGTTCTCTGCACAGCGTCAGTTTACCGGCAACGCCGCGCACGAGCTGCGCACACCGCTTGCGCTCATGCAAGCCCAGGTTGAGCTGTTTTGCGCCGAGCACCCCGACGCCGATGCCGATACAGCGAGCCTGCTCGGTCTGTTGCAGGAGCAGACCGAGCGAATGACGCGCATGACAAAGACCCTGCTCGAAATGAGCGAGCTGCGCAGTGTTCCCTGCAACGACGCGATTGACCTGGCGCCGATGATCGAAGAAGTGCTCACCGACCTGGCGCCTCTTGCCGAGAAAAAAGATATCACGCTTGCAAGCAAGGGCGACGCGCAGACGATCGGCAGCGACACGTTGATCTATCGGCTACTGTTCAACCTGGTTGAGAATGCCATACGCTACAGCGCACCCAACTCGACCGTGCAAATCAACGCCTGCGCCGAAGGCGACCGTGTGCTGCTACGCGTGCGTGACCAGGGACCGGGCATTCCCGAGCAATACCAGACGAGCATCTTCCAACCCTTCTTTCGCGTCGACAAATCGCGCAGCAGGGCATATGGCGGCGTGGGGCTGGGGCTTGCGCTGGTCTGGGAGATCGCCGCGCTCCACGGCGGCTCCATCGAGGTCGAAGAGAGCTCGGAGCGCGGCACGACCATGCTCGTGACTCTTCCCACTCGCGCGCTCGGCTCATTAAAATAACGAACGGGACGGCACGCCGCGTGGCGTACCATCCCGCACATAACATCGAAGATGTGACAAAGGGACCGTCCCTTTGTCACATCTGCTAGCTCTCGTCGCCTACCAGCTGAGTTAGCTTACTCCCACTCGACCGTGCCGACGGGTTTCGGCGTAAGGTCGTAGCAAACACGGCAGATACCGGGGACCTCGGCGGTCACGCGAGCGGTAATGCGCTTGAGCAGCGCCCAGTCGAGCTCGGGCACCTCGGCCGTCATGACGTCGACGGTGTTGATGCAGCGGATGATGCAGGGCCAATCGTAGGCGCGCTTGCCCTCGCGCACGCCGGTGGCGCGGAAATCGGGCACCACGGCAAAGTACTGCCAGATGGTCAGACCCGCCTTGTCGATCTCTTCGCGCACGATGGCGTCGGCCTCGCGCAGCGCCTCGAGGCGGTCGCGGGTGATGGCGCCCAGGCAGCGGACGCCAGGCCGGGGCCGGGGAACGGCTGACGCTCAACCATATTCTCGGGCAGGCCGAGCTCGCGGCCCACGACGCGCACCTCGTCCTTGTACAGCAGCTTAACGGGCTCGCAGAGCTCAAACTGCAGGTCCTCGGGCAGACCGCCCACGTTGTGGTGAGCCTTCACGCCGTCCTGCGACTCCAGAATGTCGGGGTAGATGGTGCCCTGGGCGAGGAAGCTGACCTCGTCGCCGACCTGCGGGCCTCCTCCTCGAACACGCGGATAAACTCAGCGCCGATAATCTTACGCTTGGCTTCGGGCTCCTCGACGTCCACGAGCTTATCCAGGAAGCGATCGGTGGCGTCAACATAGATCAGGTTGGCGTCCATCTGGTTCTTAAAGACGTCGACGACCTGCTCGCTCTCGCCCTTGCGCATAAGGCCGTGATTCACATGCACGCAGATAAGCTGCTTGCCGATAGCCTTGATGAGCAGGGCCGCGACAACGGAGCTGTCGACGCCGCCGGAAAGGGCCAGCATGACCTTCTTGTCGCCGATCTGCTCGCGGATTGCAGCGACCTGCTCTTCGATGAACGCCTGGGCAAGTTCGGGAGTGGTGATACGCACCATATCGTCGGGACGCTTGTTGGGATCCATGCAGAGCTCCTTCTCGGTTCGATGGAAATGCGCCGCGTGTATGCAGGCGCACCGTCATATGACCTCATTATATGCAGAGCGGAGTTCGTTTCCCATCGCTGCGACAGAGCTTTTTGCAGGGGTGGCAATTTTTCCTAATGTCGAGGTCAGCTAGGCTTCGGTAGCCACCTTGGGAGCATCGCCAATGGGCTCTTCCTTTATACGTTCGGCATAATCGTAGACGATACCCACAAATTCCAGTCCCGAGCAACAGGAGTACAATTGCTGCTATTGTTGCCAGCTGTTGGGAGATGGAAGATGGACTGCGATGGCTACCCATGCGTTCCCATGCCGTTGATGTGCACCGCCTTTGCGCCGGGACAGATTGACGCTGCGGTTGCAGGCATTTCCGACCCCGATTCGCGCGCCATTGCCACGGCAGAAGCGCTGTACTTTCGCGGACAGGCCGCCCTCGCTGCCAAGACGGCGCGCCCCTATCTTGACGCCACCGATCCCGCACTGCGCTATTCCGCATGCTTCATCTGCGGATACGCCAGTCTGTCGCTCAACCGTATCGCCGACGCCCGCCGGTGCCTTGCTGGCATCCTCGATACGCCGGCCGGCGAGGAATCACCCGCCATCCACGCCACGCATATCCTGTTCGCCTCGGCCGCGAGTGTCCTGCTGCACTTGCCTTCCCCGTATTCTGCCGAAGAGTTTTATCCACTTGCGGCGCATCTGCCCGAAGGCCTGCGCCTGTTCGCCAGCTACGTGATGGCGCATGCCTTGTATCTGCGCGGCGAATACGGCCGCAGCCTGGGCATGGCGGAAAATGCCTGATCATGAAACAGGGAAGCTATCCCATCTCGGAACTGTTCCTGCACCTGGCAGCTTCCATGGCATGCATGAGCCTCAAGGACATCGACGCCGCAAAGGCACACTTCGGAGCCGCTTGGGACATTGCGCGCCCCGACGGCCTTATCGAGCTCATTGGCGAGCACCACGGCCTTTTACAGGGGCTCATCGAGGCGTGCCTAAAAACGCAATACCCAGACGACTTCGCGCGCATCATCGAGATCACGTACCGCTTCAGCTACGGCTGGCGGCGCATCCACAACCCCGATTCGGGCGAGGACGTGGCCGATGATCTAACGACCACGGAATTCACCATGGCCATGCTCGCCTGTCGTGGGTGGACCAACGCCGAAATCGCACGCCATATGGGAGTATCGCCGGGCACCGTCAAAAACCGCCTATCCGGCGTATACGCAAAGCTTGGTATCGGCACACGCGCCGAGCTGGTCGCGCATATGTTGCGTTAACAACCGGGCTGCCAAGCGCATCGAACGCGTTCCGGAACCCGGCGCTTCGCTCGCCTAAATTGGACATTTTGACCCTTGAACGGCACTACCGCCACGGGGCGCCATCTCGCAAAATTGGATTATTTCCACCGATATTTGCGGGATGGGAGCCCAAGATGCTTGATCGCCGTTCGTTACTTGTTGCCGGAGCGTCCTCGCTGGCGAGCATTATGTTGCCGCGCGTGCCGGGAAGCGCAAACGCCTTCATATTGCCGTTCGCGCCCACCGAAGCCCATGCCGACGAAAATGACCCCTTCAGGGTGCTCGTTCTCTCGCGCACCATGTTTGGTGTGGTCGTGGTCGACGTCGCCAACAAGAATACGCCCATCACGGGTGCCCAGGTCACGCTCACATCGCGCTATGCCGCAGGCAAGCAGCTCACCGCCACGACCGATGACGAAGCACGGCCATCTTTGAGATCGCGCCGCTTTCGGAAGGCTACGTGGACGAGGTAACGCTTCTCGACGCGTACGGCTTTAACGGCGGTATCTCCATCAGCATGAAAGGCTACCGCGATGTCGAGATTCCCCTCGCTCGCATTCTGGGCGGTACTGCCATTACCGCTCCCACGCGTCCACTCTCCGATGGTCAGCCGTACTTTCGCAAGCTCACGTTTGACGAATGGGACATCCAGTACGCTGAAGCCACGTTCATGGCAATGCCAGCGGACGAAGCAGCAAACGACCAGCCCGACACGCACGCTTTTACCGTGCAGGCTCATCTGCCGCAGGGCGGGCAGGCAACATTGCATATCAATAAAGTGATGCCCGCTGCGGGCAGCTCAACCGAAACCGTCACGCAGATTGGTCAGATCAAGGCCAGCACATCGGGCGCGGATAGTCTGGCGACGTTCACACTCGAAGACAAGTTCCTCGATGCAGCGTCGAGCCTTCTGGAGGAAGGGTGCAAGCTGCGCTTTATGCTCGACTACCAGGGCAAAACCTACACGCTCTCATCCCCTATGGCCGTTGTCACCGCGCCGGCCGCAAAGGCGGAATCGGGCTCGACCACCATCATTCCCACCACCATGGACCAAGAGATCACTCCGTTTGATTTCCCCGCGGCGTTTCCCGGCATCGGCGGCAACAAGTTCACCTGCTGGATGCCCTCGTTCCCCATTCTGTTCGATTTCTCTTTTGCGGGGTACGTGCTGTTTGGCGGAGGATACAAACCGGTCGGCTACATGAACGATTCGGGCAATCCGGATCCGGAGTACTGGAAGAAGTCACCGCGCGAGTCGGGCGCCAAGCAGGCAAACCGCTACCTCGACGAAATGGAGGGGAAGTGGAATCAGTACAAGAGTATGAGTGCCGGTTCGGGAACCGATCCAAGAAACACTAAGCTCCTTCGCCACCATTGCACGCTGCTGTTCACGATGGATATCGCCACACAGCTGTACGGCTCGCTCGCCTACGATTGGGTGGGCAAAACCTGGGGCAACAACAACGACCCCGCATACGGCAATATTAAGGCACTCTTTCAAGTAAGAACCGACCTCAATTGGACCGAGCAGTTTACCCTAGGACCGGTGCCGTTTTTCCTAAACGTCAACCCCTGGGTGCTGGCGAAGCTGGCGCTCGCCGTGGGTGCCCACACGCACGGCAGCGGCGCGGCGTTTTTTAAAAACATTTCGCTCGACTATTCAAACACCTCGGGCTCGTTCACCATCCAGATCGGGCTTGCCGTCACCTTTGGCGCCGGCGTTGCAGGCGTCGCTTCGTCTGCCGTGCGCGGCGCCGCATCCCTCACGCTGTTCATTGGGTACGAGAAGGCAGATGGACACCAGCTTCCGCGACTGCGCGTAGGTGCAGACGTCGATGTCGATGTGATACTCCAGTTCGTAATGTTCAAGTGGACCACCAAGGCTTGGTCGGGGTCGTGGCCCACACTCCTCGATTCGTGGAATATGTCGGTGAACAATGGCAACCAGTATGTGCTCCAGCGCTCTGAGCTCGCATTGGGTGGAGATACGCCTTACACGTTGGATGCTCACTTCGGCACGCCCAGCAACATCGAGGCGGGCTGCGTGCCGCAATTTATCGCATCGGCCACCATCGTCACCAACGCCGAGCTGCTCGCACGCGCCGAGGTTGCAGCCACCGCGATAAACGTCGCGCCTGTCGTGCGCGATTGGGATCAAGCGGTCACGCGCATTGAGCTCGCGGCAGACGCGGAGAGCGACGACACGGGACAGATCGAGCATTTCGTCCACGTGCTGATGGAGAACGACGAAAATGCCGCGCCGATGTATGAGTACAACACCTACATCGGTCAGGCGAAGAATGCCGTTGCGGACCCCAACGCCAATTCTGCCGGTGTATCGGAAGACGAGCGTGGCGGCATCAAGCCCTCGAGCGACAACGTGCTGTTTGCTGGCGTGCTCAGCGAAGCTCACATGAAGCTGGCAATGATCGCCGGCGTAGAATGCCTGTTCCGTATCGCCTCGGTGCGCTACGGCGACAATGGCCGCTCGCGCCTGGTGGTGCACACAAAGGCAAACGGCACGTGGTCTGCCCCCATGCCCGTGGACTTCCCCCTTGGCTTTGGCGAGGGCGACGTGGAGCGCGACGGCATATTCGATTACGACTTCGACGTAGTGGAATATACGGACAGAAGAGAAAACCAGGACGCTTACGTGCTGCTGGTCTCGGGCGAGCGCCCCGACGGCGACAACACCCTTTTCGATACGGCAAGCACAGCCGGCATACTGTCCGTTGTGCGCCTGCGCATAAGCAACGACGGAGTTCGCGTGATGTCGCACACGTCGTGGCGCAGCATCTCGCGCGGCCGCCTTCAGGAGGATGGCCACCATTGTCTGCAGTGTCCACGCATCACGGTGGGCAAGACGCTGGTCGACGGGCGCCTGTCGGGCGCTTACCTCCACCGCCGCGGAACCACCGCAGAAAAGGCGCTGGGCAATGAGGCAGAGGTTGCGCTGGAGTGCTTCACCCTGTGGTCGGATGATTTGGGCGACAGCCTCACGTTCCGTCAGGTCCTCCGCTTTCCGCAAGCGCCATCGAGCATCGAGCTGGGCGTACCCGAGAATATCAACGGCAAAATGGTGGTGCCCGTTGCATACGAAACTGCAAACGGTTGTGGCTGCGCATCGTATGCCGTGATCGGCCAGTCCATCGCGGGTTGGGGCGTTATGCCACCAGATGCCACAGTACCCCACGCGGTGCCGTGGCCACAACATTCGGGCTTTTTGGCAACCGTCAACGAGCAACTGCAGCATATTACTTGGACGCGAGGAGCATCGGCATTTGCAACGCAGCCCGTGGGTGCCGCAGGCTGTGGCCCGGCATCGTTTAGCGTAAGCAACAACGGCAGGTGCGTGCTCTATGTAGAGAACACCGATGGCAAGGTGGGGCAAACCTACGACGAAGAAGGCAACCCGGTAGCAGTGATGGGCAAGCACTTCCGCATCTTCGCCAGCACCTTGGCAGGCGATCTGTTCACGGAGCCGTTCGTGATGTGCGAGCTGGACCATCCCGTCGATCAGATAACGACATTTTTGACGTCGGGAGGCATGCTCTCCGCGCTCGCCACGCACATTGTGAGCGCGGAGAAGAGCGAGGCAGAGCTGCACGGCATCGAAGTACCCTTGGTGGCATGCGCGACGCCGACAGGCGCGGTCGCCACCTCGGGCGCGGTGGTGCCCGGAGCAGCAGGCGAATCCTTCATGGTCACGGTGCGAAACGACGGCAACACCTTGCTGACCGCCGGCACGATCGATCTGTACCGAGAGGGCTCCAGCCAGCCGTTCTCCAGCGCTTCCATCGGATTCGGACTGAACGCACGCATGGCTTCAATCTACGATCCAGAGCTTGCCGAGGACGCTTCGGCCAACGACATGGCACACGTGAAGTACGCGCTCGAGACGCTGGGCGCACGTTTTGCAACGCACCCGCTGGTAGCCGACAACGGCAACGCCGTGCTGGCACCGGGTTGCACGGCACAGTTCCGCATGAGCTTCGCCATCCCCGAGAGTTGGAGCGACGAAGTGGGCAAACGCGTCACGCTGTATGCGAAGGCGCGTAATCTGGTGGCGCTCGATCCCGTAACGCTCGAGGAGATCCGACCGGGCGCAAACTCGGCGCTGAGTGCCGTTCTGCACGAGCTTCATGTGCCCGACGCGGCATGCGAACGCTCAGAAGTTCAGGTCGGCGTATGCGACAGCGCGGATACGACAGGACTTCACGACGCCCGATGACAGCAGACGGCGATGGTAGCTCGAGTGGCGGCGGTACTGACGAGGGCGGCGGCTCCGGCGGAAGCAGCTCCGGCAGTGGCAAGGACCACGGCAATAACAAGCGCTCCGGAAAAGCGGGCGCGCCTGCGGGCACGGGCGACAGCAACGTCCCCCTAACCGCAGCCGCAGCAGCGCTCGCCGCAGTTGGTGCCGGCCTTGTCGCCTACAGCGCCCGCCGCACGGCGCTCGAAAAAGACACCGCCAATGAGGACAATTCGGATAGGCCTCGCTAGCTCCTAGTTACTTTTGTGAGAGGCGCCGACTCGGCTCATCGAACATCAAAATGGGCTGGTTCTGAATACCCAGAGCCAGCCCATTGCGCATTAAATGTCGTCTGAGGAGTCGAGTTCTGCCTCGAGCTTGGCACGGCGTCTTTTCGCCGTGAAAAACGTTGCGCACAGGACAGCAAACGTGGCCGCGAAAATCGTCGCACCGCAGAACACGCCCGTGGCCAGGTTCGCCAACCAAAAGACGCTTTCGAGCGGTACGATCTGCGCCTCAGCGATACAGCGCATTGCGGCAATAACAAGCGCGAACGCTGCGCCGCTAAGACCGCTGACAAGCAGAAAATATCCAACAGGAAGATGCTCGGTTTGCCCAAAACGATTGGTATCGACATAGCCTTCCGCGTTTGCAGTCCTGCGCAAATCAACATCACGAGAATGAGCCACGAATACATGGCTGCCTCGAACGGCGTTGCAAAGCCATGCGGCATTTCACTGGCGTCGCTGTGAACCCACGCAACCTGTCGAGCTATAAACTGGTAGAAAAAGATCATCAACATGCCAAACGAAAGCAGCACGAAACCAATCTTGCAGATCTTCGCGTTCTCAGCCTCCAGGCGTTCATCCTTTGGGCCGGCATATTCACGCCACGTTTGCACGATTTTCAGATCTTCATATTTCATAGTGGCCTCCTAAAGAGCGTTAGGGTCGGCTTTGGTCTCGTCTTCCCAAAACAGATCGTTCAACGTCACGTGCAGCGCTTTGCAGATTGCCACGCACAGGTTGAGCGTAGGGTTGTAACCGCCTGCTTCGATCAAGCCGATGGTTTGACGTGTAACGCCCACGGCCTGGGCCAAGTCGGCTTGCGAAAGGCCAGCCGCCGCGCGCGCCGCCTTCATGCGGAGGTTCTTTTTGCCCGGCATAAAGTTCCTTTCGTCATATTGGACAAATATCCGTTGCAACATGCCAGAAATATATTGCATCGACTAATTGATGTCTACTATATCTGTCATCGGTATACGGATATAGCAGTTTCGATTCGTCATTCCATCTTGCTCGGGCAGAACCGACTCGGTTTTGTCCGAGCAAGATTGGGCATCCGCAAACTCATCGAATTTCTGAATCGTGTCACCCATAATCGTTCGATTTTGTTTAGTAAAACTAGGTCCCTATTAAATAAAATTCGTTTGTATCCAAATTTGTTTAACAATGCCGCGCTACCACTAAACACTATACCCGTTAATTCGAACGATTGTTCGATGGATTTCGTGTTGGGTGGAATCGCCCAAGGGCTGGGCTATGCTACCTTGACTATCTATATGACTTAAACGCAGCAAAGGAGCACCGAGAGAGCGAGTATGGCAAAAAACACCGCAAACTATGGTAACGACAGTATCCGCCAGCTCAAGGACGAGGAGCGCGTACGCCTGCGCCCCGCCGTCATCTTTGGCTCGGACGGACTCGATGGCTGCGCGCATGCTGCCTTCGAGATCCTGTCCAACGCCGTTGACGAGGCGCGCCAGGGCTACGGCAAGCTCATCACCCTTACCGCCTTTCGCGATGGCTCTATCCAGGTAGAGGACAATGGCCGCGGCTGCCCGCTCGACTGGAACCCTTCCGAGAAGCGCTTTAACTGGGAGCTCGTCTTCTGCGAACTCTACGCCGGCGGCAAGTATAACAACAACCAGGGCGGCGACTACGACTTCTCGCTCGGCACCAACGGCCTGGGCTCCTGCGCGACCCAGTATGCGTCCGAGTACATGGACGTCACGGTTTGGCGCGACGGCAACAGGTACTCCCTGCACTTTAAAAAAGGCAAGGTCGTCGGCGCCAAAAAGAAGGCACTCGAGATTGAGCCCAGCAACGAGAACCGTACCGGTACCACCATCAAGTGGCGTCCCGATCTTGAGGTCTTTACCTCCATCAGCATCCCCCACGATTGGTATCGCGAGACCATGCGCCGCCAGGCGTGGTCAACGCCAACGTGACCTTCCGCCTGCGTATCGAGGGCGACGACGGCGAGTTCTCCGAAGAGGACTTCTGCTATCCCAAGGGCATCGAGGACTATGTTCTCGAGAAGGTCGGTACCGACTACCTCACCGAGCCCTTCTTTATCGAGGCCGACCGTCGCGGTCGCGACCGTGAGGACCTGCCCGACTACAACGTAAAGATCACCGCGTGCATGTGCTTCTCGCGCACCTTCATGATGCAGGAGTACTACCACAACTCCTCCTGGCTCGAGAACGGCGGTTCGCCCGAGAAGGCAGCCCGCAGCGCTCTGACCAGCGCCATCGATGCCTACATCAAGAATCAAGGCAAGTACAACAAAAACGAGAGCGGCATCAAGTGGCAGGACGTCCAGGACTGTCTGGTACTGGTGACCAACTGCTTCTCCACCCAGACGTCCTACGAAAACCAGACCAAGAAGGCCATCAATAACCGCTTTATCCAGCAGGCCATGACGGCATTCTTTAAGGAGCGCCTCTCGACCTACTTGATCGAGAACAAGGACGCCGCCAACAAGATCATGGAGCAGGTGCTCATCAACAAGCGCTCACGCGAGAACGCCGAGAAGACGCGTCAGAGCATCAAGACCAACCTGCAGCAGAAGACCGACATGGCCAACCGCGTGCAGAAGTTCATCGACTGCCGCTCCAAGGACAAGAGCCGCCGCGAGATCTACATCGTAGAGGGCGACTCGGCAGCAGGCGCCATTCGCACCTCGCGCGATGCCGAGTTCCAGGGCGTTATGCCCGTCCGCGGTAAGATCCTCAACTGCCTGAAGGAGGATTATCCGCGCATCTTTAAGTCCGACATCATCATGGACCTCATGCGCGTGCTGGGCTGCGGCGTGGAGATCAAGGACAAGCGCATCAAGAACCTCGGTGCCTTTGACCTGGACAACCTCAACTGGAACAAGGTCATCATCTGTACGGATGCCGACGTCGATGGGTACCACATCCGCACGCTCGTGCTCACCATGCTCTACCGCCTGGTGCCTACACTTATCGACGAGGGTTACGTGTATATCGCCGAGTCGCCGCTCTACGAGATCAACTGCAAAGAGAAGACCTACTTTGCCTACACCGAGCTCGAGAAGAACGGCATCCTCAAAGAGATCGGCGACCAAAAGTGCTCGATCAACCGCTCCAAGGGTCTTGGTGAGAACGATCCGGACATGATGTGGCTCACCACCATGAACCCCGAGACGCGTCGCCTGATCAAGGTGGAGCCCGAGGACGTCACCAAGATGGAAACCATGTTCAACCTGTTGTTGGGCAACGACGAGGCGGGCCGCAAGCGCCATATCTCCGAGCACGGCAAGGAATACCTGGACCAGCTGGACCTGCAATAGCAGCAAATCGATAACGACGGCCCATAAGAAGTTCAAGAGGAAATCGTGGCAAAGAAGAAGACGAAAACCCAGCCAAAGAAAAAGCAGGTCAACGCCGAGAACGTCATCGGCCTGCACTCCGAGGTCACCGACCAGCCGATTACGCAGACGCTCGAGGTCAACTACATGCCCTACGCTATGAGCGTCAACGTCTCGCGTGCATTCCCCGAGATCGACGGCTTTAAGCCCTCGCACCGCAAGCTGCTCTACACCATGTACAAGATGGGTCTGCTCAAGGGCGAGCGCCAGAAGAGCGCCAACATCGTGGGCCAAACCATGAAGCTCAACCCGCACGGCGACGCCGCGATCTACGAGACGATGGTGCGTCTGGCGACGGGCAACGAAGCATTGCTTGCCCCCTTCGTGGAGTCGAAGGGCAACTTTGGCAAGTACTATTCGGGCGACCTGAGCTACGCCGCCTCGCGTTATACCGAGGCCAAGCTCTCCCCCATCAGCGCCGAGATTTTCAAGGACATCGACAAGGACCCGGTCGACTTCGTCGACAGCTACGACGGCGCCATGAAGGAGCCGCGCCTGCTGCCCACCACGTTCCCCAATATCCTCGTCTCGGCCAACAAGGGCATCGGCGTCGCCATGGCGTCCGACATCTGCGGCTTTAACCTCAACGAGGTCTGCACTGCCACAATGCACTACCTGCAGGATCCCAACTGCGACCTGCTCGAGTACATGCCCATGCCCGACTTCTCGACCGGCGGCGAGATTATCTACCGCCGCGAGGAGATGGAGAAGATCGTCGAGACCGGCCTGGGCAGCTTCCAGATTCGCTCCCGCTGGCGCTGGATTCCCGAAGAGCGCATCATCGAGGTCTACGAGATCCCCTACACCACCAAGACCGATGTCATCATCGAGCGCATCGTCAAGCTCTCCAAGGAGGGCAAGGTCAAGGAGATCGCAGACATCCGCGATGAAACCGACCTTTCGGGTCTGCGTATCGCCATCGACCTTAAGCGCGGTGTCGACCCCGACAAGCTCATGGCCAAGCTCTATCGCTCGACCACGCTGCAGGATTCGTTCTCGTGCAACTTCAACGTGCTCGTCGACGGCTATCCCCGTGTTATGGGCGTGCGCCAGATTCTGCACGAGTGGGTCAAGTGGCGTATTGAGTCCACGCGTCGCCGCATTAACTTTGACCTGGGCAAAAGTCCGAGCGCCTGCACCTGCTGCACGGCCTTGAGGCAATTCTGCTCGACATCGACAAGGCCATCGCCATCATCCGCGGCACTAAGCTCGAGGCAGAGGTTGTACCCAACCTTATGAAGGGTTTCGACATCGACGAGACCCAGGCCGAGTTTGTCGCCGAGCTCAAGCTCCGCAACATCAACGAGGAGTACATCCTCAACCGCACCAAGGACATTGCCAAGCTCGAGGGTGAGATCGCCGAACTCGAGGAGATCCTTTCGAGCGAAAACAATATCAAGAAGGTCATCAGCGACGAGCTGGCCGCGGTCAACAAGAAGTATGTGATGCCGCGCCGCACGGGTAGGATTGAGCCCCATGAGGTTATCGAGGTGAGCCTGGAGCCCGAGGTCGAGGAGTACCCGGTCACCATCATGCTCTCGCGCGACGGCTACCTTAAGAAGATGACGGACCGCGTGCTCAAGAAGGCGACCACGCTCAAGTACAAGGACGGCGACAAACCCTTTATCGAGTTCCCGTCCTCCAATACGCACGAGCTGCTCGTGTTTACCAACAAGAGCCAGGTGTACAAGTGCAAGGTTGCGGCGTTTGAGGACACCAAGTCGGCCCAGCTGGCTCGTACCTGCCGACCGATCTTGAAATGGAACCCGACGAGAGCGTGATTTGGATCATCGACCCCGAGGACTATAAGGCCGACGTGCTGTTCGTCTTTGAGAACGGCCGCGTGGTCCGCGTCGCGCTTTCTGGATACGTCACCAAGACCAACCGCAAGCGCCTTAAGAACGCCATCTACGGCGGCAGTAAACTGCTGTATGCGCAGGTGCTCAAGGAGGACCGTGATCTCGCGCTGGTCTCGAGCGACTACCGTCTGATGAACTTCAACACGTCGCTGCTCAAGACCAAGACGACCACCAACACGCAGGGCGTCCAGGCTTTCACGGCCAAGAAGGGCCGCTCGGTCACCACCGTCGGCACAACCGAGGAGATTCTTGCGCCGGCGTCTCGGCTGAGAAGTTCACCGCGCAGAGCCTGCCTTCTGCCGGTACCCTCATGAAGGAAAACGACATGCCGAGCCTGTTTGACTAAAACAACGGTGGCCAAACCGTCATGGTTGTACAAAGCAGCGGGGCCCGGAGCGCAGCAACATCGCGCTCCGGGCCCCATGCATTACAGCAGCATCATCCCTATAGACAAAATGTCGCATAAAGTGGAACAGACATCAGCCCATCATTCATTCCGAAGCTTAGTCGATAGCCTGATTCGGCGCACGCCGGATGGGTCTTTTTAAGTGAGGACAGGCTTCGAGATCTTGTGTTCTCCCCCGCCTTGACTTCAATCGCAGACAAGCATCCCTGCTTCTCTACTACAAAGTCGATTTCCGCACGATTATCTCGCGCCCAATAATGCAGCGGATAGCCCATGGCTGAAAGCTGTTGGGCAACGTAGTTTTCGGTAAGTGCGCCCATGAATGTGCCGCCGATGCCGGCTAGAATATCGGCGCGTTGAGCACCGGCCTTGGAGACGAGCAGCCCTGTATCCGCCTGATAGATTTTAAAAGCAGAAGGGTTAACGAAGGCCTCTAAGGGGCTTTCGATCTGCCCGACTAGGCTGCAGCGCGCCACCGTACCCGACAATACAAGCCAATCGAGAGCATCTCCAAAGAGAGACGCATTGCCCCCCGCTCGCACTACCTTGTATTGAAATTTACGATTCTCTTTGGCAAGCTGCTGTGGAATGGAATCGAAGCACGCACGCGTCTTTGCGCTCAAGCGTTCATCAGCATATTTATTGGTGTCGGCGGAATATCCGTCGAGAATAATCCGATGCTTTTCGGCCACATCAATGATTGACTGATCATCGATGTACGTTTGGACCGCCTCGGGCATTCCGCCAACAACAAGATACTGTCGATAGAGCCCAAGCGCCTTTTCATGAAGGCTTGGCGCAAGAGGACCCATTATCTCGAATGATGAGCGTATCTCGTCGACCAGCTGATCGTGCCCCATCGCCCAGAGAAACTCCTCGAAATCGAGTGGAGTCATCTCAATCAAGTCGGTCTTTCCGACGGGGAACGAATACGACTGATGGTTAATGGCAACCCCAAGAAGCGACCCGGCAGCCGCAACGTAATACTCGGGAGCATCTTCGCAAAAGTATTTAAGGGAAGTGAGCGCTTCCTCGCATGCCTGGATCTCGTCAATGAACAGTAAGGTTTTGCCAGGCACGATACGCTGTCCCGTACGAGCCTCGATCGCGCGTACAATCGAATGAGGGTCAAGACCGCCCGAAAAATCCGCTCGCGCCGACCGGTCATTCTCAAGATTAACGTAGACAACCGATTCGAAAAGATCCTGGGCGTACGTTCTGAGCAAATAGGTCTTGCCACACTGGCGCACGCCTTTGACCAGCAAGGTTTCTATCAGCCTGTCTCGCCATTCCCTAAGGAGCTCGTCTGCCTTGCGACGCATACGCAACCTTCCCTCATGAACTTCTGTTTGACAATATTTTAACGCGGATTAATTTGTTTTCAGTTATTTTTCTGCGTTTAAAAATTGTTCTATACAGCACTTGAGGGAATACACCCCTATCTCTTGGTAAGGATAGCAAGCATTTCCACCAACGCTGATTGCCATGCGTTCTTCTTGCCCTTAGGCGAGCTTGCGAGCGAGCTCTCGCACCTCTTCCAGCTTGGGCGAGGAGGCCATGCTGTCGCGCTCGGTCATACCGCTGATGGTGACAATGCCCTGGTCCTCCCACTTGCAGTATGCGCACGTGGACTTGTACATGGCAATCGCCGCATCATAGACGCCCTCGCTGTGGCTATCGAGCAAAAGGGCCGTCTTGGTGAACGGGAAGCCCGTAGCACCGAAGGCGTACAGGCGGTCGATGACAGCCTTCTCCTGCGCGGTGATATCGAACCAGTAGATAGGCGAGGCAAAGACGACCATATCTGCGTCTTTCAGCGACTCGATCACGTTGACCATGTCATCCTTCTGCACGCAGACGCCTCATGAGCGAAGCAGTACTGGCATCCCAAGCAGCCGGCGATCTTCTTGCTGGCAACGCGGACGACCTCGACCGTATTGCCGCCCTCACGCGCGGTCTCGGCAAACGCCTCGACCATGGTATCGGTATTGGCGCCCTTACGCGGGCTACCACTCAATACAACGATTTTCATAGGATTCCCTCTCCTTCATGCTGCAGGCGCGCAGCATGTTTTCTTGTAACCAAAACGGATGGTGTTAATCAATCGCCAGCAGGCCATATCTCTTGTTCAAGTTCCCTAAAGAAGCTCAAGACGATTGCGATTGCCTTATACAACGTCGAAAATCAAAGAGGGCCCATAGCAACGCCACCTACCTGAAATGACATGCGGTCAAGACGAGCTACAAGGATCGTGACAAGCCGATACCGCTCGCATACCCCCTTCGGAATAGGCGCTGAGCAGCTCCTGGGCATGGGCGAACTCGGGACCTCGCCTCCAACCGAGCAGGCGATTGACCGCGAGATTTCCCTGGACGTTGTGAACGAAGAGCAGATAGGCGTCCTCGCGCGAAAGCCTGTTTCCTCCATGATTGAGGGAACCATCTGCTCAGCGCCGCGCTCGACGACGCGCTGTGCCACCCGGGCGTACGCGTCGTCATCCGAGTAGAGCAAATAATAGTCATCGTTTGCCGGCGGACGCTGGCAGAGGGCATCCGCCTCCGATCCCTCGAGCGGGGGCACCGCCGCCAAGGCCTCGTCAATAAGTGCGTCGAGCAGCGCGAACTTGTCCTCGTAGTGCAGATAAAACGTGCCGCGGTTGATATCGGCGCGGCGGCAGATATCCGCCACCGTCATCTTCGCGAAGCCGACCTCGGCCAGCAGCGCGAAGAACGCCTCCCGTATGACCGAGAGCGTATAGCGTCGGCGACGATCGATCTTCCCCACTTCCATGGCCCCTCCAATTGCAGCGCTCAACAATATCCAGCAGCCGCTCGTTTATCGACAGCAGCTCGAAGCTGTTCATTGCTCTGTCGCAAATCAACAAGGATACTTTTTATAGACACCTGTTTATAATAGCTGAAAGAAGGTATCCAGTGACTCTATACGAGCAGCTCGTTGTCGAGCTCACCAACCGATCGTTTTCCCTTCAGGCCGCCTACCGCAGCAGCGGCACGCCCTATGAGCTGAGTGACCGCGAGCCTAAGCCCTACGACCAGCAAATCGAGGACTTCGCCCGCATGATTGAGGAAGCCGATTGCGCGCTGGTGGGCGGTGCCTCTGGGCTCTCCGCGGCGGGCGGCGGCGACTTCTATTACGAGGACAACGCAACCTATCGCAGGCATTTCGGCAAATTCGCCGAGCGCTACGGTTTCAAGGGCGCTTTCGAGGGGTCGTTCTACCGCTGGCCCACCGCCGAGGCGCGCTGGGGATACCTCGCCACCTTCCTCGACACCACGCTCAACGCCCCGCTGCGCAAGCCCTACAGGGACCTCGACGCCATTCTCGCCGAGAAGGATTTCTTCGTGCTCACCACCAACCAGGACACGCAGTTTGTGAAGCTCTATCCCTGGGAGGAAGTGGCAGAGATCCAAGGCGACCACCGCTTCTTTCAGTGCTCCCACTGTTGCACCGACGAGGTGTGGAACGCGGTCGAGCCGGTCTCCCACATGGTAGAGGCCATGGGAGACGGTCTGGAGGTTCCGACAGAGCTCGTGCCGCGCTGCCCGCACTGCGGGGCAGAGGCGTTCCCCTGGGTTCGCGGCTACGGCAACTTCCTGCAGGGCAAGCTCTACGAGGAGCAGTACCGCAAGGTGTCCGACTGGCTCGACGCGCACGCACGGCAGAGGATCCTCTTCCTCGAGCTGGGTGTGGGCCGCATGACGCCCGCGTTTATCCAGGAGCCGTTCTGGGCCCTCACGGCGCAGTTACCGCAGGCCAGCTACATCGCCGTAAACAACAAGACGCAGTTTCTCCCCCGCGCGATCGAGGATCGGGGCTCGCCGTTCGCGCCGACATCGCCGACGTGCTCGCCGACGTGCGCAAGACGCTGGGGAGGTAGCGCATGGAGACGGCGAAAGCAGTTCGCATAGGCAGGGCGCTAGCCGAAGCGGATCTTGTCATCATCGGCGCTAGCAACGGACTCGACATGGCGGAGGGGCTCAACCTTTTCTGCGCCGATGCTCATTTCCAAGAGGCGTACGGGGACCTCGCCCAGGCAGACGGCATCGGCTGCATACTGCAGGGGCTCGCTTCCCCGGATGCCAGCGTGCGACGCCGATGGGCCGAGCGGTTCCATCAAAAGGAGTATCTCGAATATGAGCCGGCTCGCTCATGAACGGGCTGCGGCGTCTTACGGAGCACGCCGACACCTTCGTGGTCACATGCAACATCGACGGGCACTTCGCGCGCGCCGGGTTCGACGAGGAGCGCGTGCTCGAGACGGAGGGGAGCATACGCACGTCGATCGACGAGCGGCGTCTCGCCCATCCAGACGCCCTCGCCACGGCCCAGCTCGAGGAGCTCGAGCGCCTTGTGCAAGCCCATCGCAACGGCAGGGTCGCCATCCTCGAACTTGGCGTGGGACTGCGCAACGGCATCATAAAGCACATGCTCGCCCAGATCGCGAACGTCTGCGAGCACGCCACCTACATCGTGTTCAACTACAGCCAGGCTATGGCGCCCGATGCATCGTGCGAGACGATTCTCGTTGACGGCGATATGGCCCCGGCTTTCGAGGAGATCGCCCGATGCCACCCCTAGAAAGAGAAGCGCGTAGGCTTCGAAGCCTTATCGACGATGCCGACGCCATCATCGTCGGCATCGGCTCGGGCATGTCGAGCGCCGCCGGGTTCAACCATTACAACCGCGCGGGCATGGCGCGCGCAGGAATGGCGGACTGGCAGCAAGCCTTTGGCTTCAAGAGCCTTTTCGACGGCTTCTACCGCCTCTACCCCAGCCTCGAGCAGCAATGGGCCTACTACGCGCGATATATCGATTTCATGCTGCGCGAGCCGACCTCGCAGCCCTATCTCGACCTACGGTCCTCATCGGCCATAAGGACTACTTCATCCTGAGCACCAATGTGGACACCCAAGTCGAGAAGACGTTTCCCACCGAGAGGATCTGCAACTATCAGGGAAGCTTCGCGCACCTTCAGTGCAAGCAGCCATGCTGCGACGAGCTCTTCGAGGCGAGCCCCTACGTCGAGCGCATGCTCGCGGGCATGGCGGGGTTCGAGGTCCGCAGCGAGGATGTCCCCCGATGCCCGCACTGCGGCTGGCAGCTTGTGCCGTGGGTGCGCGACGACACGTTTCTGCAGGGTGCGGCATGGCGCGAGAGCCTCGGACGATACGAGCGCTTCGTGCGCGAGCGCAGCGATCGCCGCGTGCTGTTGCTGGAGCTCGGCGTGGGCGAGATGACCCCGGGCATCATCACGCTCCCGTTCTGGAGCATGACCGCGAAACTGCCGGATGCGCACCTTTTGAGCGTAAACATCTCGGGCGGCTCGGCTCCGCTGCAGCTTGGAAGCAAGGCAGGGGCGATCCAGGCCGATTTGGGCGCCTGCTCTCGGCGGCGCGGACGGGCGACGAGCAGCGCAGTTCATCGCGCCGTGTTTCATGCGTGGACGCTTAAATCAAAACCACCCTAGAAGGGGTGGTTTGCTCTTAGGGTGTAACCCTTGGATTTCCGGCACGCGTCTAAAGGCGCCGGCCTCACGGGGTTCGGGCCGCACTGCAGATTGACCCGTGACGGGCCGGTCAAACCGGCGCTATTTACGCCCCGGCCCCTATCGAAGGGGTCCTCGTACTCCTTGGCGCTCAGCCGGTCGAGCGCGATGTCGGCCTTCTCCTGCTCCCGGATGTACTTCGCGATCGTGGCCTCGTTCAGGCCGACGGTGGACACGCAGTGGCCCTCGGCCCAGAACTTCCTGTTGCCGAATTTGTACTTCATGTTCGCGTGCCTGTCGAATACCATCAGCGAGCTCTTCCCCTTCAGGTAGCCCATCACGCTGGACACGCTGTACTTCGGCGGTATCGCCAGCAGCATGTGGACGTGGTCGGGCATCAGGTGCCCCTCGATGACCTCTATCCCCTTGTACTGGCAGAGCTTCCTGAAGATCTCCCCAAGGTCGGACCTTATTTGGTTGTAGATGACTTTGCGCCTATACTTCGGCGTGAACACGACGTGGTACTTGCACGTCCACTTCGTGTGCGACAGGCCGTAGGCTTCTGGGCCATACGCCACCACCGCCCTCTCGACTCGGATTCCTTGCGGCCTGAACAATCGCAAGTGTCCGGCGAGGGGGCGGCTTTGTAAAGCCGTTTGGCCCCACCCGCATAGCGGGTGGTTTCTGATGCGGCGCGCTGCGCGCCCCGCACAGGCTAAAGCCTGTAAATAAAAATACCCCCGATTCCAAGTGGAAATCGGGGGTATCTCATCGGGTGGCTTTCAAGCAGTTTGCAAAACTGCAGGTCGCAGACCTTCATTGCTAGTAGGAGAAATGAGTAGTCTCGGGTGCTTGCCCATGAGTTGACGAATAAGTTGGAGCTTCGCCATTGGCTCAATCGCTTCGCGCGCTCGATAAACTTGTTTAGTAAAAGGCGGATCGGTCACCGATGGACGCACGACGAGAAACACGTACCTCCAGTGGTTCAAGCACGGCGCGCGTGAGGATCTCTGCAAGCAACCGCCTGGTACGCTACTGTTGCCAGCGTGGCTTAGCGGACTGGCGAATCCCGCCCCGTGCGCGTCATCATCCAATCAAATGCCCTGGCAAGCAGCAGCACCGCCAATCACGCTACGTTCTTACGGCGCCCTCTGCGATAAAATTAGCGAATTGTGTTTTCACCTCGCAGCTACGGAGACATTAGATGATTACTCTGGACAATCTTCGCGACGCACTTAGGCTCTGTGCTACGAGCCCTCGGGCGACGGCACCGTTTATCAGAAATCCTGGGAAGAGACCAGCGCGCAAATCACGGTCGATTTTTCCAAGAAACGCATCGGCTACCCGAAAGACCTGGGGTTCAAAGTCAACAAAGACACAACTTGTAACTTTTCCGATAACGAGAACTTCGTCGTACTCGCCTGCGTAACCATGCTCCTCGACAAAGGATATCGCCCCGAATCACTTGAGCTGGAGCGCGAATGGGCCCTTGGGCACGAACAAAAGAGCGGCCGCGCTGATATCTGCATTAATGACGAGAGGGGCGACACACTCGCAATCGTCGAATGCAAGACCCCTGGAACCGAGTTCAAAAACGAATTCAAGAACATGCAGTCAGACGGAGGGCAACTCCTCTCCTATTGGCAACAAGAGCGCGCGACTCGCTGGTTGGTACTCTTTGCATGCGATTTCATCAACAACGAAATCGTGCCAGACCAGGTTTCAATTAACTGCAGCGATGACGAGAACTTCATCGCGCTCGCCAAACGCGATGACACCATTGCGCTCTACCGCGACGCCCATACAGTGGAACAGCTCCATCAAGTTTGGACGGAAACGTACAACCAACAAGTCGAGGGAAACATCCTCTTTGGCGATAGGTCGACGGCATACCACCCGATGGTTCCTCCCCTTCTCAAGAAGGACCTTGTCGACTTCAGGGCCGAAGACAGCATCGTCAACCGCTTCGAGGAAATCCTCCGCCACAACAACGTCTCCGATAAAGAGAACGCCTTCAATCGCCTTATCGCGCTCTTTATCGCGAAGCTCCAAGACGAGCTCTCGAAAATGCCAACCCAGGAGATTGAGTTCCAATACCGCCAAGGACGCGACACCTACGAAACGCTCCAGGACAGGCTCCAGAGACTCCACTCAGACGGCATGAGAAAGCTCATGCGGGAAGAGGTCCTGTACGTTCCCAACGACTACGCCGAAAACCTCATAAGCAACTATACGGGCCAGCACCGCAAGAAGCTCATCGAGGAGCTGAACGGCACGCTGCGCAAGCTCAAGTTCTATACCAACAATGACTTTGCGTTCAAAGACGTCCACAACGAGGAACTCTTTCTTCAGAACGGCAAGGTACTCGTAGAGACGGTGCAACTTCTACAGCCGTATCGCATCGTAGGAACTCAAGACATTCAATTCTTGGGCGACCTCTTCGAACAGCTCCTTAATCAGGCTTTAAGCAAAACGAGGGCCAATTCTTCACACCTGTGCCCATCACCCGTTTTATTTGGAAGTCACTCCCACTCGACAGCATCGTGCAGGACGAGGCTGGTGCCGTGCACTATCCACGCGTTATCGATTACGCCTGTGGCGCGGGGCACTTTCTCACAGAAGGATTCGAAGAAATCTCCGACGCCGCATGCCAATATGATCCGACCATAGAGGATGACCTCGGAGACGCCGACTGGGTCAGAGACAATCTCGTCGGCATCGAGAAGGACTATCGACTCGCTCGCGTTTCCAAGGTCTCGTCCTACATGCATGGCGCAGGGCAGAGCAACGTGGTCTTCGGCGACGGACTTGAAAATTATCCCGACAAGGGAATCGACAGCCGAACCGACAGGGGACGCTTCGACATTCTTGTCGCCAATCCCCCGTACTCTGTAGCGGCCTTCAAACCGCATCTCAAGCTTCACAACAACGAACTCAAAGTGCTGGAAACCATCAGCGATAGCGGCTCGGAAATCGAGACCCTCTTTGTCGAGCGTGCGGCACAGCTTGTTCGGCCCGGAGGCTACGCCGCCATCGTCCTCCCCACCTCGATCCTCGACAAGAGCACGAGCTCGAGTTTCATGGCCGCACGCGATGTGCTTTTGAGCTCCTTCGAGATCGTCTCCATCGCCAGGTTTGGATCAGGCACATTCGCGGCCACAGGAACAAACGTCGCAATTATGTTCCTACGTCGCTTTGACGAGATCCCGCCCCGCAATGCGAACGCACTTGATTTCGTTGACGCTGTTTTTGAGCGCAGGAAGCTCACTGGCTGGAGAGACGAAAGCGCTTTCAACGCTTATCTCGGCACAATTAATGTAGACGGAGATACTTACCGGGCTTTTCTCGCAGGAGAGGCTAACTGGAACGAATGGGCAAACACTCGCCACTTCAGCGTTTATTGCCATCTTTTCGAATCATCGAAGGAGCTCAAGACCCTTCGGAAGAGCAAGACTTGGAAGGCGGCCGACAAGAACTCACGGCTCAAAGCAGAGAACGAGCTGTTCTATCGCCATGCGCACAAGGAAGAGCGCAAACGCCTGCGCGTTTGGGGTCTCGTCTGCGGTGAACAGACGCTCATCATCAACTCACCTAACACGACCAAGGAAATCGCCTCTTTCCTTGGCTACAAATGGAGCAATCGCAAAGGCAACGAGGGGATACAGCCCATCGATGGTGAGGGCGTGCTCTATTCGGACAACGAATCGGACGACACGAACTCGCTAAGCGGCATCATCAGAGCATGGTTCTCCGGCGAGCAGGTTGAGCCCGGCGACCTTGCCCAGTACTACTACTATGCCAAGACCGCCGATTTCATTGACTTTGATGCCGATAAGTTCGACGAGACTCTTACGATTCCCCGCTCTTTCTACAAGCCCCGCTCGTTCGCCCAGGGCACCGTAGTCAAGACGCTTAGAGACATCACATCCTACGTTACCAACAGCGTGGCCCAGAGTTCCATCACCACCGACACTTACGTAACAACGGAAAACATGGTCAAGGACCGTGGCGGCATAACCACCTATAGTGGAGAGCTTCCGGCAAGTGCTGGCACCGCATACAAGAAGGGAGACACGCTCGTCTCCAATATTCGCCCCTATCTGCAGAAGATTTGGCTCGCAGACCGCGATGGGGCGTGCTCCAAGGACGTTTTGGTATTCCGAAGCATAAATACCGACAGCCTATTGCCCGAGTTTCTCCATCTGCTCCTGTGGCAGAAGGACTTCTTCGACTACGATATGTCCACCTTCACGGGAACCGGCAGGCCTCGCGGAGACAAGGATGAGCTGCTCAAATACCCCATCCCAGTCCCGACGCTCTCCGAGCAGAGAGCCCTCATCGACGATTTCAATCGCTTAACAGATGAAATCAATAGCAAACGACAGCAAATCGCCTCTCTCAAGGAGAGCGTCAAATCACGGTTTGTCGAGATGTTTAGAACCAAGACACACGCATCATGGCCAATCGAAACAATCGGCAACTACAGCATAGAAATGCACTACGGCACTTCAGCAAAAGCCGGCGCCGATGGCGATTATGTCTACATCCGAATGAACAATATCACCGACGACGGCATCCTTGACCTAACCGATACAAAGCGAATCACCCTAAAGGGCCAAGCTCTCGAAAATGCTACCGTCCGCTATGGCGATATGCTTTTTAATCGAACCAACAGCATTGACAAGGTTGGGAAAACTTGCGTTTTTCATCAGTCAGAGACCATGGTTATTGCTGGGTACATCGTGTGCGTAAGGTTCGCTGACCACAGCTCTGCCGAATATGTATCTGGTTACCTGAATTCAAAGGAAGGAAAGCGAGTCCTTCGTAATATAGCGAAGGGAAGTGTCCATCAGGCAAATATCAGCGCAGCAGACTTGGCCGCTATTCCCATTGCAATTCCCCCGTTGTCCCTCCAACAGGAGTTCGCCGACTTCGCTGCCGAGGCGGACAAATCGCAATTTGCACTCGAGCAAGAGGTCGACGCCCTTTCCGCAGAGCGCGACGCCCTTCTAGACCGATTCCTCGCGTGATACGTTCCTCCCATCCATATCGGGATGGGAGGAACTGATGCACACGACGATCGAAATAGCAAACGCGGTTCTCACAAAAATGCAGGCACTCGTTAGCGGCGAAGTGCTTTCGTATCTCGAGAGCGTCCTTATGAGCGAACTCAGGGGCATCGAACTTGAAGTGAACGCGCTCAGCAATGTCGAAGACGAGGCCTCAAAGTACATGGAGCGATTCCTCGCAGCCAAAACCATCGAGGGATGCTCGCCTAAGACCATCAGGTACTACAAGGCCACACTTACAAGGGCGCTCGAAGCAATCAAAAAACCAATTGTCCGGATTAGTTCAGATGACTTACGAACATACCTGAGCGAATATCCCATGGGTAATAACGCAGGGAGCATCACCGTCGACAACGTCAGGCGCATCCTGTCGTCATTCTTCTCTTGGCTTGAAGACGAGAACCATATACTCAAAAGCCCTGCACGACGCATTAAAAAGATTCGCTCAAAGAGAACGGTCAAGTCCGTATATTCTGATGAAGACTTATAGCCCTCACAGACGCCTGTTCTTGCAAGAGGGATCTGGCAATCATCAACCTTCTTAGTTCAACAGGGATGAGAATAGGCGAACTCGTCTCGCTCAATCGAGAAGACGTTGATCTAAATCGGCGAGAGTGCATTGTACTCGGAAAGGGCAACAAAGAGAGAGTCGTCTATTTTGATGCGACTACAAAGCTGCACCTAAACAACTACCTGCAAGAACGCAGCGATAACGTCGCCGCGCTATTCTGTAGTCTCACAAAGCCGAGTTCTAGGCTGCAAGTAAGCGGAGTCGAGCTCCGCCTTCGCTCCTTGGGAACAAAAGCAGGCGTCAAACACGTCCACCCACATAAGTTCAGGAGAACGCTGGCCACCAAAGCAATTGGAAAAGGAATGCCCATCGAGCAGGTGCAGAAGCTGCTTGGCCATCAAAAGATTGATACAACGTTGATGTACGCAATGGTCGATCAGGACAACGTAAGGGACTCTCATAGAAGGTATATCTGTTAAGTCAAATCACGGTTTGTAGAGGTATTTGGCGATCCGGTCAATGGTAAAAAATGGCCTTTCGTTAGGCTTGAAGACCTCTGTACCAAGTTGGGTTCCGGAGCAACGCCACGAGGTGGCAAAACGGCATACAAGGCCGAAGGTGTTCCGCTGGTCAGAAGTACGAATGTTCACAACGGTCGTTTCGTGTGGAAGGACCTTGCTTGTATTGATGATGAACAAGCCGCAAAACTAGAAGGCGTCACGCTGATGAAGGGTGACGTGCTTCTGAATATTACTGGCGCTTCGGTTGCTCGTTCATGTCTTTTGCCAGATGAATTGGCTGGTGGACGTGTTAATCAGCATGTCTCAATTGTCAGAGTCGACCAAAAACGGATGCTGCCGGTGCTATTGAACACGGTGCTGATCAGCGATTCGTATCAGAGACTCCTGCTAAACGGCTCAAGAGCGGCTGGAGCAACAAGGGAGGCAATTACCAAAGAAGCTCTAAAGAGAATGACGGTTCCCTTGCCTCCCCTTGAGCTTCAGCAAGAGTTCGCCTCTTTCGTCGCTCAGGTCGACAAATCGCAATTTATCATCCACCAAGATCTTCACGGCTTTTGAAAAGACAGATAGTTACATGTCCAACGCTACAGAAGCCCGAGGACCGTCGCCTTTGATAGCATCTCGTAGGCTCGCGGATATGTCTCTTTGTCGCGCTCGGCCATAAATGCCCAGTTCGCCGTCACGTCAGCCGCCCTCACCATAGCCACCTTGGAGGAGTCGACATAGGAGACTGGAATCTTGGGCAGCCAGTCGCTAAATACAGGAGGGTAGGAGGTCTGCCACGTTGGGTTGAACATGCCGCAGCGCAGCTCCTCATCAACCGATTCTGCCAGGTTGTACTTTCCGTCGATCGAAGTCGAATGCTCGTCAACCACAACAGAAACTGCATCAACCTCGCTCGCGGCAATTCCCTGAAGCCTCAGCGCGTCAACGATGCCGGACTTCACGCCACGCTTTAGAGCGTAGTCAAGATACCTTTGCTTGCGCCTTTTCGAGCTTGAATTCTCAGAGCAACTGCAACACCCCTGAGTAGTGGACCTCGTAGGGCGTCCTGAACCCCAGGCGCTTGTGGGGCCTGCGGTTGATGGCATCGTACACCCGCTCGACCTCCTCGTCCGAGACCGCAGAGAAGCCGGTCCTTCGGGAAGTACTCGCGCAGCAGACCGTCTGTGTTTAGTCAAGCCTGATTTTCGGTTGGGCTGCGGTGAATCCTGGTCCTCTTTTGGTCCAGGATTTCCACCGCAGCCCCAACCCGTAAATTGAACGCTATCAAACACAGATGCCGTCGCGAAGTCGATGTCGCGCGTGACGCGGCCGTCGGGGATGCGCGCGAGCAGCCCGCTTCCGCCCTTGAGGATAAACCGGCCGTCGGGGTTGCTGAACACCCTGCGCAGGAACCGGTCGCGCAAAGCCCGACGACAGCCGTCCCCGGGGTCACCGCCCCTGTCGCGAACGGCCCTCTTCAGGCCCTGTCGAGCTGACCGCCGTTCTCGTACGTCATTCTTCCCGCCTCCTAGCTAACGAATCGTACAGGCTGGCCCCCGCCGGCATCCCGGCTTTTGCCCCCCGGCGTCGATTTTCTCCCTCAGCGCGCCCTCGTCTTCGACGAGGCCCCTTTCGAGCGCGTCCGCGAGCACGTTCGCGACCAGGCTCAGTTCCTCCCCGGAGTCTATCAGGTCCACCACCGTGAGCCAGGGCCTCGTCGCCGGGATGTCCGAGACGATCGCCACGTCCTTCGGGTCGAGGCGGCGCTTCCTGATGAATCAGTTCGGGCGCTTAGTCTGCTTTCTCTCGGGCGTGCAGAACTCGTAGGGCGAGGGGCTGACCTCGCCGATGCCGTAGAGCCATGCAGCCGTCGCCCCATGGCGACGGGGCGCCTCCCCGGGTCGATCGACAGTCAGG